>Ga0187771_10001592_pt1 | contig 15303 bp, 13 predicted proteins | sample 0116_SJ02_MP15_1_FD_133139 | JGI IMG/M metagenome (GOLD analysis project Ga0187771, IMG submission 133139) | Tropical peat soil microbial communities from peatlands in Department of Meta, Colombia - 0116_SJ02_MP15_10_MG | ecosystem: Environmental > Terrestrial > Soil > Wetlands > Peat | place...
AAGGAGTTCCAATCTTGATTTGCAACGGCAGGCTCTCCGATGATTCCTTCAAGGGCTACAAAAAGATGAGGTTTTTCATAAAGGAGGTGCTGAAGTGTGTGGACCTCTTCTGTATGCAGGATCGCATTTACGCAGAGCGGATCATGGAGTTGGGAGCTGACGAAGGTAGGGTCAGAGTCATCGGAAATTTAAAGTTCGACACAAAGCCATCCGGCAGGCTCCCCGAATGGGTAAGCCATCTTGAGGGCACAATAATCTTGGCAGGGAGCACGCATGAGGGAGAAGAGGAATTGATGGTATCAGCCTTTACGGACCTTAAGAAAGATTTTCCAGACCTGAATCTCATCCTTGCGCCAAGGCATCCTGAGAGGTTCAACAGAGTTGAGGACATGGTGAGGGACAAGGGTCTACCATACCTAAGAAGGTCTGTCCTGGCTCATGGCTCACCGATAATGGTTCATGACGAAAAGGGTGATTCCGCCGGCCAAGAACAGCCGGCGAAAAGTTTTAAGCTGTCCGGATATGTCATCATACTCGATACTATGGGAGAACTCGCTTCGGTTTACGGGATTTCGGACATTTCGGTAATCGGCGGCAGTTTCGTCAGCTGCGGAGGACATAACCCGCTTGAACCCGCATTCTGGGGGAAGCCGGTAATCTGTGGCCCGCACATGGAGAATTTTCCGTTTATTCAGGAGTTTTACATCGGAAGCGGTGCCATGAAGACGGATGCCAAAGGGCTTTACGAGGTCCTCCGGGAACTCCTTCGGTCCCCCGAAAAAAGAAAGATTATGGGGGAGAGGGCACGCGCTCTTTATGATGAGAAGGCAGGAGCGGTGGAACGGGCAGCTCAAATATTAGAGCGTTACCTCGAACCTTAACTCCCTCTCGCCAAACAGGAAGCGTTTTCTGAGGATGTTCACGGCCACCGCATCTCCCTGTTTCTTGTAAAGGAGGAATATTCTTACATCGTCCGCATCACCTACTTTCTCGCCGTCCAGGGAAACAATGGCGTCATCTATTTCGAGTCCTGCTTTTTCGGCTACGCTCTTTTCGGCAAATCCGAGTATCTTCACCCTCCCATTATCGTCCTTCAGAACCACGCCGAGCTTTGGAGTCGATGGCGCCTTTTCAGCTTTAGGATAAATGACAAAGTCAGCGATGTCTTTTTCTACAGAAGTGTTGCACAGCACTACCGCATAATCCAGCCCATTCCTCCTGAATGTCCGTTTCGGGATTCCAGAACCATGGGAGATGTGTCCTTCCCCTGCCATTACGACCATCTGACGATCTGGGTTATTGCCCAGGTAGTCGTCCACGGACTGTGCCATCGTTTCATCCCAGATTATCTGGGACTGGTAGAAGTTCTCAAAAGATAAATCCTCTGAGTCCGGATGCGTCTCGAATACTTCTCTCAGCCTTTTCTTGTAATCTTCGTCCGTCATGTCCATTGTCCTTGGCAGTTCCTTTTTTTCTTCTTCACTGAGGGAGGCCATCCCATTCTTTGAGACCTTATCCACTATTTCCTTCCGCATATTGAGGGCGACCAGAGGGATCTTTTTCTCCCTAGCAAATCTCAGGATGTCCTTGTAAAGGTTATAGTCGAACCCCCACCGTTTGAAGTACTCTGATGCCTTAAGGAATTCCCTCTCATTCATCTTGCCGGCGATGTAGTCATCAAGAGCCTTCTGGAAGGGCGTCTGAAACATCTCCATCCCGATAGAGATCGTCTTGTTCCCGGCGAAAAGTCCTTTGATAATTTCCAGCTGAACCAGGTGGTCTTCATATTCGTCGTGGTGCTCTCCTGCATAGACGATTCTCTTATCGGAGACCTTCCCGATTACTTCGGCGATAGGAATAGCCTTTGTTACTTCGACCCCCAAAACCGTTTTTTCGAAAGACATGACCACCTCCTGCTCATCCTCTGTGGCTTTGGTTTCCTTTTCAGAGGTTGTGGTCCGGGAGGGCGCCGGGAATTCCTGAGAAAAAGAAGGAAAAGGCAGCAGGGAAAAAACAGCCGAAATCCCCATTAGCAGGGCTGCCGATGATATCAGCGCTCTCAACCTGTAACAAAGCTGCAACATATCCTGCTACACTATAACAGAACTCCGGTGGATTGACAAAATGTCCACTGCTTCCATAACTCCTCAACAAGCGCGGCTCAGGGTTCTTTATTTAGGGCTTTACGGACCATCTCCGTGACGCCTCTGAAGTCTGTCTTTCCGCTTCCCATCTTCGGCAGTTCTTCAATTACAACGAACTGTTTCGGCAAAGCAATATTAGGAAGATGTTCCGACATAAGTTTCAGCACTCTCTTTTCATCGATTGCACGTGTGAGCGCGGCGATGATCTCAGCCCCCTTTGATGGGTCGGGAACCGCAACCACGCAACACGAAATATCTTCAGGGAGAAGTCCCTCTAGTACATGTTCGACCTTTACCAGAGAAATCATCTCGCCCCCAATTTTCACGAACCTCTTAAGTCTCCCGGCATGCCAGAGGTATCCGTCCTCGTCCAGAAATCCCATGTCGCCTGTGTCGTACCATCCATGGCGAACGCGCATCGAGGTCTCCTCGATGTCAGAGAAATAACCTTTCATCACAAGGTCCCCCTTCACCATTATTCTTCCGGTCTCGCCAGGAGCGCAATCTTCACCTGAGTCATAATTCTCTATCCGGACCTGTACACCTGGAAGTATCTTGCCGACGCTCCCCGGTTTGTTATGTGAGGGGGTATTTACCGAGATTACCGGAGAGGTCTCTGTCGTACCATAGCCCTCACAGAGGATGATCCCGTGTTTATCGAAGAACGCCGCCCTGAGCGCATCAGGACACTTGTCTGCGCCGCAAACCGCTAGACGTATGCCGCTGAAATCTCCGGGTTCTGACTTGCGGAGGTATCCCTGGAGGAAACTCGGTGTTCCGACAATCATAGACGGCTTCCTCTCCCTGATGATTGAACAGACCGTTTTGTAGTCGATGGGATTGGCATAGGAGACAATGGACATGCCGTGGTAAATCGGGGTCCAGAGGTTCACCGTCAAGCCGAAGACATGAAAATAAGGGAGGCTTGCGAGCATCACGTCTCTGTCGGACAGGTCAACGACCTTGCTGAAATTCTTTATATTCGAAGCTACATTACGGTGGCTGAGCTGCACTGCCTTCGGGTCTCTTTCGCTTCCGCTTGTAAAAAGGACCGTAAGGTTATCATCCTCCTGCCCCCCGTGAACATTTCTGAGTATGAAGTGCACTGGCAGTTTCGTCATGAGCGCTGCCTTCAGTTTATCAGTGACTGAGACGCCCGCGAAGATGTCTTCTATAAAGACCATGCCATCGACGAATCGGCAGCCGATCTTTTCGAGCAGTGCGTGCGAAGTTATAATAGTCCTGAAATTACATCTTTCTTGGGCGTACTGCGCATTTCTTGCTGCACCAGTAGAATAATTAATCATCACCGGCGTTCTACCGCTCATTAGGACAGCGAGGACAGACAGGGCGCATCCCGCAGACGTCGGGATCATGATCCCTGTAAAACCCTTCTCGTTTCTCCTGAACTTCTCCGCTAGGATGATGGAAGCGGTAAGGGCTTTTGAGTAAGTTGTGGTCTTGTCTGCCGAGCAGTCGATAAAGAAAGGCTTGTCCCCGTATTTTTTTGCAACTCGGACAAAGTGGTGATGAAGGAGCATGCCTAACCCCCCTTGAATACTATTATAGTATATCGGCTATGTGCAGAGGCGAGTATGCTATGCCATCTTCCTTGTCCAGTTCAGAATCTGATATTGAGCCGGGCGCTTACGATGTCTATATTGGAATCGTACGTTCCATTGAGACCACCCCTAATACTGTATCGTTTCCTGAGGGGATCTTATTGATGCTTGCGTTGGTGATAAATTGGGAATAAAGATGTGGGCATAGCCTACGTTAAAACTGACAGCTTGTGAGACCTTGTATCCTATCCCTGCTACTATCCATCTCCGGTTGCTGTCCTGGATGCGCGGTGTGCGGTACTCAGCATTCGGGACCGCCGAAGTGTCATATGCTACTCCTATCCGGAAAGTCCATTTAGGATCATGCACATAAATAAGGCCCATTGAATACCGGTAGATATCCAGCCAGTTCCCGGCTGTTACGGAATCCCGCTGATTGGGATTATCGAACCTGACCCGTAGCTCCTTGAACAGACCCCAGTCCGTCCTAGTGAAGAACGCCATAATCTTCATAGTAGGTGTAAGGTTGTGAAAGACGCTGACCGAGAGGGAGTCGGTAACAGTGATATCTGTTTTTATCCCGGAGTTCTTGAAGACCGACACAGGGGCGAGTCCGGTGGGTACGTTCGAAAACTCGTCATCTCCCTCAAGCGTTTGCTTAATACGCGAGCGACATGCAATGCCCATATGCTTATTTTTGGTGAATTCATACAGGACGCCAAAGTTGTATCCGCCCCCCCAGCTGTCTCCTTCGAGCTTCACAAAGCCGTCAGACAGCTGGAGCATGAGGTGGAGGGCGCCCGGGGGTGGTCCGAGCTTCCCGAGAGTGTCCAGCGTGCCGCAATCTACGGCACTTGAGCGCTTCGCTTTGAAGTACTGCAAGTTGACGCTTGCACCAATGCTAAGTTTGTCAGTGGCCTTGTATGCTATTGACGGGTTGAGATGCACTGTAATGACATCGGAATCGAGGGCGTGATACCTGCTGGCCCATCCCGGTTGTAACTGGGAGCCAGACCGAAGGGCGCATTGACACTCGTGCCGACCGCGAAGCGGTCACTCATCATCCTAGCGTAATAAGTATTAGGTACTATTTTGGTAACGCCTCCGTCGCCACCTAGAAGGGGGTCGCCGTTAAAGGCTGAAGGACATGGGTGCAGCCTTTATTGTGGAATTTCGTGGAGGGCATGATAACACGCTGGGCGGAGCTAACTGCTGAATGTCCAAACGGGTCATGGCGGCAGAGTTGAAGAAGATTGTCGAAGGGGCTTTAGTAATCGCTGAGCCGCCTGCGTTAGCATTGTCGATGCCGCTGGCGCTCTGTTCGATAAGTGTAAACCCGGATGCCCTGATGGGGCTTGAGGAAATACAGATTAAGAAAACGGTGAAGATGACAACAAAGATACCGGTGAAATTGATGATCCGCATCATGTGTCCCCCTTGAGTCAGTTTCGATGTATGTGCGGGTGCCCGTAAGATACATTCTGCATTTGCTGCAGTAAAGAAAGGGTCATTTGTAATTTCTTGAGCGTGCGTGCATTATTATATTCATGGAAACTGTGCGTCTGAAACGAACAGCAAGGTTACTGGCAGGCCACCTATGGGTATTTTCCAATGAGCTTATTACGAGTCCGAAGGGGTTCGACCCCGGATCCCTCGTAGAGGTCTCGGATAGGAAGAATGCCTTTCTAGGGATCGGGTATATAAACCCTCATTCTCTCATTGCGGTGAGGATCCTCACGAGGGAAAAGGAAGAGATAAACCCCGATTTCTTCAGGAGACGGATCTTGGACGCCATAGAGTACAGGAAGAGGCTTATGACTGGTTTAGATTCCTTCAGGGTCATTTTCAGCGAAGGGGATCTTCTTCCCGGGCTTATTGTGGACAAGTATAGTGATTGCCTGGTCGTCCAATGCCTCACTGCGGGTATGGAGAAATGGGAACAGGTGATCCTAGATATGCTAGACGAATTTTTTTCTCCGTCCCTGATCGTACTTAGGAATGACAGTCCATTCCGTGAATTTGAGGGGCTGATGAGGGAGAAGAGGGTTGCAAAGGGGGTAGCTGCAAGACACCCCATCCTCCGTGAAGGCGGTCTTCGGTTCGAGATCGATCCGATGTCCGGTCAGAAGACGGGTTTTTTCCTCGACCAGAGAGAGAATCGGGCAGCCTTCAGTAAACTTATTGGGGGGGGAAAGGGACTCGATCTTTTCTGTTACGTCGGTGCGTGGGGTGTCCATCTTGCGTATAGGGGCGCGGAAGTGACCTGCATTGACGAGTCCGAAGATGCCATCGATCAGGCGCAGAGGAACGCCGATTTGAATGGACTCTCTGAAAGTTGCAAATTCACAAGGGCAGACGTTTTCGAGTTCCTGAATCATGAGGTCTCGCAAGGAAACGCTTACGATTTCATAGTCCTTGATCCTCCGGCCTTTGTTAAATCCAAGGCAAAGGTGAAGGAGGCTTTGCGGGGATACCGCGAGCTTAACACAAACGCTATGCGTCTCCTAGTTAATGGAGGGCTGCTCGCCACATCTTCGTGCTCGTATCATATCGATAAAAGTATGTTTGTCGATATGCTCGGTTCAGCTGCACGGGATGCGGGCCGTCAGGTGAGGCTTGTCGAGCTGAGGTCACAGGCAAGAGACCATCCCATACTCCTCCGGATGCCCGAGACAGAGTATCTTAAGTGCGCCTTCCTGGAGGTGCAGTGACAACTGGGCTTGGCGACTAGGAATATGACGTCTGTTCTTACAATGATTGCGAGCCTAGTGTTGTCTGCGTGACAATTCACGAGGTCCGAGGCGACATTGTTTCGTTTCACTTGATTGGCGATTTGCTGCGTCGGGGTCGGACGGCAATGGTCATCTAGCCCGGATTAGTTCTATCTCAAATAATTTCGGCCAGAATTTGCCGGTTACAAAGAGCCGGTCATGTTCACTGTCATAAGCGATTCCGTTCAGTACTGCCTTGCGAGACGGCAGCTCTGTGTGCCCGAGTCCTGAGAGCTCAATCCATGCCTCCACGACACCTGTTTCAGGAGAGATGATCGCAATTCGGTCAGTCGGCCAGACATTAGCGTATATCTTTCCCTTTATGTACTCAAGTTCATTGAGTTTTTTTACAGGAACGCCATTGTCGCTGACTTCTATGCTGCCCGTATGTTTGAACGTCTGAGGATCAATAAAATATAAGGATGCGCTTCCGTCGCTCATGATCAGACGCTTATCGTCGTTGGTCAGCCCCCAGCCGTCGCTAGGATAGGAAAACTCCCGAATAGGATGGCAAGTCTCTTTTTCAAAGACAAAGCCCTTTCTTTCCCGCCATGTAAGCTGGATGATCTCATTTCTGAAGATTGTTATTCCTTCGCCGAAATACTGCCGTGGTAGACGGTAAGAACATAAAACCTTTCCTGTCGCCAACTCGACTTTCCTGAGTTCGGATCTTCCGTATAGCCCTGTTCCCTCGTAAAGAAAACCGTCTTTAAAAATCAGGCCTTCAGTGAAAGCCTTCGGGTCATGCGGATAGACGTTCACGACTTTGTAACCATAAACAGGAACGTCATTGATAGTCCCTCGTACTGGTGCCATCGCGGCAATTATTCCTGAGAACGCCGATATGATAACGAGAAACAACGCAGATATCTTCACTTACTGTCCTCCTTTCGGCTGATAAGAGATATCTCCCAAGCCCTCCTTTTCCAGCTTTCCTAGCAGCCGAGCTATAATTGTACTTGAAATTACTATCCCTCTTCTCGTCAGTCGGATACATTCTCCGTCTGATTCAAGAAATCCATCAACGATTAAGTCTCTAGATGCTTTTATGATGTCAATTCTCAAGGTGTTCCAGCATGCGGTGATGCTCAAGCCTTTCATCTTTCTCAGACCCAGAAAGATGAACTCCTTAATCGCGTCCTCGCTGGTTATCAGTATGCTCTCCTCAATTGGTAAACTTCCCTTTTTAAGTTCGTCCATATATTTCTTCAAATCAGAAGTGTTTTTCATCCTGATACCGTTGGCAAAACTGTGAGCACCCGCGCCGATTCCCAGGTACTCCCCGCGGTTCCAATAATTCAGGTTATGGCTACATTCCCTGTCGGGCAACGCAAAATTCGATATTTCATAATGCCTGTACCCAGAAGCTACCAACCGGTCGATGGCGTAATAATACATTTCAATAATGGTGTCCTCTGAAGGCATTGATAGCTCCCCTATTGCGATCTTTTCCGACAGGGGCGTGCCTTTTTCAGGGGTGAGTTCATATGAGGAAACATGCGATGGTCTAAGTTCAAGAATAATTGAGAGCGCCTTTTGCCATTCTGCAAGGGTCTGTCCGGGTATCCCGTAGATAAGATCGATCGAAAAGTTATTAACAGGAGAATCCCTGACCGCTGCCACTGCCTTCAGAACATCTTCGAAAGTGTAGATGCGGCCAAGAAGCTTAAGCGTCTTGTTGTCAAAGGACTGGACACCGAGGCTGAGGCGATTAACGCCCATGTTCGTTAGCGCCCTCAACTTTTCTATGTTGATAGTGCCGGGATTGGCCTCGATTGTCACCTCTGCATCTTCAGCCAAACTAAAAGTATTTGTGGCGGCCCTGAACAGACGAAAAAGGCAGATGAGGGAAAGGGTCGTGGGCGTACCGCCGCCGATATAGACAGTCCTGAGTGTCCCCACATCATTTTTCCTCAGGGCGATTTCGCTGACTAGAGCATCCACATACCTCAGGGCAAGATCTTCGTCATAGGGAACAGAAAAAAAATCGCAGTAAATACATTTTTTCACGCAGAAAGGTATATGGATGTAAAGGGAAGTAAGCATTATTATGGACTTCGGTAAATCGGCAAATGCCAAGCCGGCTTCGAAATCTTCCCACTGGACAGATATTCAAATGGTTTGTAGTTGTTCATCTGTTCAAAAGTTCCATCCGGCCGCTCTTCTCTGCTCGAGATTAAGAGCCTTGTTTACCTTTTTTTCTCCCTATTATATACTTCGGGAATGGCTAAGAGCGAATTTGAAAAGCTCGTTGACATAATGTCCGCGCTGCGCGGAGAGACGGGCTGTCCGTGGGACAGGGAGCAGACGAGGGAGTCTCTGAAGCCTTTTCTAGTGGAAGAAACCTATGAGGTCCTTGAGGCCATCGATGAGGGCAATGCCGAAAAGATAAAGGAGGAACTAGGCGACCTGCTTTTCCAGATAATCTTTCATTGTCAACTTGCGAGGGAGCGGAACGAATTCGACGTACATGACGTAATAAGGAAGATATCGGATAAAATGATTGGCCGGCATCCCCACGTATTCGGCCAAGCTAGTTATGAAACCTTTGAGGAGGTGCTTACACAGTGGGAAGAGAGGAAGAAGGAGGAAGGGAAGGGCAGGGGGTCAATACTTGAGGGTATTCCGAAGGAGATGCCGTCCCTTCTCAGGGCGCATAGGGTCCAGTCTAGAGCCTCACGGGCCGGTTTTGACTGGTCACACTTTAAGGACGTGCTCAAGAAACTGGATGAAGAACTGGCAGAGTTTAGAAAGGCGCTCGAAAGCAATAACCAGGACGAGATTGAGGACGAACTGGGGGACGTCTTCTTCACGCTTGTGAACGTATCACGTTTTGTCGGCGTGAACCCGGAGGATGCCCTGAGAAAGACGATCAGCAAATTCATCTCAAGGTTCAGATATGTAGAGATGAAGGCCGCGGAGCAAGGCAGGAACCTTTCAGAGATGTCCCTTGAAGAGATGGATTCACTGTGGGATGAGGCCAAACGCAGACCATAGCTAGCCGTAGGAAATCCTGCAAATTCTTCTTTCAGACTATTGTTGTGTCACGCATTATAACTATACGAGGCACTGAATTTCTGTTCTCTGCCGGACATATCGGGTTATCCATTTATGGCCACTTGCGCTATAGAGAGAAAGGCAGTACACTGTGGATAAAAAAAGATGAAGAGAGTTATTAGAACGGCAGGTTTTTTTGCGACGGGTTGTCTTTTTTTTATGGCAGTGACAAACTGCGTTGGTGATGAACGTTTATTGAGGACGCGTGACGGTAGGGTCGTCACATTCAAGGCCATGATTGACGATATAAGGAGCGCAAGAGTGATCTTCGTTGGTGAAACACATAACAGCAGAAGAGATCACGAATTCCAGCTGGCGGTCATTAAGGCATTGAAGCAGGCGGGCGTGCTGCCGGCAATAGGGCTTGAAATGTTTAGGGCAGAAAGCCAGAATGTGCTGGACCAATGGGTAGGCGGGAATCTTGAATTGAAGGAGTTTCTGAAGGCGTATTATGACAACTGGGGGAGTGAATGGTCCTTGTATAGTGACATCTTCCTATATTCACGGGAGCAAAGGATACCTATGATAGGCCTCAATGTGCCAGACAATATCACCAGGAAGGTCTCCCGCGAAGGTTTTGCGTCGCTGACCGGTGAAGAGCTAAAGAAATTGCCTCCGGGGATAAGCTGCAACGTCGATGAGAGGTATATGGATTTTATCAGAAGGGCGTATGGAGCGCACGGCGAGCGGGAAAGATCTTTTGTCAGTTTCTGCGAAGCCCAGATGGTATGGGACAAGGCGATGGCATGGAGCATCGCCGCGTTTATGAAGGAGCATCCCGAAAGAGTCATAGTGGTTCTCGCGGGCGCTGGCCATTCCTGGAAGCGGGGGATTCCGGAGCAACTGGAAGACGTGTCGAAGGGTGGCTTAAGCGTTATCCTCCCTGAGGTCCCAGGGAATCTGGACAAAATCGGGGTGCTCTCCCAGGACGCAGACTACATACTTCTGCAGTAACTGATATGTTAGACATCCTGCTTCAGAGCCATTATTATGCAGTGGATATTTACTGCGAGTTGTCGGCCCGCCTTTCCACATTGCGCGTTTTGAGGTTGGAAACGCGACTACCGTCTAAATAAATCGTCGTAAAGCCTCCTCAATCAGGATTCCTTCCATGGGTCATTGAGCACGATAGGCTTGCCGTTCGCATCCACCCCTTTCTTGACATCTTCCCAGGTGATTGAGTATAGTCTATGTAAGTAAGTACTAACTTATATGAAACCACGGGACACAAGGCACAAGATACTGGAAACCGGTCTGAGGCTTTTCTCGAGGAACGGCTACCTCGGCACGCCCACGAAAGAGATCGCTAAACATGCGGGAATCTCCGAAGTGACTCTCTTCAGGTACTTCCATTCGAAGGAGAAGCTTTTTGAGGAAATGATCCTTACCTATTCCTTTCTTCCAACATTAAAGGACGTGGTCGTCGAAGTGAGAGGCATGGAGTACAGGGACGCGCTCTCTGAAATGGCTAAGAGGTTTCTTGAGAGGCTGTACGAGCGCAGGGAGCTGATAAGGATCATGCATTTGGAGATCCATCGCTACCCGTCAAAGGTGAAGATGATTTATCACAATTTCATTGATGAGATAGTAGGGACTTTGGCATCATATTTCAGGGATCTTCAGGCCAGGGGAAAGGTGAGAAAATTCAACCCCGAGATTGGGGCACTCGCCTTTTTAGGAATGTTATTTTCATACTTTAATACCCAGGAGATCGTTCTGAAAAAAAAGGTTGAATGCAAGGAGAGGGACCGGGTGACCATTGGATTTGTCGAGATCTTCGTCGAAGGTACCGTAAAGTGAGAAAGTGTCGCCGGAGCGTTGTTACTGGAATACTCTTCCTGTCGGTCTTTGCAAACGGCGCTTATGGTGAAGTGCTCACTCTTACAGAGGGTATGAGACTAGCTGCGGAGAACAACCGGACGATAAAGGTTGCACAGCAGCAGGAAAATATCTCGCAGGCGGACTCGTACATCGCAAAGTCTTTCCTGCTTCCAAGCGTCAATGCGTCGGCCAGCCAGACGTTTCTCGCCTATGAGCCGAGGGCGATCTTCGATTCTCTGATTGCTCCCACGTCTGAAAGGAGTTTTGTTTCTTACAGCCTCAGGGTGCAGCAACTGCTTTATGATTTCCAGGGCAACGTGTCTAAGTACAGGGCAAGCCTTTCCGTGCTGGACACAAGGAAGCTCGACACATTGAGAGTAAGGAACCAGGTCTCCCTTGATTTTGCCGTTGCCTATTTTGATCTCCTTGAGTCCGAGAAACTGATGCAGGTCGCTGAAAAGGAAGTCGAGAGCGTCCAGGGGCATCTCCGTGATGCAACTAATCTTTATGAGAACGGTGTGATCACTAAGAACGATCTGCTTCAGGCTGAGGTCAGGCTTTCGGATGCTCAGCAGAAACTACTGAACGTGCAGAACGTCAGAGCCATCAATGCGTCGCGACTGAATACCGTTCTTGCCCGTCCGCTGACTACCGAGGTACACGTGATGGACATAACGGAAGCGCCTACCGAGTACCTTATCTTGGAAAGGGAAAAGGCATGGGAGACAGCGCTGGAGAGGAGGCCCGAGATGAGGATTGTGGACGAGAACATGAGATCCCTGAACTTCGAGGAGGCATCCAGAAAATCGGAATACTACCCCAGGTTTTTCGCGGAGGCTTCCTACGACTATGCGGAGAACCGGTTTGTGCTCCATCAGGGGAATGCCTCCATCCTTCTGGAGATGACGGTAAACCTTTTCAGTGGTGGCAGCACCAGGGCTGAGGTCGTGAAGATCGGACATCAGAAAGAACAGTTACAGGAGCAGCGCGCACGTTTGGCTGACGAGATAAGGCTCGAAGTCGAAAAGGACATCCTCGATCTTAGGAATGCAATTGATAGAATCAAGGTCACGAAGGACGCTGCCGGACAGGCGGAGGAGAACCTCAGGATCAACAGAGTGAGATACGAGGAAGGTGTCGGCACTGCCACAGAGGTGCTCGATGCGGTCACTCTCCTGACAGTGGCTGAGACAAACTATTATAGGTCGCTTTATGACCTGAGGCGGGCCGAATGCGCAGCGTTGTATGCCATTGGACGAAATCTGTCAGAGGTGTATAAATAACCAGGTTCTACTAATTGGGGGGAGGGGTCTTACAGAGAGGACGATATGGAAGAAATAAAACAGTCTGAAACAGCACAGCCTTCACGTAATAATCACAAAAGAAATATAGCGGCGCTGGTCATCTTTGCTGTCCTTGCGGTAATAGGCGCATTTGTTGTTTTTTTCTACATACAGTACAAGAACACCCATATCAGCACTGACGACGCATTCGTGGACGGACACGTCCACGTCATCGCATCTAAGGTGAGCGGGACGGTGAAAAATATCCATGTGGTCGACAATCAAAGCGTGAAGAAGGGGGACCTTCTCCTTGAGATAGACCCCGCCGATTATGATACAAAGGTTAGCGAGGCTTCAGCGGAGATGAGCGCAGAAAAGGCAAAGGTGAGGGAGGTCGACGCACGGATAGAGGCTTCGAAGAAACAGGTTTTAGAAGCTCTTGCTGTAGTGGAGGTTTCGAGAGCTAACCTTGAGCTTCAGCAGGCGAATCTTGCCCAAGCTGAGATCGATATGCGAAGGACCGAAAATCTTTATAAGAAGGACGCTGTTTCCAAAGAGCGGTATGAAAAAACGATGACAGGGAACAAAGTAGCCTTGGCACAGGTCAAGGCTGCGGAGGAACAGTTAAAGCAGGCAGAGAAAGCGGTCGAAACGCAGAGGGCGCTTTTTAAGCAAGCGGAGGCTGCGAGGAGTTCACAGACGTCTTCTGTAGGACAAAAAGAGGCTATGCTAACGGCTGCAGAACTGAATTTCGGCTATACAAAGATCTATGCCCCATCAGACGGATATATAACGAGGAAGACCGTGGAGGTTGGAAACCAGATACAGGCCGGACAGCCACTTATGTCCGTTGTTCCGCTTGGAGATGTGTGGCTTGTTGCAAATTATAAGGAAACACAGCTGGAGCGGGTGAAGCCAGGACAGAAGGTAAAGATTAAAGTGGATACATATCCCGGCAGGACGTTTGAGGGCGAGGTCGATAGCATTATGGCAGGCACGGGTTCAGTATTTTCGCTCCTGCCGCCCGAGAATGCCACAGGGAACTATGTGAAAGTCGTACAGAGAATACCTGTGAAGATAGTTCTTGATAAGAACACCGACCCTGAACATGCCTTGAGGGTCGGAATGTCTGTCGGTCCGACAATAATTGTGAGGGATTAAGTTGCCCGGAGTAGAGGCGGGGATGTTCTTATGATGAACAAGTGGATTGTCGCTCTCACCGTCATGCTGCCCCCGCTTATCGAGATCATTGACACCTCGGTCGTGAACGTTTCCCTGGACCACATACGGGGAAGCCTTTCAGCCGGTATCGACGAATCTACATGGACGATCACTTCTTACCTGGTTTCGAACGCTATTATCATTCCTATGACGGGATGGCTCAGCAGGCTTTTCGGCCGGAAGCGTTACCTTATCTTCTCTATCTCGATGTTCACATTGAGCTCTCTCTTCTGCGGCTCTGCCTGGAATTTGCAGAGCCTCGTTGTCTTCAGGATACTCCAAGGTATCGGCGGAGGCGCACTCCAGCCAATATCCCAATCCATATTGCTTGAGACGTTCCCTCGGCGCCAGCACGGCATGGCAATGGCGATTTTCGGGGTCGGAATCATGTTCGGGCCGATCATAGGCCCCCTTCTCGGAGGCTGGATAACCGACAACTGGTCATGGCACTGGATATTCTTCATTAATATACCGATAGGGATCGTCTCGATCCTGATGTGCATGCTCTTTATCATTGACCCGCCATATATGAAGCGCATGAAGATGAAGATCGATTACTGGGGGCTCACGCTGCTCGCGGTCGGTCTCGGGTGCCTTCAGATAGTCTTGGACAAAGGACAGAGGGAAGATTGGTTTTCCTCGGGGCTCATCACTTGGCTGACCGTGATATCTGTGTTGTCTATTGCGATGTTCGTGATCGTGGAGTTCTTCGCCGAGCACGCTATAGTGAACCTCAGGACATTCAGGAACCGCACCTTCAGCTCAGGCAATCTTGTGATGTTCTTCGCCTTCTTCAACCTCTTCGGCAGCATCGTGTTGCTGCCGATTTATCTCCAGACCCTGATGGGCTATACAGCAGCATTGGCAGGCATGGTGCTGGGTCCTGGCGGTTTTGCCACTCTTATCGCTATGCCGATCGCAGGAAGACTGGTGACCAAGGTGAACCCCAAGGGCCTTCTTGCCTTCGGGATAATCGTTGCCGCATATTCGACGCATCTCATGTCCCAGTTCAACCTGCAAGCGAGTTTCGAGGCGGTCATCTGGCCCCGGATTATGCTTGGGATCGGCATGGGTTTCCTCTTCATCCCCCTCAATACGGTAGCCATGTCGAGGGTTGCCAAGGAGGAGATGGGTAACGCCACCGCCATATTCAACCTCCTGCGAAACCTGGGAGGAAGCTTCGGGGTCGCTTTTGTCACCACCCTCCTGGCCCGAAGGGCCCAGTTCCATCAAAGCCGCCTGGCAGAGCATCTCAGCCCCTTTGACCGGAATTTTCAACTGACGCTCCCCGATATTTCCCAGCTGCTTCGGGAAAGAGGATTTGCCCATGCTCTGCCCAATCAGGGGGGGCTGAGCTCGATCTACAACCAATTATTAAGACAGGCCTCCATGCTATCTTTTAACGATGTTTTTTTCCTCCTCTCAGTCATGATGATATCGATCC
>Ga0187771_10001593_pt1 | contig 15303 bp, 12 predicted proteins | sample 0116_SJ02_MP15_1_FD_133139 | JGI IMG/M metagenome (GOLD analysis project Ga0187771, IMG submission 133139) | Tropical peat soil microbial communities from peatlands in Department of Meta, Colombia - 0116_SJ02_MP15_10_MG | ecosystem: Environmental > Terrestrial > Soil > Wetlands > Peat | place...
GGCCCTGCTGGGCTCACTGTTGCTTATGAGTTGGGACGAAAAGGATACGCGGTTACAGTTTTTGAAGCTCTTTCAGAACCAGGCGGGATGCTGAGGAAAGGAATACCGCAGAGTCGCTTGCCAAAGCAGGTCGTTGCCAAAGAGATTCAATTCATAAAAAACCTGGGAGTGGAATTCAAGACGGGCATGAAGATTGGCAAGGACGTGGACTTTGCGGATTTGAAGAAAGAAGGCTTCAAGACGGTTTTCATCGGCGCAGGAGCACACAGGAGCCAAAAACTGAAGACTGAAGGCTCGGAATTGAAAGGTGTAACTAATGCTCTCGATTTTCTGTGGGACTCAAACCTTGATAAGAAGGTCGACGTTGGAAAGAACGTCGTTGTGGTAGGCGGAGGAAACGTTGCCGTCGACTCGGCTAGAACAGCGCGTTGCCTTGGGGCAAGCGAGGTAGCTATTCTTTACCGCAGGTCCGAGGAAGAGATGCCAGCAAACCCGCGCGAAGTTGAAGAGGCTGAACATGAGGGAGTGAAAATCGAATTTCTCGTTTCGCCTAAGAAGATTCTGGGTGAAAACGGCAAAGTCTGCGCGATTGAGTGCGTCCGCATGCAGCTGGGTGAGCCAGATGAAACTGGCCGTAGAAAAGCGATTCTAGTGGAAGGGTCGGAATTCAAGCGAGAAACAGACATGGTCATTCTTGCGATAGGCGAATCTCCTGACCTGGAGTTTTTGCCCAAAGATGTTGGATTGAATGAAGATGGAACGCTCTGGGTAGACCCAATAAAAATGGAGACCAGCCTACCTGGGGTCTTCGGAGGCGGAGACGCTGTTAGCGGACCAGCTTCCGTTATAGAGGCGATCCGCGATGGAAAACGCGCGGCGGAATCGATTGAGAATCACATAAAGTCCGAGGGAAGGATAGACTGATGGCGGAAAACAAGGAGTCACAGTCAAAACAGCAAGAGGAACCCCGCATAGGAGTGTACATCTGTCACTGTGGCTTGAACATCGCTGGCTCCCTAGACTGCGCTGATGTGGCAAAGTTTGCGGGCACTTTGCCCCACGTTGTCCTAGCGCAGGATAACCGTTATACATGTTCAGATCAGGGCCAAGCAGGCATAAAGAAGGACATCAAAGAGCACAAGCTCAATCGAGTTGTGGTTGCCTCATGCTCTCCCAGGCTTCACGAACCAACCTTCAGGAAGGCTTGTGAAGAAGCCGGATTGAACAAGTACCTCTTCGAAATGGCCAACATCCGTGAACACTGCAGTTGGGTTCACCTCCATGACCGCGAGGCAGCTACGGAAAAGGCCAAAGACTTGGTCAAAATGGCCGTGGCCAAGGCTGCCCTTCTTCAGCCTGCAGAAGAGGCAGAAGTGCCGATCACGCGAAAGGCTCTGGTCATAGGCGGTGGAGTTGCAGGCATCCAAGCCGCTCTGGATCTTGCGGACACTGGTTACAGAGTGTACGTGGTTGAGAAGGAGCCCAGCATAGGCGGGATGATGGCGCGTATAGACAAGACTTTTCCGACGATGGATTGCTCGATTTGCATACTTGCGCCGAAAATGTCCGATGTGGGCCATCACCCAAACATCGAGTTGTTGACTAACAGCGAAGTTACGGAAGTGAAGGGGTACATAGGCAACTTTCACGTTAAAGTGCTCAAGAAACCACGCTACGTCACTAAGGACTGCTCAGCTTGCGGAGAATGCGTGAAAGTCTGCCCGATAGTTGCTCCAAACGAGTTTGACGTAGGATTAGCCATAAGACATGGAATTTTCACACCGTTCGCTCAGGCAGTTCCGTCCACGTACATTGTTGACATGAACCTCTGCCTCAACAAGGAAGGCGTGATCGTCTGCGACAAGTGCATAAGAGCATGCGAAAGGCAAGCAATAAAGTTCGAGATGAAACCTGAAACTGAAGAGATCGAAGTGGGCACGATAATAGTTGCAACGGGAGCAGACGTTTTTGACCCCTCAGTGTTGCCCAACTATGGTTACGGCAAGTTTCCAAACGTCATCACCTCACTCGAATTCGAGAGGTTAATCAACGCAGGCGGCCCGTCAGGCGGACACCTAATAAGGCCAAGTGACAAACAGATTCCGAAACGCGTAGCGTTCGTCCAGTGCGTGGGCTCCCGTTCGGACAAGGCTGGAAAGCTTTACTGCAGCAATGTCTGCTGCATGAACACAATCAAGGACAGCTTGCTCATCAAGGAGCACTGGCCAGACACCGAGATCTACGTGTTCTACATTGACATAAGAGCTTACGGAAAAGGTTTCGAAGACCTTTACAAACGGGCCAGAGGAGAGGGCGTTGTGTTCGTTCGCGGGTTGCCAGCAGAGATAAAGGAGGACAAGAAAACCCACAACCTTTGGCTCATCGGAGAAGACACGTTGAAAAACGAAGTCTACAAGATAAAAGCTGACATGGCCATTCTTTCAATAGGCTTGGAAGCCAGAAAGGACAGCGAAATGATCCAGCGGATGCTGACACTGTCAAGAAACCAAGATGGTTTCTTCCTGGAAGCGCATCCCAAACTGAGACCAGTAGATGCTGCAACAGGCGGCATCTTCTTCGCCGGCTGCGCCGAGTCTCCCAAGGACATAAAGGACAGTGTGACGCAAGCAAGCGCGGCGGCAGCGCGTGCAGGCATACTGATGGCGAAAGGAAAAGTGACTGTTGAAGCCATCACGCCCGTAGTCTTTCCAGAAAAATGCAAGGCATGTGGACTATGCGTCAAAGTTTGCCCGTACAACGCAATTACTCTAAACAAGGAAAAGAAACGTATCGAAATCATCCAGGCCGCCTGCGGCGGATGCGGCACGTGTGCGGCAGAATGCGCGTTCGGTGCTCTCACCCAAAGCCACTTCACGGATGACCAGATAATCGGGCAGATAGACGCCGTCACGGAGCATGACGCAGACAAGAAGATCATCGCGTTCAACTGCAACTGGTGCTCTTACGCGGGCGCAGACTTCGCAGGAGTCAGCAGAATGCAGTACCCTCCGAACGTGCGCATAATCAGAACCATGTGTTCTGGCCGCGTGGCACCCAAGTTTATTGAAAGAGCGTTCGCAAGAGGAGCCGCAACGGTCTTGGTAAGCGGCTGCCACATCGGAGACTGCCACTACATAAACGCCAACTACCAAACGCAAAAACGGGTGGAACGACTCTGGAAGAAGATGGAGCAAAGTGGATTGAACAAGGAAAGACTACAGCTTTTATGGTGCTCAGCCGCTGAGGGCGAGAAGTTCGCTTCAAAAATCCGCGAGATGAAGTCGACCGTAGACAAAGTTAAGCCAGAGGAAATTGAAAAGGCCAAAGAAGTCTTTAAGAAAGCCTTGGAAGGAACTTAACAATGCCTGAAAGAATTCGACATGCCGCGCTCGACAAAGAAACAATAAAGCAGGTGAAAACAGAAATCCATCTGATCAAGGATGAATGTAAAGGATGCGGCTACTGCATCGAGTATTGCCCGCGGAACGCCCTGGAAGAATCTGATGAAATAAATGCGAGGGGCGTTCACCCTCCGAAAGTCGTGGACGAAAGCAAATGCATAAACTGCGGCTTCTGCACTGCAGTCTGCCCAGACTTCGCAATTTTTGTCGTTGAAAAACCAAACGAGAAGGACGAGAAGCATGCTAAAAGCTAAGAACATACTCACAGGCGCACATTTCCTGAACGGCGACGTAGCGTGCGCCGAGGCAGCGCTTGTAGCAGGTTGCAGGTTTTTCGCAGGCTACCCGATCACCCCCGCAACGGAGATCGCGGAAACCCTGTCTGAGAGGATGCCTCAGCTTGGCGGAATCTACATACAGATGGAAGACGAGATCGCTTCAATTGCGGCCGTGATCGGCGCATCGTACTCTGGTTTGAAAGCGATGACCGCCACATCTGGGCCTGGCTTCAGCCTGATGCAAGAAAACATCGGACTCGCCGTCATGACAGAAGCGCCCTGCGTCATCGTGGACGTTATGCGCGCTGGACCGAGCACTGGACAGCCAACAATGCCCGGGCAGCAGGATGTCATGCAGGCAAAATGGGGCTCGCATGGAGACTATGGCATAATAGCGCTGACGCCTTCTTCCGTTCAGGAGATGTTCGACCTCACCGTTGAGGCTTTCAACCTTTCTGAAACGTATAGAGTGCCAACGCTCTTGATGGCCGACGAAATCGTTGGTCACATGTGGGAAAAAGTGGTCATCCCGCCAATGGAAAAGGTGAAGATTGTTAATCGAAAGAAGCCGAATGTGTCACCTGGAGAGTACAAGCCGTTCTTGCCTGACGACGATTTGGTGCCGCCTATGGCCTGCTTCGGAGAGGGATACCATTTCCATGCTACTGGCCTAACGCACAATGAAAACGGCTATCCTAGAACTTCCAGCTCCGATGACCAGACAAGGCTGGTCAACAGACTGTGCCAAAAAATACAGAAGAACGCTGATAAGATAGTGAGAGTTGAAGAGGTTATGCTCGACGACGCGGATGTCGCAGTCGTAGCGTACGGCATAGTTGCACGCGCCGCGTTGAGCGCTATAAGGAGAGCAAGAGAAAGAGGAATCAAGGCTGGATTGCTACGCCTGATCACGCTGTGGCCGTTTCCAGAAGAACACGTGGCAAAAGTCGCACAGCACGTTCGAGCAATCGCCGTTCCTGAAATGAACTGCGGACAGCTCGTGCGAGAAGTCGAAAGAGCGGCAAAAGAAACGCCAGTTACTTTTCTCCCAAAGCTCGGGGAAGAACCGCACACTCCAACGGAGATTCTTGACGCAATAAGGAAGGCTGCATGATGGTTCAAGAAATGGCGCATCCGTTCTCAAAGTACCTCCGAGCCGACATGATGCCACACATATGGTGCGCAGGCTGCGGCAACGGCGTTGTGCTCAACTGCTTCGCTCACGCCTTGGACGAGTTGCAGTTCGATTTGGACAAACTCGTAGTTGTGTCAGGTATCGGGTGCATCGGTCGATCAGCCGGCTACATAAACGCGGACTCGTTCCACACGACTCACGGGCGCGCGTTGGCCTTTGCGACAGGAGTAAAACTTGCAAACCCCGAATTAGAAGTCATGGTGATAAGCGGAGACGGTGACCTCTTCGCTATAGGCGGAAACCACTTCATACACGCCGCTCGAAGAAACATAGGAATAAAAGTCCTTTGCGCAAACAACTTGAACTACGGAATGACAGGCGGGCAGCAGGGCCCGACAACCCCGCTTGAGTCGATAACGACTACGAGCCCGTATGGAAACATCGAGCACCCCTTCAATCTCGTGCACTTGGCAGCAGCGTCTGGAGCCACGTACGTCGCCAGATGGACGACCCTGCACGTGCGCAGGCTGACACAGTCGATCAAGAGGATGCTGGAGAAGAAGGGCTTCTGCTTCATCGAAGTGCTTTCACCATGTCCTGAGATATACGGCCGCTACAACAAGATGCGGTCAGGTCTTGAGATGATGGGATGGTTCAGGAAGGCCTCAGTCATCGACAGCTTCTCAGACCCCTCAAAAGCGGAAATCACGCCTGAAAGAATAGCGGTCGGCGAGTTTGTGGACGTTGAGAAACTCAGTTACGAAAGAATGCTTCACGAGAAGATATCAAAAATAAACGAAGAAGCCATGGAGAAAGTGAGCTGACGTGCGAGTTGAAGTTAGGTTTGCGGGCTTCGGCGGGCAAGGAATAATCAAGTCAGGCATAATTGTGGCCGCAGCAGCCTCTATACACGCTGGAAAGAATTCTGTTCAAACTCAGTCTTACGGTCCGGAATCAAGAGGCGGAGCCTGCAAGTCTGAAGTCGTTATATCGGAAGACGAGATAGACTTTCCGAAAGTAGTTCAGCCCGATGTCTTGATCCTTATGTCGCAACACGCGTACAATGATTACGCAATAGACGTCAAGCTTGGCGGCACGGTGATTATCGATCCAGACATGATTCCCACACAGAAGAACTTGGAAAATGTCAGGGTCTTCCAAGTGCCGGCCACTAAAATCGCAGAAGAGCTTGGCAGAAGAATAGTCGCAAACATCGTCATGCTAGGCGCGCTTGTTGCAATCACAAGACTGCTAGACGAAAACACCGTTAAAGAATCGATCAAAGAGAACATACCGAAGGGAACTGAAGAACTAAACCTGACGGCTTTCGAAAAAGGCTACGAATACGGAAAAACACTTGCCCCGTAGCTACTTGGCCTCTGCCGCCTGCGGCTTAGCCAGTTGCGTTACGACTTTGGAGTTCCTGATGCCCACATGACGCAACGGAGCAATCTTTTTGGCTTCGTTGTAAATGTCCGAAGCTATCTTTCCCAACACCATCTCCTGCGCAACCTGATCCATCGTAAGCGCTGCAGCCTTTTCCTTTATGATCCTGTTCATGATTGCACGCACGACTTTCTCTTGAGACGTCTTGATTCTTGAAAGTGTAAAGGCACTGACAGCAACTCGCAACGTGTACCCGTCCTTCGTCGTGACACTGAACAAGCCGTCAACCTTAGTCGTCCTTCTTCTCACAAGACTGCGCAAGTAGTCTCTGGAGTATTCATGTCCCTTAAATATTGTTTTGGCAGTTTTGCCGTCAACTTCGGATATTTGAAAACGCATCTTCAGGTACTGATGGGCAAAGTCGTTCGTAATGTCGTATAGCGTTGAGTCAACGACTCTTCCGATCAGTTTTTCCGGCTCGTCGGCTGGTACTCCCCCCAGCTCAACGTTTCCAAAGTATGGTGGAGACATCACCATGTACCATGCCTTGCCTCGCCACTTATCACGGACACGTTTCGTCTTTGAGGACACTCATACCCTCCGAATGCAGCTTCAAAGTTCACAGCATAGTATTAAAAGTTTTACCGCTTTGGAGCTATTTTCTTGATGCCCCCCATGTATTTTCTCAACGCTTCTGGAACGACCACAGACCCGTCCTTTTGTTGATAGTTCTCAATTATCGCAACGATGGTTCTGCCTGTGGCCAAGGCTGTTGAGTTCAGTGTATGCACGAACCCTTTTGGCGCTGCACCTTCCTTTTCCCTATACCTTATGTTTAGCCTTCGGGCCTGATAGTTCGTGTCGTTGCTGCATGAGATTATTTCCCTGTAAGCATTTTGCGCAGGCATCCAAGCTTCAACATCATATCTCTTCGCCGCAACTGTGCCCATGTCGCCCGTGCAAACATTGACAACTCGATAGGCCAACCCGAGTTTTTGCACAAGCTCCTCAGCGTTGCCTATAAGTTCCTCATGAATTGCCCATGAGCCTTCGGGCCTGCTGAAAACAAACTGTTCAACCTTGTTGAACTGGTGCGTTCGAAATATGCCTCGCGTGTCTTTGCCGTGTGCGCCTGCCTCCTTCCTGAAGTTTGTGCTAACCCCGACGAGCTTCAGCGGCAAGTCCTCAGCTTTGAGCACTTCATCCATGAACATCGCTGCCATCGGATGCTCCGAAGTTGCGATAAGGTACAGATCTTCACCTTCAACCTTGTAGAGCACATCTTCGAAATCACTCAAGGCCACGACCCCTTCGTACGGTCTTCGCCTCATGAGAAAAGGCGGTTCAATCGGCGTGAAGCCCTTCTTAGCTATCTCTTCCAGAGCAAAGTTGACTAATGCCATGTCTAGGAGAACCGCGTCTCTTCTTAGGTAGAAGAAGCGGGCTCCAGCAATCTTTCCAGCTCTTTCAACGTCAACAATGCCGAGGTTTAGGCCTAGGTCCATGTGATCCTTTACCGGAAAAGCAAATTTGGGTATGTCGCCCCACTTTCTTATTTCAACGTTTTCATTCTCGTCCTTGCCAAGAGGAACCGTTTCGTGCAGAAGATTTGGAAGGCGCATCAGGTATTCGTGAACCTTCTCTTCGCACTCTGTTACTTGTCTCTCTAGTTTCGCAATTTTGACATCAACATCTTTTGCCTTCAACATTTCGCTGCTTGAATCCGTTCCTTTCTTTTTTGCCTCAGCAATTTTGGCCGTTGCCTGTCTCCTTTCATGTCGCAGATCATTCAACTCCGTCAAATACTCTCGCCATTTTCTGTCGTAGTCGATCAGTCCATCGAGCATATTCAAATTGTCAGAGTCTCCCCTCTTCCTCAGGTTGTTCCTGACGAGTTCAGGGTTTTCGCGGATCAGTTTGATGTCCAGCATGCTTTCAACCGCAGACTCTAGGTCTAGCCTTGAAATGACTATTTAAAGTAGTGGTTCTTTTAGATGCGAGCTAACGCGCGCCTCGGTCTTCTTTAATGTTCCACTTTGTTTATGACGTTCTGGTTGACGAGACATGTAACACTTTTTGCTTCGCTTCCTCTGCAAACTTGCTTACTCCCGGCTTTGGGTTTCTAAGATAACAGAACTTTCCTCTAGTAGTTGCTTAGACAAACCTTAATTCATCTTGAACCTCAAATATGCAGTGAGAAAGGAAGTTGAAGAAGAGAATATTTCTTGCGGTAGTGCTGCCGATGTTGCTGATTTGTATATTGCCTACTGCCTTTCTTGTTCATCAGGCTAAAGCAATTGAAGGCGGGCAGACGTTGGCGGATGCGATAAACGGCTGTAACTTGAGCCCGCAGACTACCGCTGCTAATCCAGATGAGCCTTTTTGGTCGTTTTATGCTGGTCTCAGTTTTGCGCGCTCTTCGCTGAGTGGTTACGATACCTACATTCAGCAGTATGCTTCAAACCAAAATTGGAAGATGGTTTTGCTAATAAAACGGCTAGCTGAAGAGGACGGATATGACTCGCCAACCATTGACAATGCAACTCTACAGGCTCTGTCGAACATACAGATGTTGGAAAACCTGCCTGCCACTGAAACTTGGGGAGGAGGAACCTGGTTTGCTGACTACGACAGATATATTCTTAACGCGTATCGCTACGCTCAACAGTATGGTCTGACAGCAAAATGGAACCAGACTGCTGCTTACCAAGAACTCTTAAACACGTACAATGCGATAGGTCGAACAGTCTACGGGTACAATCCAATTACATTGACAGGCTATCTGAACGACTACGTAAAGTACTATGATACTTTAGCCCAAACTTTAGACTGCTTTGTCAAACTCGGAGGCACTGATGATGGACTGTGGACTGCAATGAATACTCTAGGTAATGTTGACAACTGCTGGACTGGAACCATCTATGGATACCCAACTGCCAGCACAGGTGGCCAGTATGAATGTGAGTTCGGTTTCTTCGCTTTGATTATAGGCTACTACTATATGGAAAGCGGTAAAACCATTCCATATTTTGACCGAGTGTATCAAGATCTGTTCGCAAAAGCTGTGGCTGACGGTTGGAATAGTCTAGCATGGGGAAGGCCAGGCGTCATTCAACACGCCACAAGCAACCCAGAGCTTAGAATGCCAAACACGCTCGGAGCTGTTCTGGCTCTGCAAGGTTATTGCGGAAGCTCAAGTTGGGAATCGGCTTGGGCCAATATGCTTACTGGTTCAACTGCTTGGCAAGGACTCCTATCAAGCTATCTGTATTCAAACGGCCAGTTTTTGTGGGGCGAAGGTGCCAGTCCTACGGCTGAGGCAACAATGTTTGGCATGAAGACACTGTTCTTGTACGGTATAATTCCAAACACTGGAAGCTTAGCAATACCGCTAAATGACGAGGCGTACGAAGGGGCTGCTTGGAGCAGTTTTCCATCGTCACTTTTCAGCTTTGACTATGCAAACAGAATGATTCGCATAGCAGTTAACCCTGGAGAGATAAAGTTCCAGTACGGAACGGGGATAGCCTCTTACGTGTTTCCAGCAGCCGGAGTCTATGACGTACAATTTGATGATAGCTGGGACACGGTCACCGGTGCAAGCCTAGTAGAACCTTTACCCAGCCTATTCCAATATCTGTCAGGCAACATTTCTTCTCTACCGTCGCCGAATCCACCAATAGCTAATTTCAGCTGCTCTCCCTCTTCACCGGTGACGGGCGAGCCAGTAACTTTTGACGCCTCATCATCGTTGTCAGGCTGGAACGGAACAAACACGATGCCGATAGTTCTGTACGGCTGGGACTTTGGCGATGGCAACACGTCAAGTGGACAAATCGTAACTCACAAGTACTTACAGCCTGGAAACTACACAGTCTCGCTTAACGTTACTGACAGTGAAGGACTATGGAACCTTACAGCACAGCAGATACAAATAGCGCCCTTGCCATTTTCCGTGTCAATAGGTCCGTCCAGCTCCGCAATTCCGATTGGCGGGTCAATAATATTCACGTCAACTGTCAACGGTGGCGTTATACCGTATGGCTATCAGTGGTATCTCAACGGTGATCCAGTCTCAGGCGCAACAAACTCCACTTGGGCTTTCTCGCCAACTACAGCAGGCTCGAGCACGATTTGTGTTGCAGTGACGGACAGTGCCACAACTCCTGCAAGTGCCCAATCTGACAACGCTTCCGTCACCGCTGCTGAGGGCGTCCAGATCATGGGTGATGGGAGTGTTGTTCCGTCTTCTGCGCCTATTTCAAGCCTTGACAACGTCACGTACACCTTCACCGACAACATCAGCTACCCAACGTACTACGGAGTTGTCGTCGAAAGAAGCAACATTGTGATTGATGGAAACGGATACACGGTGCAAGGAAACAGTCCGGCGTATTCTGGCATAAGCTTGACGGACATAAGTAACGTCACGATCGAAAACATCAACGTTGAGGATTTCCAATGTGGCATCCAGCTCTACGCTTCAAACAACAATACGATTATTATGAACAACGTAACTGCCAACACTCTGTGTGGCATAGGCCTTGACTCTTCTTCGAACAACAACGTAATCGCAAACAACGTAGCAAACAACAGCATTGGCCTTTCAGTCCAATCAGCCTCAAACAACACTATATACCAGAACAACTTCATCGCAAACGATGCGCAAACCTCCATCGACTCAACATCATTAGGCAATGCTTGGAACAACGGTTATCCATCTGGAGGGAACTACTGGAGTGATTACAATGGAACAGACATGAGCGGAGGCCCCTATCAGAACGTGACCGGAAGCGATGGAATTGGCGACACTCCCTATCTTATAGCCATTAACGACATTGACCAATATCCGCTTATGTATCCCTATAGCACAAGCTCACTTTCAGTCATCATTTCGCCTCCGTCAACAACACTTGATGTTGGCCAGACAAGGCTACTGAGTTCAGTCGTCTCAGGGGGCACGTTAGCATACTCTTACCAATGGTATTTGAATGGCACACCGGTTCAAGGAGCCGTTTTCAGCAGCTGGACCTTTGCGCCTACGTCAGCAGGTTCATACATCTTCTACATGGAAGTAACAGACAGCCTTGGACAAGAGGCAACCTCTAACACTGCGAATGTTACAGTGAACATCTATGATGTAGCCATCACAAATGTTGCGCCCATCAAGACAGTTGTTGGTCAAAGCTACGGCGTGAACGTGACCGTTACAGCAGCAAACTTGGGCAGCTGCACGGAAACCTGCAACGTCACAGTCTGCACCAGCGTGTTTATCGCTTCACAAAACCTAAATTTATCCTTTGTTACTTCGCAAGACGTAACGTTGCCAAACGGAAACTCGTTAAACATCACCTTTGTTTTGAACACTGTAGGCTATCCCTACGGCAACTACACTATAAGCGCGTACGCTTGGCCAGTTTTCGGCGAGACAAACGCTGCGAACAACAACGTGACAACTGGCACAGTCTACGTTGGCATCCCAGGCGACATAAACGGCGATGGCACTGTCGATATCTACGACGCTATACTACTATCAGGCGCCTTCGGATCACACGTAGGCAGCCCGAATTGGAACCCAAACGCAGACATCAACGGAGACGGCATCGTTGACATCTATGATGCCATAATACAGTCAAACAACTTCAACCAGCACATTTCATAACTCTTCCTTTTTCATTTCTAACCAAACGATCGCCCAAGATGCTCTACGACGTCACTTCACATCAACTTCATCTTCACAGATAGCGGACCCAAAAAGCTGACCGCATTGCTCAGAGCTCGACGCGATGGTCCTCGCCTAAAACTTACAGTACTATCCATAACTTCATTGTTTCTTTTTCAAGAAGTCGTCATCTATAATTCTTCCCCTCAAGAAACCGTCACCATCGTCATCAAACCGACTCGCCCAAAAGACCGCATGCTGCAAGGATTTTCCATGAAAATCTCCAAGGGACAATACCGTTAAAGATCAGAATGACGATCTCACAAGTGGAGTGTTACCAAAAGCTAGAAACCTAAAACATCTGTCTGCTTATGTGGGCCTTCCTGTGCCGCACATTTAACAAGCGGGAAACACGAGTGCCCGTCAGGCCTCTCATTCAAACCTTCCTGCCGTTTGAAGAGCTTTTTCTGCTGTTGATGCGCAAAAGAGAAGGTCGTCGATCGTGGCGATGAATGTTGCGAGTTTTCCATCGTATTCGATACGAGTCATTACTCTTTTTGTGTGCCTTGTTGTTGTGATGGACAATCCTTTAGGCGTTTTTACGTTGTCAGGCGAAATTGCTTTGGCAACTGCATTGGCAAGTCGAACGTCGTCGTATCCCAGCTTTATTTCAGCTTCCAATCTTCTCGCCTTTGAGTTGCTTGCCGACGAGTTCATTCACGGTTCTTATGAAGTCGTCGACGTTTCCTATCGAGACTTGTGCGCCTGCGGCTATGTTGTGTCCGCCGCCGTTTCCATGGAATTTTTCTGCGGCAACCTGCATCACTTCGGCCAGGTTAACTCCTCTGTTTATAACGGTGTCCATGGTTCTCGCTGAGATTTTTGCGATTCCTTCGTCTTGCAAGTTTGCGTAAGCGATCAGAGGTTTCTCTGGGTTTGGAAGGCTTGAAGTAAGTATGGATGAGATGGCTCCAACCATCTTGTCGTCGATGAAGTCTTCGCCGTAAACGACGTATATGTTTTCGAACTCCTTCATTCTTTCAGGCTTCTCCGTCACCCAGCCGAGGTACTTGTTTATGGTTCTTCTGTAATCTTCAAGGACCTTGTTAGCTGCCTCGAGCGCTGAACCCCTGTCACCCATGCAGACGGCAACTCCGAGACCAGCCTTTTCCATTCGTCCTGTCGCGTTTAGCAAGACTGCAAACTCACGGGCGTCCCTGAGCGGTGTCCAAGGCTCTTCATTGCACAGGACGTAAATGTGCCCGATGAGGCTTGAAACTTCGTAGTGTAGGCCTTTCGAAACCAGATGGTCTGCCAACCTTGAGCACAAACGTTTCTTTTCTTCTTCCGAGAGGTCCCTCAGAGCGCGCCACTTGTCCCCAACCTTTGGCTCGATGCCTAAGCTTTTCAGGAAAGCTAAGCTTTTGTTCTCGTCGCCGCTTATGTCTGGAATGAAGGGACTTGTTGTCGAAGCCAACGCTCTAACGATTGACCGCGTTTCTCTGCCGAAGAAAACCAGGTCTTTGTCAACGGTCAGAAGACCTGAGTTTGTTGCGTCCTCAACGATCTTTTGATTCAGTCCCTTAAGCATGCGCTGGTCATATTTGTCCTGCAGGTCTCCGAGGGCGCCAACGACAGCGACGGGCGATAGGTCAACGTTCGCCTTGTCCAGAGCCTTGGCCACGAAGTATGCAACGCCGGAACCGCTGATGTCTCGGGCCCCATCGATTCCGTGCAGATGGGGGTTCACTTGGACAATGTTGTCTGATTCTTTGCCGACCATTTGATGATGGTCCAAGATTACAATCTTGAAGTCTGGGAGTTTCTGGCTGAGCAGGCCAACGTAGCCGCTTCCCAGGTCAGTAAAGATTATGAGTTGTGGCTTGTCTGAAAGAACTTCGCCGACGATTTTGTCCTCAATCCACTGAGTTATGCGAATTCGAAACTTCGCGTCCAGCCTGAACAACGCTTTTCCAATGATTCCGGCTGCGGCAACGCCGTCAGCATCCAAGTGTGAGAAAACGTGTATCGACCCGTCTTGCGCGACTGTTTCTGAGATTGTTTTGGCTGCTCTTTCAGCCACACCTAAAAAACCTGCAGCCTGATCCTCGAAAGCTGAGGCCATAACAATCACTTTAGCCTAGGAACCCGGTTATTTAAAGATTTAAACTGCACATTCCAAGTCGCTAGCAGATACGTCTGTTGGAAAACGCGTAGAAAACGGGAATATTCAGGTTATTGAAGCTATTTTAGGTTCGTACTTCCACGTCGGCGGCAAGAGACCTTCACGCTTATAATACCTCGAGAGCTTGTGGACCTTCGCTTCAATCAGCTGAAGCGCCCTTCTGTTGTAAAGGTCAGTCCTGTTCTTCTCCAAGTGAAGCCCCAGACTGTGTGCCTTGTTAAGCAGGCTTGCCAAGTCCTCAGGTAAGGATGGAGCCAGTTCATTTTCCTTTAGCACTCTTAAGACTCTCTTGCCGGTTATCGGCTTCGACAAAGGAATCGCATGCTGGTCCCTCAGGATCGTTCCTATCCTACTCGGCGAATGTCCTTCCTTGCCCAGCTTGACGATGAAGGCCTCCACTTCCTCAGGCTGATACTTACACCAACTCGGAGCCCGCTTGCCGACAGGCCTCGTCTGATGCGACTTTCCCTTTTCCTGCTTAGGCATCACTAATCACTTGAACCTGTATCAGCGAGGGCGCACGCATATTTAAAAGTAGCCATTCTTTCCTAAAAATGACCCCGCCTTCATTCACTTTCTCTATTTGAACAACGTCTTTCCATCCATGCCAGTCACGTATCCAAAACGGACCTCAAGCAATCCAATCCTCACTTCTGATGCCGATGCCACCTTCACCAGAAACCCTTCGTTTGGATAGTTGAAAATGGTTTCCTCTACCTCGAAATAGATTTTGGTGGAAAGCATGCTTCTGTAGCCTCAAAGCATTTGAAGACACCTCCTGTAGAGGGCTTTGTTATGCCCATCATTAGCTTCCTAAGTTTGAACCGCAGAGGCGGTTATCCGCTTGAGCTGTGGGTTGCCAGTTTCCATTTAGATTGGGAACAGACTTGGTACAGAATCTGATCAAATTCTGAAAAACGCCTTAATAATTCGTAGATCTTTATGAGCTTGGAGGTCGAGAACGAACCGAGAACACCCAATTTCTTCAAAGGGGCTCGCCAATGGCCAAGAGAGTTCAGCATGAACATTTCTTTTCCCTCTCTCCTTTCTTCCATCTCTGGGCATTCGGTGTCCCCTGAGAAGATAAGGGTCTAGTTCTCTGATCAAGGATCAGAGGAAAAATGGCGTGAGATCTTTGCTTCAAGAAAACACGCTTGAATCGATTTTTCTCACAGCGGAAAAAATGAAATTGTGAATCTTGCAGACCTTGCGAATCAATAAGCGTGAGGAGGAGACGGTCACATTCGAGCATATGA
>Ga0187771_10001594_pt1 | contig 15302 bp, 26 predicted proteins | sample 0116_SJ02_MP15_1_FD_133139 | JGI IMG/M metagenome (GOLD analysis project Ga0187771, IMG submission 133139) | Tropical peat soil microbial communities from peatlands in Department of Meta, Colombia - 0116_SJ02_MP15_10_MG | ecosystem: Environmental > Terrestrial > Soil > Wetlands > Peat | place...
AATTCAAAGATTGTCAATCCGGGCTACCCCTTCCCCCTCCGTTCAGAGCGCGGGGACCCAGGCGCCCCTCCCCCTGTCAACGACTTTGTGCCCGCGCGGAGTAACTCAGAGGTGCGTGACATACCAGGTGGGAGTTTTCCCCGCTGCAGCGCGTCGAGCCGACGCTGCGTCGCGTTGCCGTGCACGAGATCGAGCGCTGTCAAGGGGCTAAGTCTAAGCCTTGACAATGGCCTAAGCATCCTTAGATTCTACCCTATGAACCGCTATTCACAGTGCCTGTTTTTCGCAAAGAAGACGTCCGCGCACGCACACGCGCGCCTTTCTGGCGCCGTTGTCATCGTTCCTGCCACGCCGACCGCTGCCCAGCGTAACGGCGTGTGTGTCAAGGCTATCACGTCCGCGGACGGCGCCGACGGCGTGCCGCTCGCTACGTGGGCCGACCCTCGCAAGCTGGCGAAGCGCGCCATCGCTATCACTGAGAGCGAGGCTCGCGCGCTGGCGCCGCGCATGATGGCAGAGGTCGACCGCTTCCAAGATCGGCCCGAATACCGCGCGATGCACGTGGTCGAAATGGTCGGCGCCATCGTCCGCGGCGCGGTCGCACTGCAGAGCGCCGACGAGAACGTCAACGCGGGCCTCCCGACGACGGGCCCCGTGGAAACAGACGGCCCGACCGGGTGGAAGCACCACGGCCCCGCGTACCAGTGGCGCGAACGCGCGCCGCGCCTCTAGGGCGCAGTCGGGCGAGACGCAAGAGCCGCTAGCCTCCACGGGTTAGCGGCTTTTTCGTGCCTAAGTCTACGCCTTGACAATACCCTATCGCATCCTTACTGATTAGAGCATCGGAGGGTTTCAACATGCGCTCAATCGCTCTCACGGCCACGCACACTCACCCGCACACGGGCGCGGCGCGCGCTATCAAGGTCTTCGGCCGCCGCACGCGCGACGGCTTCTACCTCTGCGGATACGCCAACGAAAAGGCGGCATCCTTCAGCGCTCCCCCCGCTACCGTCACGTTCGCCGGAGGTGACTCGTGAAGCTCGGAATCGCGTCGCACGCCGTCCGCGCCGTCGGCGCTCTCAACGTCGCAAGCATCGCGGACGAAATCACGATCCATGCCGCCACGGTCGTCGACGCCGAGCGCATCGCCCGTGCCTTCGCCCCCGTCGTCGACGCACTGCACGAGGCCAAGCTAACCGACGACGCAATCGCGATGACTCGCGCGCTCTTGCTGGAGACGCCGTGAAAGCAGGCTACGGGGGCGCGCCGCTACCCTTCCCGACCGCGGACGGGTACGCGGACGCGCCCCCGTACAGCATTCCCGCCGCTCGACCGCACCCTGCTTTCGCGGGAGGCCCGTACGCTGAAAAAGCAGGCTACGGGGCCCCCCAAATGCCCCAGGATGCGCCCGCGCCGCTTGCCCTACCGCAAGCGCCCCCGCAAAGGCTTGTCCGCGTACAGCGCGCGCCAGGCCCCCCTATGAGCACGGGCCGATTCGTACTCGTGTCTTTCATCGTCGGCGCCGTGGCGTGCATGGTCGCGCCGTTCGTCGCGTTCGCGGCTCTGCTTATCTTCTACCGCAATCGAGGCTAAGTCTAAGCCTTGACATACTGCTAGGCGTGATTACGTTCTAAGCATCGGAGGGCACGGACCATGAAATGCTGCGAATCCTGCGGAGACGAAATCAGCACGCGCGACGGCGAGAACAAGTGCGAGAAGTGCGATGACTCGCCGGCACGGGCGAAGCGCGCGAAGGCTCGGGCGAACCGCCGGGCGCGTGAGAGCGTGATGCGCTCGCTCGGACTCACGAAGGTCCGGGGCGCGATGGGCGGGGTCTACTGGGAGTGACCGGGGCGGCCTTCGGGCCGCTCGCATGAGGAAAACTCCCAAATAGGGAGTTTTCCCTTTGGGTATGCCGAAATCGGCGCCATTGACGGTCGCCGTTTCGGCTCGGGGATCCCAGACCTTCCCCGCTAGGTACGGCGCGCGTTGCCGCGTCTACGCGCCGGTTTGGGCCAGGGGCGCGCGGCACTCCCCGCGCTGCCGGGGGCGAGTCTCGCGGCTCGACCCCTACTCCAATGCGGGCACCACCCGCGCGCTGTATCCCGTTCGTCATCGTCCGCCCTCCGTGCCTCAGAAGTTAAGACCGCTTAGGGCAATGTCAAGCCCCGACATATCAATCCTCACGCCTTGACATTGCTCCGGGACGTCTTAACTTCTGAGGTATCGGAGGCCCGCCATGCGCAAGATCGACACCATGTCCCTCGAAGAGTGCCGCGCCCTGTACGCCCGTATCCTCGGCCGCTCGGAGGCCCGCAACCGCCTCGAATTCAACGCGGCGACGCTCGCAATCGTCGGCGAGGCCCCCGCGCTCCCCCTGGGCGTGCTCCCCTCGCGCGAGGACGAGACGAAGCGCGCTCGCGCCTTCGTCAAAGCGGCGCGGAAGGTGCGCTTCTGCTGCCGCCGCTGCGCGGGGACGGGCGCGTTCGTCACGTACGTCGAGAACGGCCAGCCGAAGGGTCCGGGCGGGCCTTGCTTCCGTTGCGCGGGTCGCGGAACGCAGGACGACGCGGACGTGATGCGAAACGAGGCGCACGACCGCTACGCGGCGGCCCGCGCCTGCGCGGCGATGTTCGCGGGGCACTGAGCCCCGGCCCCGAAAGGGGCTCGCACCGAGAAAACTCCCATAGAGGGAGTTTTCCTCCACCGAAGGGCCGAAGCCCTAGACGCCTCCGCAGTCGGGACACGAGGGCCAGCAACCGGGGCCGGGAGGCTCGGCGGGGCTCGCGCTGCCGCAGTAGCAGCACTCGTGCGGGGATTTGACGTAGTGATCGTGGCAGAGGTCGCACACCGCCTTGCGGTCTTCGGTGCGGCGCCCCTTGCGAGCACCCGTCTTCGCGCTCGCGCGCGTGGTCCAGCGTCCCCCACCCGTCCCGCGCATGTTCGTTTTGACCTTCGCGAGCGCCATTGTTTCCTCCGATGCTCATAGTCTAAGGCTTGAGAATACCTTGCGCAAGGGGGCTTGACTATCAATTCTCAAGCCTTATCATTCGTAGTCGGAGGGTACGGAAATGCGAGACTACAAGGCGGCAACGTCGGATGTGCTCCTCGCGCTGGTCAACAGCGCAATCTCCGAAGGACCGAGCGCGGTCCTTAGCCTCGCCTGCGCGCTCGAAGAGTACGCGCACAAGGTCCGCTTGACGCGCGACGGGATGTCCTGCTCGCCGCAGCTGCATTGCAGCGATTGCGGGCGCTACTGGACCGCGAGCATGACGGTTGCGCGCGAGCGGCAAGGCGTGCCCGACAATTGCCCGCCCTGCTACGCGGCAAGCGGTGCGGGCCGTGTCTCGGGGTACGTCCACACCTTCCGTTACATTGACGGTCACAAGTGAAGCGCCCCATGAAACCGACCCGCGTCGACTACGTTGCGCTAGCCTTGCGTGTCATGGCTCGCGAAATCGACGAACCCGAGGACGACGACGAGGGGGGCTCGTCGCACGGCGAGGCGCCCCATTACGAGGACGTCGGTAGCTTCGCAGCGGACGAAGACGCCGGCTTTTCGCAATTCGACGACGACCCCGGCGACGAGACGAGCGACGAAGACGCGCCTCAGTTCTTCGGCGGTTCCGAGTACATGCGCGGCGATTCGTCGATGCCGGGCTACTGAGCCGGCGCCCCTTCGGGGGCTCGCAGATGGAAAACTCCCGATGTAGGAGTTTTCCCAGCAGGGCTCAACGCGGGGCCGGTTATCCGGCCCCGTTTCCCGTGGATTGGGCGCAAGATGGCCGATCCTAAGATGGCCCCGCCCGGTTGACTAGCCGGACGCTGCGCCCCCGACGGGGAAATCCTCTAACGACGGCACTCGTCGTAACCGTCGAACCAAGCCCCATAGCGCGCCGTACGCGCCCGGCCCGCCGACGTCGTGCAGGTCCGCGAGGAGGTCTGAGGGTCGCGGCAATGCGCCTGCGCCTCTTCGAGCGTGAGCCCGGTCTTGATGGTCCGCTTCCCGCCCTTGAAGTAGTGCCTTACGATCTTGTACATGGTTCGCGCCCTCCGATGCTTAGATCTTAAGGCGCCGGGATAGTAAAGTCAAGGGTTGACACATGCTCACGGGCGCCTTAACTTCTGGGCATCGGAGGCACGGACCATGAGCAAGCGAACCGCCATTCGTGATTTGTCGTGTGCGTCGATCGAAGTCAAGCCCGTCGACGCGGACTGGTCGGAAGGCTACGGCGAGAAGTGGGATTTCGTCGACGCCGACCGCTGCGACAAGTGCGGGAAAATCGTCGTCGGTTGCGACGAGAACACGCGGCACCGCTACGTCGACGAAGAGTCCACGTGCGACGGTTACGTGAGCCTCTCCGCGCCGATGATGTCCTACTGGTACCCGGTGGAGATCGACGACACCGGCGAAGCGGCGAAGGCCCTCGTCGACCTGCCCTTGTGCGTGGTCACGGTGGACGGACAGACGGGGCTCGCTCTCACCGGCGGCGGCATGGATCTTTCCTGGGAGATCTGCGCGGCGTACATCGCGCTAGGGCATCTCCCCCCGCTGCACTTCTGCGACGTCCCCGACATGGCATCGCGCTGGACGCCTGCGAAGGCCCGGACCGTGGCCGCGTGCGTGCGGTCGTGCAACATCGCGGCAGGGTGGGCAACGGACCGCGCCAAGCGCGTGCGGCGAACGGCGAAGTCAATGCGCGAGCGCTCGGCGCGTGAGCAGACGCGGAAGGCGGGCTAAGTCGTGGGCCCGGTAACCTTCACGAATCGAGAGGGCGCCTTTCTGGTCAAGGTGTTGCGCACCTTGCCGGACCCTGAGAATCCGGCCGAATACCGGCCGCTCCTCGCACTTATTCACAAGATCGAGCGACCCTTACATCGCGCGCAGAAGCGGAAGGAGGTCAAAAAGGCCGGCGCGCAGAAGCGGAAGGAGGTCAAAAAGGCCGGCTAGAGGCCGGACGGGTCGAGCGGGGCAGGCGTGGCGGCGCTTGCCCCGCTCCCCTTGAGCGCAGCGGGAAAACTCCCACATGAGGAGTTTTCCCTACAAAAACCTGAAGGGGTCCCCCTCCCGGCTGGCTCTTCCGAGCGGCCTTCTAGCGGGGGCACCCCTGATTTGTGTCCGCGCGCCTCAGTCTAGCGCGCTCGTCTGTCATTCATCGTTCCTCCCGATGATGAAAACGTAAGGCCAGCGAGACGGCCTGTCAAGCCTTGACTTTACCTCACGAAAGCCTTACGATTTCGGGTAGGAGGGTACGGACCATGCGAAACGACACCGTCAAGTTCGAGTACACGGACGACGAGGGCGCCGAGCAGGAGGGCGAGCTACCGGGCAAGTTCGAGGTCTGCTCGCGTTGCCAGGGGCACGGGACGCACTGCAATCCCAACATCGACGGGAACGGCATCACGTCGAGCGAGTGGGCCGAGTGGGACGAGGAGTCGCGCGAGATGTATCTGTCGGGTGGGTACGACGTGACGTGCGAGGCGTGCCACGGCGCGCGGGTGACGCTGGAGATCGACCGCGAGACGTGCGAGCGCAACCCGGACCTTGCCGCGTTGCTCAAGCGGTACGACGACATCCAGGACGATCTCGCCGAGATGCGCAGCATCGAACGGATGGAGATGATGGCCGAGATGGGAATGCGGTACTTCGACTGAGCCCGGCGGCCTTCGGGCCGCTTGTTCGAGGAAAACTCCCAACATAGGAGTTTTCCCTCTCAACGCGCCCTTAGGCGCGGATGACGAAGTTCTGGACGCCGTGCCACGAGAGAAGATACGCCGCCCACGCCAAGGTCACGGGCTTGTGCCAGTGAAAGGGATCGTGAAAACGGATGTTTCGATGGTGATCGCTCATACCACTTATCGTAAGCATGGGTCGAGCGCCTGTCAAGCCTTGACACTTGCTCCGATCGTTCTTATCGTAGGTGCATCGGAGGGCGTCATGGTCGAGGAAACGGAGATCGAACGCTTCGCGGTTCCCACGCTCGAACAGCTGAAAGACCTTCGGTCCAACAGCGTCGGCGACGAAGAGCTTGCGAAGGTGCGGGACGTGCTCCAGCGCTGGCACGACGACCGCGATTTCTCGCATGAGGACGCGCTCCAAGCGTGCGACGAAATCCTGGGGACGTGCGGCGTCGAGGCGATCGACCCGGAAGGCGCGCCATCCTACACGGACGAAGGGATCCGTATGTGTCCGCCGTTCAGCTACTGCAACGCGGGTGACCCGTACGTGGCAACCCTCCTGCGCGACCACGCGAGCGGACTTTGGCTTGTCGCCGGGTGGGGCGAAGCACTCGAAGAGGTGGAGCGCGACGAAGAGCTGGGCGATTACGAGGTATTCGACTCGTGCCCCGACTACTGCCCCTCGTGCCATCGCAAGGCGTTCACGCTCGAATTCTTCCCCGGTAGCGGGCGCGGCGCGTCCTACTCGTGGGTTTGCGACTCGTGCAATCACCACTGTTTCGCGCAATCCGCCGAGGAAGAGGTCCCTATCGGCGAGGATGAGGACGGCCATACCGTGTGCGTCGTCGCGCGCAAGCCCAACGGAATGCCGTGGCGCTTCGAGGTCCGCTTGGAAGGGATGGACGCGCCTTGCCCGGACTTCCTTCCGGCAATTCGCACATTCGGGCATCACTTCGACTCGCCCGAGGACGCGCGCGAGCGGTTCCACGCCGTCATGGCGCACCGTGCAGAGCTGGACGACGAAGAGGGCATGGGGGACGTCGAGGACACCGACGACGAAGAGGGCATGGGGGACGTAGAGAACACGAAGGACTGAGCGAGTGGTGCCGCACGGCACCTTCGCACGAGCAAAACTCCCAACAAGGGAGTTTTACATCTGCAGACGGCCCGAAGGCCGCGCCGGTCACTCGCCGTCGAGGGGAATGCGTCGCCCGACGACGGGGAGCGCGTCGCATCCGAGCCCGACACGAACAAGCTCGCCCCCGCTCGCCGCGTTGAGCGCTTCGTTCACCTCATCGTCGGTGAGGCCCTTGCTCTTGAGATAGAACAGCGTCTGAGCGACTTGCAGGCCGCGCCGCTCGCCGTCCTTGAACACCCACGTCGCGCGCTCGATCTTCCCCTCGCGTGTGTCCGCGTCGTGCTTCCACACCGGCGGTTTCGCCTTTGCCATGATGCCCTCCGATACACTGAAGGTAAGAACGATCGAAGGTAAAGTCAAGCCTTGACAGGCGCTCAAGACGCCTTACCTTAGAAGCATCGGAGGGACGAAACATGCTCAAGACGGCGCTGAAGGAGTGGGCGAAGGAGACGCGGGCGCTCATCGACGCGGAGACGCTCAAGCTCATCGGGGAGGCGAACTTCGACCTGTACTACGGGCCGAGCGGCGGGGGACTGGACGACGAGGAGTCGACCTACCCCGGTTTCGTGACCGCGTGCCGCAAGATCCACACGGCTCTGAGCGACGTCGTTCCGTCCGTACTCTACGTGGACGACCAGGATTGCTGGTCGACGGTGGAACCGTGCGCCGAAGAGTGTCCCGACTGCGGGGGCACGGGAAAGATGCTCGTGGAGGGCGAGGACGAGGACGACGCGGACGGACACACCTACTGCCGCAACTGCGACGGGCGCGGCGGTTTCGAGCCGACGCCGTACTACGAGGTCGACCGCGCCGAGCTGGTTCGCGCCATCGTCGGGCGCGAGCTTGCCGGGCACGTCTCGTGAAGCGAGCGAAACGCAAGCTGAGCGTACCGAATCAGCACCTACTTCGCATCTGTCGCGCGTCCCTTCGGATGCCGGAGGCGATGCTGGGCGTGATGGGCGGGCCGTCCAAAGAGGACGCTGAGCGGTGGATCAAGCAGCTAGAGAAAGGAGAGGAGCCGCGATAGCGGCTGCTGAAGGGAAAACTCCCAAGTGAGGAGTTTTCCTTCGTGAATAGGCCCGCCGCCTCGGCCAGCTTCTCCGCTTCGGGGTCTCCCCCTCGGGACGTGCGCCGTTGAGAGCGGCGTCGTTACCTTTAGCTCCACCAACCGAGGCGACTTCCCTTCGCCGCTAGCTAGACGGCTCCGGGCGGTATTGAGAGCGTAAGGCCGGCGAGACGGCCTGTCAAGGCTTGACTTTACCCCCGCAAGCCTTACGGTATGAGGCACGGAGGGCACGATGCACGACTACCAGACACCGGACCGCGGATGGTGCGGCGACCCTAGCAGGGGCGCGGCGATGGGGCGCGGTTCCGATCTCCCCCTCGACTACATGGGGACGCTAACGATCCGCCACGTCCCGCTTGACCAGGGCGGCTATGACCCCGGCGGCACCTACTGGGGGACGCCCGACGATCTCTACTGCGTGGAAAGCGAAGGCGGCATGGTCCGCTACGAGCGCGGCAAGTCGCCCGACGCCGTACGCAAGCTCTTCCCGCTCGCCGCGTGGTCTGCCCCCACGGAAATCACCGACGATGACATCGCGGACATGCTCACGGGTTACGTGGAGTGCGCCCTATGGTCGTCACTGGACGACGCCGACGAACCGCTCGACAGTAACTACAGCGACGCCGACCTTGCACCCGAAACGCTGAAGGCGATGCGCGAGGATTGCGCCAAGTTCGCGCGCGAGAACGCCGCGGACGCGCTCGCGTACGTTCAACAGCGTTCGTGGTCTCACTTCGGCCACGACTACTGGCTCACCCGCAACGGCCACGGATGCGGCTTTTGGGACCGCGGCATGGGCGAGCTGGGCGACCGTCTCTACAAGGCGAGCCGCTACCACGAGGTTCACCTCTACGTCGCGAAGGCGCGCGTTCGCGAGAACGGCAAGCGCCGGACGGTCAAGCGACTCTACCAGGAGTGACGGGGAGGGTGCCGCACGGCACCTCCACACGAGCAAAACTCCCAAAGAGGGAGTTTTCCATCGGCGGACGGCCCGAAGGCCGTGCCCCTCAGTCGTCCATGCGGTCTTTCATCTCGTCTTTCCAGCGGTCCGCCTCATCGCCGTCCATGATGCCCATCTCGACCAGCATCCGCGCCGTGTTGGCGTAGGTACCGATCGGAGGCTCGCGCGGGACAACGACGCTCGCTTGACAAACGTGGCACTTGTCCTCGAAGCACGGGAACTGCTCACAACCGAACTCGCAGGGCATAGGCGGTACCTCCAGCCTCTAAGATAAGGCGCGCGTAGGTAAAGTCAAGGCTTGACAGGCGCTCACCCGAGCCTTACGGTGTCCTCCATGACGACGCGAACGGTTCATCCCGAGTCACTCGCCACCATGAAGCTGCGCGGCGGCACATGGGCCGCGTACGAAAACCAAGCGCTGGACAGCGCGGACCTTGGCCGGCTTCAATACCTGAAGTTCGGGCCGGGTTGCACCTACGAGACGCCGCCCGCGCAGTATCCCGACACCGCCCAGCTAATCGGCTGGAAGTACCGCTACGTCGGGACCGTCGACCTCGAAACGGGGAACGTCATCGAAAAGATGACGGAGGGCGAGCGCGTAGCGTGGGTCGAGGGGATGAACGCGCGACTCCACAAGGGCGAGGTACGCTGATGCCTGCCAGGGGACCGAAGCTACCCGTCACGTGGCTCTTCGTGACAGAGTACAAAGGCGAGCGCTTCGAGCGCAAAGTCATCGCGAAGGCTGGTACGTCGGCCTTGCGACGCTTGAAGCTGGACGAAGGCGAGCGCCTCATCGCAGGCCCCATGCGCGGCGGGTCATACTAGCCGAAAACCGTATCCCCCGGCCTGGGACGATATGGGACGATATCCCGATCTCCCAAACGATCCCGCACACTTAGACGCGCGGCCAAGGCTGACCCGCTCACCCCACAGGCGATTTGCAAAAGCAAAACTCCCAGATAGGGAGTTTTCCTCTCGAAGAGGTGCCGCGCGGCACCTCCCGTCACTTCTTCTTGAGAGGAAGGAGCGCCATGTTGCTGTACTCCTTCCCGCCGAGCGGTACGCACGGGGGTCCGTTCCACTGCACGAGGTACGGCTTCCCGTCGATCGTCACCTCCGCTCCGTTCATCGCGTTGCACGCTTCCACCGGCGCGCACATCATCTTGACCCCAGGAATCCGCATCGTCTTTCTCCTCCGTGACTCAGAACGTAAGGACGCGCGAAGGTTTCGTCAAGGGTTGACACTTGCTCCAGGGTGCTTAACATGGTGGGTACGGAGGGCACGGGAACATGAAGATCGAGCTAACAATCAAGGTGGACTACCTCCCTAACTGGGGGACGTTCGAGGGGGTGCGCGAGCTTCTCCAGAACGCCAAGGACGCGGAGGCCGAGTTCGGCGCGCCGATGAACGTGCGCGTGCGCGAGTCCAAGGACAGCGCGGGCATCCTGTGCATCGAAAACGAGGGTTGCACCATGCCTTACGAGGCGCTTCTCCTCGGTCACACGTCCAAGTCGGAACGGTCCGATCTCATCGGCAAGTTCGGCGAAGGCTTCAAGCTGGGTATCCTGGCACTCGTACGCGCCGGTCACACGGTCAAGATCCGCAACGGCGGCGAAGTGTGGACGCCCGAAATCGTCGCGTCTGAGAAGTTCGGCGGCGCGCGCGTCCTCGCCTTCGACATCGTCGGCGGGCGCAAGAACGAAAACCGCGTGCAGATCGAAATCAGCGGCATCGGCGCGGATCTCTTCCGCGACGAGATCAAGCCTCGCTTCCTGTGGCTCGACAAGGACGGTCGGCGCAAGGACGAGATGGTCAAGACGGACCACGGCACGCTTCTCCTCGGCGACCGCTACAAGGGTCGCATCTTCGTCAAGGGCATCTTCGTCGAGCACAAGCCCGAAGCGCCCTACGGTTACGATCTCTTCGACTGCGACGTGGACCGGGACCGGCGCATGGTCGCGTCGTACGACTTCCAATGGCGCGCACGCTCCATCTGGTCCAGCGCGATGCGCCAGCGTCCCGACCTTTGCCAGACGTTCCTGGGCATGGTCGAGGCGGGCGCGCCCGAGGCGGGAAGCATCGACGACTACTACGCGGCGCGTCTTCCCGATGCGTTCAAGGACCACGCCGCGGACGAATTCATCAAGCGCCACGGCAAGGACGCCGTTCCCGTCGCCAACATCGGCGAGAGTGCCGATCTCGAACACTTCGGACGCAAGGGCATCGTCGTCAACTCAAGCCTCAAGAGCATCCTGGAGCAAAAGCTGGGGCCGCTCACGAAGGTCAAGGAAGACCTGAAAACGGAGGTGACGCGCACCTACTCGTGGCACGAGTTGACCGAAGAGCAGCGCGCCAACGTGACCCGCGCCGTCAAGCTCGTCTCGGCCGTGACCCGCTGCTCACTCGAAGAGCTGAGCATCTGCGACTTCCGCTCGCCCCAGCTTCAAGGCCTGTACGGCGCGGACGGTATCAAGCTCGCGGCGCGCGTCGTCGCGAACCGCGCCGAGTGCCTCGAAACACTCGTGCACGAGGTAGCGCATCGCGAAGGCGGCGACGGCGAGAAGGGTCACGTGGCGGCAATCGAGCGGATCTGGTCCGCCATCGTCGAGAACCTCACGACCAGCTAGACTTCATCCGAGAGCCCTGGGGCGCCAACCCTCCGAAAGCTAGGCGCCCTGGGGCTTTCACTTCGCGCATGAGCAAAACTCCCACAATGGGAGTTTTCCTTCGTACGACGAGCGGGCCTCGCCCTAGCCGATCTGATGTACGCACGTCATCCGGCCGGAATGCCGGGCGCCAGGAATCGGAATTCGTAGAGCGAGTACCCAACCGAGAACGTAAGGGTAGCGGAGGTAAAGTCAAGGCTTGACAGGCGCCCAACCGTCCTTATGATCTCAGTATCGGAGGGCACGGCAAATGGATTTCGGACAAGTCATGGTGGGCATCGCGGATGTATTCGAGACGGCCCGCGTCACGGACGCGGCGAAGGCGGTGACGTCGCCGGACATGCCGGCGAAGTTCGACCGCACGGAACGAACGCTCGTGCACATGATGCGCGAGAACACCGGCGCGAGCATCCTCGACAGCGGCGGCGCCTACGGTCGCGCGTGGCAGCGCAACCTCACGGTCGACTTCTCTAAGCGGCCGGCGGCGAAGTTCGGCGGGCGTATCTACAAGTCGACGTATGGCAAGGGCGGGAAGACGGTTCCCGAGTACAACCGTCTCGATCTCGATTTGACGATCGACCTTTTCACGTACCTCTCGTCGCGACTGGAGTACGACCGCGCGCTCACGCGCCAATTCCGCAAGTTCTCGGCCGAGCGCAACGACTCGCGCTGGCTTGAGGATATGGAGGACTTCCCGAAGTGGATCGCCGAGAAGCGTGGCGTCGACGTCGGTGAGCGCGCGTACGAGGGCAACTCGTACAACGAGGACAATTTCCTCTCAGGCACGGTTCAGTTCAACATCTTCGAGCTGGACGGCGAGGAGTACGTGCTCCTTCAAATCCACGGCGGGTGCGACGTGCGCGGCGGGTACACCGCTCCGAAGGTCTTTCGCAAAGTGGACAATTGCGGCTCCTTCGGCGACTGGTACGACGCCGACGTCTTCCCGGACCGCGGGGAGGTCGACGACATTCAGGCGGCTCTGAGGGCGAACCTCGACCGGCAGACGTTCCTCTTTCCCGAGGTCGAGCGCGAGATGCGCGCCGAAGTCTCGGCGTACGGCGACGAAGTGTACTGGCACGTCGGCGGGTGGGACGATCACGGCAGCGGGTGCAAGAAGCTCGACGACTACCCGTGCGAGGAGATCGAGGACCGTTCGCAGTGGAAGAAGGGCACGGTTTGCGTGCTCGACGACGGGCGCATCCTCTGCCCTGAGACGGGGGCCGTGCTTCGCGCGGACTTCTGCCGATGAAGGCAAGCAACGAAGAAAGGAGGCCATGACCGAAACGAAGTGACGTGAGACTTTGGGGGAAGCCGGTGCGTGCCCAACCCTCCGAAAGTGGGACGCAGCCGGCTTTCACTTTGAGCCATGAGCAAAACTCCCATCATGGGAGTTTTCCCTCCGCGAGGTGCCGTGCGGCACCACCCCTCAGTAGTCCACGTCGGGGAAGCCCGCCGCTTCGGCCCTGAGAATGTCGTCGGCGGTCTCGCCGGTCTCTTCGCCCCACTGCGAACGGGGCGCGAGCCGCTGGCCCGCCATGTTGTAGTCGGCGCCGCACTCGCACGTGTTGGTGAAGCCCGAGAGGGTCACGTGCCGCGCGCAGTGATTGCAGCGGCCCACGGCGTCGGCGATGCGCTTGCCGGTCACGTCGTCGTACTTGCGTCGGGAGATGATTTCCATGCCTCAGATCATAAGGTTAGGGTAGGTAAAGTCAAGGCTTGACAGGCGCTCCACGATGACTATCTTGGAAGGCATCGGAGGGCACGGACCATGAGACTGAGCGATCTCGAAGTGAAGCGTGTGAAGCTGGAGAACGGTTTTTCGCTGGCGATCTACAGCGACCCCGACCCGCTGAACCCACGCACCGACTACGACAACTTGGCGACCTTCGCCACGTGGCACCGCAACGCACGCATCGGCGAGCGCCAAATCGAGGGCATGAACCTCAAGGCGATGGTCAAGATGCTCAAGGAAGAGGGCGAGGAAGTGCTCGCCATCCTCCCGATCTGGCTCTACGACCATTCCGGCATGACCATCCGCTCGCAGAAGAGCGGACGCCCCGGCTACCCCTTCACGTGCCAGTGGGATTCCGGCCAAGTCGGCTGGGCCTACGTGACGCGCGAGAAGGCCGAAAAGATGGGCTGCACCCCGGGCGCGACCTACATCGACCACGAGACGAAGGAAGAGAAGACGTACGACCGCGACTACTACGAGGAGCAGATCATCGGCGAGGTCGAGACGCTCGATCAGGTGATGACCGGCCAGGTCTACGGCTTCGTCGTCTACGACCGACACAACGAGGACGTCGACTCTTGCTGGGGCTTCATCGGCGACGATGACTACTGCGAGAAGGAAGGCATGAGCAGCGCCCTGTCGTGCATCGAAGACGACAAGGAAGCGCACGTCCGGTTCAGCAAGGACAAGTGGCGCAAGGCCGTCGCCGCCGAGAAGACGGAGCTGGGCTACGAGGAATGGGTCTCGGCCCAGGAGAAGGCACTTCACACGGGAAAGGTGGCGTGAGGACGATGAATCTGAGCAAGATGAACCCGGAAACGAGACGGCTGGTCGAGCGGGCGATCGGCGTTCTGGAGCACCACTGCGCGCAGGCGTCGAAGCCGGGCCGTGCGTTTCTCACGCCCGAGGAGCGAAACAAGATCGCTCACTCCTTCGCGCTGCTCTTCTGGAACGAACCAGGCTTCGACGCCCCGGCGTTCATCCGAAAGTACACAACGCCGAAAGCGGCCTAATCGAAACGCTAGACCCCGACTTCCTTTTCGGGGGCCGGGGTCATAGGGGAGCGAGCTGTCTGGAGATGGAGCCGGGGCTTTCTCGCTTGAGGCATAGCGGCATTGCCGATCGGACCCTGCCGCACCCGAGGACGGCTACTCCCGCGCCCTCACCCGACACTTTCGCTCCCAAGGGCTAATACATCGGGCGAGGAGGACTTTCGGTCATCCCCGTCGGATTGTCAAGCGTCATCCGCAAAAGCCGCCGGATACCTGAATGATTCCGAGCAGTAATGTTTCGGAGCAGGTACCGCGCGGCTCTTGGCCGAAGATTGTCAATTGTTCGAGATCCGTGTCCAAGCCTTGACAAAACTCCCAAGCTGGGAGTTTTGCCGCACAGCGTCGAACCTCCGATTCCGCCAAAGGACCGATTTCCACTTTGTCGGGGTTTCTCTACTCCAGTCCGCTATGACGCAAAGGTAAGGATCAAAAGCATCAATGTCAAGGGTTGACAATGACCATACGAGTGGTGACACTATATGGTACGGAGAGAACAGTGAGCCCCTACGTTCCCGAATAGCAACAGGCCGAGCGCAGACCTCCACGCGGCCTTCAAAAGCGAGAAAGTAGCCCTCATGGACTGAGACCCTGCCAGCGAAAGCTGAGCGGGGCAGCCGCGTTTAACCGCGTTCGCCGGACAGGCCAGAAACAGCGCTTTCGTCAACGATTTCGCCAGTTCGAGGCGATCGAGGACGACGGGTCAGGTCGACCTGGCTGAAAAGTGCTGAGCGCGCCCCCAGGGGGAAGCCTAGGCAAAGCTCCCAACACCCGGAGTTTTCCCTGTGGGGCCTGAGAGCACGGAGTTTTCCCTGTGCAGGGGATGAATGAGCAAAGCTCCCTCGCTGAAAAGAGTGGCGGCTGCGCGGGGGGCCGAAGAAACGAGCAAAACTCCCGACTTGGGAGTTTTGCTTCTGGGCGGGCAGGGGGTCGGCAAAACTCCCAACTATGGAGTTTTGCTTCGGAGGGCCCCCACCCCCTCCGTTGAAATCGAGAGAGGAGTTTTGCGG
>Ga0187771_10001595_pt1 | contig 15301 bp, 13 predicted proteins | sample 0116_SJ02_MP15_1_FD_133139 | JGI IMG/M metagenome (GOLD analysis project Ga0187771, IMG submission 133139) | Tropical peat soil microbial communities from peatlands in Department of Meta, Colombia - 0116_SJ02_MP15_10_MG | ecosystem: Environmental > Terrestrial > Soil > Wetlands > Peat | place...
CCATACCAAGCACAACTATGCTCCGGAGACAAGAGGGACCAGCCGATGTTCCTCTTGCCATATGGTCAAAACGGCCTCTTCAGCCGAAGCCGGAGATATTCACTCCCACGATTTCAGAATCATCAGACCTCGGGTCAGCCTGGAGATGTTCGAGAAAGACCCCAAAAATGTAGTCCCTAATTCATGCAACGGATGCCATACAGAATGGGGTAAGGATGAAGCAGGTTACAAAGCCGGAACGAAAGCCTACGAATCTCTCTTCAGAATGTGATCTACCCTCCCTCCCCGTTAACGGGGGAGGGGAAGTTCTTTGCAAAGGCCATCACGCTTCTTTTTTTGACCTCATTGGTTTCAGCAAAACTTATTGAGAAGACCAGAGTTTGAAAATCTGCCCTATCAACTCCTGCTTCTTTTTCAGCATCTCCTGTTTCGATTTGCAGTGAACCATCCCTGCGGCCGCCCCTGGATGGCCGTCTCCGATGTTGAGGGTTCGCATAATATCGCCGATATTTTTATTCCGGTCTCGTCTGTTTCCGTTAATGGAGAGGGACATAGAGACCCCGATGTTGTTACTCTTCACCCCCTGATGATCCATCAAACTATAGACTTCCAAAACCGCCAAGGCCTCGGGAAAGATCAAGAAGGCCAGGTTTTTGATGAGATGGGGCCTCCGCTGATAAGGCGTGAGATCGATGACGACCACCTCTTTCTTCCCATCCTGATCGACGAAATAGGAAGCACCCTCAATGATTCGAAGCATCCGTCCTTCTTCTTCTCTGTATTTTTTCAACCCGTTTTGAACAAAGTCGAGCCGGGATACCTCTTCAATCGGTCGGTCTCGGAGCTGTTGAACCAAGTTTCTCATGTAACTTGCCTGATCAATGGCCGATTGAAAAGAGACCTTTAAAGTTAAATCGATCATCCTCCCTGGGGTCTCCCTCCTCCAATCCTCTATCGAAGAATATGAAAAGCTATCGATGACATCCGCTTCCTCCACCGCCTCCAAGAAATAGGGAGGAAGCTCTTCTCTTTCAGAAAAATATTCAAAAACCACCCGGCTGCAACTCGGTTTCAAATCGAAACGGCCAGGAACGGACTTCGGATCGATCTTGCGGAGTGTCAATTCCTGAAGATTTCCTTCATGGTGATCGAACCAGAGTCCGCATTGTAGAGGGTATGGCAAATCACAGACTACATCTTTCTCGGTGATCGTGATTTGAGAGCGGGTGATGGCAAGGGGGCCCGCAAAGATCACGTTCTGAACTTTCAAAACCCAGGAACAGAGACAGGCACTGATGATGCCGTCGAAGTCATTGTGGGTAACGATCTTCTCGTACACTTCTGAACTTGGGCTATTATGAGACGCCATCACGTTGTATTCCTTCCTGTAAAAAATCTTAACAGAGCGCAAAGGCAAGGTCAATTTCAGAATTGACAAACGAAAGGGAATGGGTTAATATGAAATTGAAATTCAATTTCAAATATGGATGGTCTCGTGAAGGCCGATTTGTTTAAAGCAAGGATTTCCAAAGAGGGGCTGAACGCGACCCGACAGCGGCAAGAAATCCTCAACATCTTCCTGAATTCGACCGGGCATAAAAGCCTCGCACAAATTTATGCCCAGGTCGTCAAAACAGATCCTAAAATCGGCTACACAACCGTTTATCGCACCCTGAAGCTCCTCACCCGTCTTGGTCTGGCAACACAACGGAAATTTGGTGACAAAGAGACGCGATATGAACCCGCTTCAGAAGGAAACCATCACGATCACCTGATCTGTCTGGATTGCGGAAAGATCATTGAATTCGAGGACCAAACACTTGAGGCCCTCCAGGATGTGATCGCTCAACGTCACCGATTTAAGATCTCTCATCATCGCTTGGAGCTCTATGGCCGCTGTGAAGAATGTAACCGGAAGAAAAGAACCGCCAGGAGAAAACGTTAGAGGATGGAACCTTCCAGCAAAGTAGTACTAAAATGGACCGATGTTTCCAGAGGAAAAGTGATCCTCGTTGGAAATCCGAACGTTGGGAAATCGGTCATCTTCAATTATCTCACCGGAAAATATGTGACCGTCTCAAACTATCCCGGGACGACCGTGGAAGTTTCCACTGGCACTTTGTCCGCTCATGGAAAGAAGTTTCAGGTGCTTGACACCCCTGGGGTCAACTCCCTCATTCCAATGTCAGAAGATGAGAAAGTGACCCGGGACATCCTCCTCAAAGAACCCAAGAGTTATTTGGTCCAAGTCATCGATACGAAGAATATTCGTCGGGGCCTTCTCATCTCCCTTCAGCTATTGGAGATGGGGCTTCCGTTCATCGTCCTCTTGAATATGTGGGACGAGGCGAAGAGCCGAGGCATCGACATTAACATGCAGACACTGTCCGAGATCTTGGACGCTCCCATCCTGAAAACCGTAGCCACCAGAAAAAAAGGTCTTGAGAAGATCAAAGAAAATCTCCAGGCTCGTCCGCCCTCTTCGATCTCGGTCAATTATCCAGATGTCATTGAAGGCGGCCTCTCAAAAATAACGTCCCTCCTTCCTGAAGCCTCTATTTCCAAACGCTCTTTAGCACTCATGCTGCTCTCCGGGGACGAGAGCCTTGCCGAATGGCTTAACACGAATCTTTCGGAAAACAATGTCTTGCAAATTGAGAAAATCCGCCAGGAGATCCAGGCTCATCTTGCTGATTCGATCGGTTATCTGATCAATCAGGCCAGACTCCGAAAGGTGGATGAAGTCTTGTCGAAAGTAATGGGGCTGCGAGGAGAGGTGCCTAAGTCCATCTCCTCCTTTTTAGGAAACCTCGCCCTTCATCCTATCTGGGGGATTCCCATCCTTCTGCTGGTCCTCTTGGGCACCTACGAATTTGTCGGGGTCTTTGGAGCACAAACCAGCGTTAAATTCTTAGAGGAAACCCTATTTGGAAAGTGGGTTCTTCCACCCGTCGCCAGTCTCTTCCAGCGCTTTGTCCCTATCCCCTTCATTCAAGAATTTTTTATCGGCCCCTATGGCGTCATCACCATGGCTCTCACGTATGCCATTGCGATCGTTCTCCCCATTGTGGGCTGTTTCTTTCTGATCTTTGGACTGATGGAGGATTCGGGATACTTACCCAGACTGGCCGTGATGACCAATCAGATCTTCAAAAAAATGGGGTTAAACGGTAAGGCGGTTCTGCCCATGGTTCTGGGTTTGGGATGCGACACGATGGCCACCATGACCACCCGGATTCTGGAGACCGAAAAAGACCGCACCATTGTGACACTTCTTTTAGCCCTTGCGGTACCCTGTTCTGCCCAATTAGGGGTCACCCTTGGAATGTTTGCAAGCCTTCCTGCCCTCTACCTCTTCACATGGATATTTATTATCGCTGGGATTCTGATCTTGGTGGGTTATTTGGCATCGCGGGTGATTCCGGGTGAAGGTTCTGATTTCATCTTGGAGATTCCACCTTTGAGGATCCCTCTCATCTCCAATGTGATCGTCAAAACCCTGGCCCGGATTGAATGGTACCTGAAAGAAGCTGTTCCCCTTTTCATTCTGGGCACCGTGATTCTTTTTGTATTTCACAAAACAGAAGTCTTAACCCTTTTAGAAAGGGTTGCCACCCCGTTGATCGTCCATTTCCTGGGTCTTCCCGCTAAGGTGACGGAAGCATTCCTCGTTGGATTTCTTCGAAGAGATTACGGAGCAGCAGGTCTTTTCATTTTAGCCAAAGAGGGACAGCTCAATTCCCATCAAATCCTGGTCAGCCTGGTAACCATCACCCTTTTCATCCCTTGCATTGCCCAGTTTTTTATGATGATTAAAGAGAGAGGGTTAAGAAAAGCTTTGTGGATATCGGCGGTGATCATTCCCATTGCCTTTGGAGTGGGTGGGATGGTAAATTTTTTATTAAACATTTTTGGAGCGTGATATGGAGAAACCTACCACTTACCAGTGCCCCCTTTGTGGGAAGCAATTTTCTCCTGAGGAGATGAAATGCCATTCGGGTTGCCTTCTTTCAAAGAACTGTAATCTCCTCTGCTGTCCCCATTGTGGGTATACCTATAAGGAACAGTCGGCCATCGTCGATTTTTTAAAATCCTTATGGAGAAGAAAGGCGAACCCATGACCAAAGAATCTGAACATAAAAGAGGCTCACATCAACGGATGGGCGCATTCGTTGACGGGGTGGAAGAGGACCGGATCGATGAACTTCTCGAGCTCGTCTGGACTCTAAGGGAAGAAGGGGTTTCTGATATGGACCACCTTCTGGAAACAACCCAGGACATTGAAGCAAGATCCATTCTCCGCAAGATGATCAAGGACGATCTATTTGAAATAGAAGGGAAACGAATGGTGCTCAAGGAACGCGGGGAGGAGAAGGCGAGGGAGATCGTTCGACGTCACCGCTTAACAGAAAGACTCCTCTATGAAATTTTCGAGATGTCTGAAGAAGAAGTAGAAGAAGAGGCTTGCAAACTCGAACACATCTTGAGTCCCGGAGTGACAGAAAGCGTCTGCACCTTTCTCGGCCACCCGCCGACCTGCATTCATGGGAAACCAATCCCGAGAGGGGAATGTTGCGCAAAATTCAAAAAAGAGATGAAACCTCTTGTCACCCCACTTGACGAATTAGGTTTGGGCGATGAGGGACGAATCGTCTTTATCGCGCCCAAATCACACCAGAGGCTCGACCGGCTCAGCACGTTGGGGATCGTCCCGGGAAGTATTCTCAGGATGCACCAGAAAAACCCTTCCTACGTCCTGCAGATTGGAGAAACAACGCTTGCGCTGGATAGGGATATCGTGAAAAATATCTATGTCAAGCGGGTTTGAGGAAAGAATTCAATGCTCAATGATCAATGACCAATTTCAATCGACTATGACTATTGATAATTGGTTATTGTTCATTAATCGGTACCCTCTTTTTTGGAGGGCAGTTCGCCTCCCCGTTTTTCCATCTCTTCCTGAATCAATTCTCCGAGACTGTGAGAAGTGGACCCCTGGTCCGAGATATACTTTTCGATCTCCGCATTCTCAGTCTTCTCCTTTAGCCCTTTGACGCTAAGGCCGATTCTTCGTTCATGGGGATCAATGTGAAGAACCACGGCCGATAGCGTGTCCCCGACCTTCAGGACATCCGAGGGTTTCTCCACTTTCTCCCGGCTGATCTCCGAAACATGGACCAGTCCTTCGATCCCCTCTTCCAGCTCTACAAAGGCGCCAAAATCCGTCACATTAGTGACCTTTCCCGCGACCACCTCTCCTTTCCGATATCGCCGAGCAACGTCCTTCCACGGATCAGCTGTCAGTTGCTTGACGCCTAATGAGAAGCGTTCGTTTTTGCGATCAATATTCAAGACCACGGCTTCTACTTGTTGCCCCTTCTTATAAAGTTCACCGGGATGCTTGATCTTTTTCGTCCATGACATCTCGGAGACATGGACGAGCCCATCTACGCCTTCATCAAATCCAATGAAGATCCCAAAATCGGTTACGGTTTTTACCCTCCCCACCACTTTGGTCCCCACAGGATATTTCTCTTCGATCAAAGCCCATGGATTGGGTTCGACCTGTTTCATCCCCAAAGAGATTCGGCGTTTGAGCGGATCACAATCGAGGACCATCACCTCAACCGTGTCACCGATGTGGACGACCTTGGAGGGGTGTTTCATTTTTTTGCTCCAAGTCAACTCTGAGATATGGACAAGCCCTTCGATTCCGTCTTCCAACTCCACAAAAACTCCGTAATCCGTCACATTCACGACTTTGCCCTTGATGCGGGAACCCGTCGGATATCTTTGGGGCACTGATTCCCAGGGGTCAGGCAGGGCTTGCTTCAACCCTAACGAAACCTTTTCTTTCTCTCGGTCAAAGCGAAGGATTTTCACTTTGATCCGATCTCCGGCAGAGAGTCTCTCCGAAGGATGCCCAATCCTACCCCAGGAGATGTCTGTGATATGGAGAAGACCATCCATTCCGCCCAGGTCGATGAACGCCCCGTAGTCCGTGAGATTCTTCACCGTCCCCTCTACAATGTCTCCCTCTTTCAGATTTTTTAAGGTTTCCTGTCTCAACTGCTTCCGCTCTTCATCGAGAAGTACACGCCGGGAGAGAACAATGTTATTCCGCTTCCGGTTGAACTTGATCACCTTGAACTTTAATCGTTGGCCGATCAGGGCATCCAGATTCCGAACAGGTTTTAAATCGATTTGAGACCCGGGTAAAAAAGCAAGAATCCGGCCAATATCTACGGAAAGCCCTCCTTTCACCTTGCCAACAATTTCCCCTTCGATGACCTCCCCTTCCCGGCAGGACCTGCTGATGTCCCTCCAAATGGTTATTTTGTCCGCTTTCTCCTTCGACAGCGTCAATAACCCTTCTTCACTCTCCTTCTTCTCCAAAAATACATCGATCCGGTCTCCGATCTTCACATCGACTTTCTTATCCCTTTTCAAGAACTCCTGCATGGGGATCTGTCCTTCCGACTTATACCCCACATCCACGGTCACATGATCCGGAGTGATGTCAATGACCGTTCCTCTGAGGATCTGCCCCTCTTCCAAGGTCTTCAGGCTCTCCTCATAAAGCGTTTGAAAATCCTCGGGTTCGTCCATCCTGGGAAGCTCCTTTCCCTCTCTTTTCTCTGCTTCCGCTCCAAGAGGACCCCGTTTTTTGTCTTCCTCGGAAGAAACCAATTCCTCCTTCTCCATTCAAAGACTCCCTTCTCCAGCTAATCAGCATTTTATAGCATACCGACCGAAAAATTACAAATTTTTTGGGAGAATCTGAAAAAACTACTTTAGGCCCTCCGGATTACACAGGTCTAAAAAAATGATCGCACGGATTCTCCTTTATTTTCAATGCATTCCTCGTCTATGTAAGCCTTACAAGACCGGTGAAATCAGAGATTTCTTGGCTTTTTCCGAAATCTTTTCACCCTCGGGCCCTCCGGGTAGCGGACTTTCCGATCTACCTCATTGATGAACCCAAAGACAGTCGTGACGCCGTCTGTGAGGCCAATTTTTCTCTTTCCGAGCCATCCATCTTGAATAGGGTTCCTGTGTTATTTCAATACCATAGAGTTTTTGACATTGTTGCTTATGGGTCCTTAGCTACAAAAGCTTCGGGGTGGTTCTATTGGTCTGAACGGTCTGCTTGAAATCAAGATATGAACCAACCCATTCAGTCAACAATTCTCGGTTTCTCTCCCTTTCGCTTTTGCCTTCACGATGCGGACCATCTCTTCCACGATCTCTTCCACAGAGCGATGGGTGGAGTCAATGAACACAGCATCGTTTGCCTTCTTGAGAGGCGAATGGTTCCGATGCATATCACTGTGGTCCCTTTGTGCCAACTCTTCCTGTGTTTCCTTCAAATCCACGTTTACTCCCTTTTGGACCATTTCATGATATCTCCTTCTCGCCCTTTCATCGGTCTCAGCATCCAAATAGAATTTTACATCGGCGTCAGGAAAAACCACCGTCCCGATATCCCTTCCTTCCAGGATGACGCCACCCTCCTTTCCTACCTCCCTCTGCATCCGGACAAGAGCTTCTCTTACTCTTTTTTGTCTCGAGATGGAAGAGGCAAGGCGGCTGATTTCAGGTGTGCGGATGGCTCCCGTCATTTCTTCTCCATCACAAAAAATGTGGGTCTGCTCCCCTTCTGTAACGAAGGCGATGTCAAGGGATGAGGCCAACTGGCTAAGCGCTAATTCATTCTCCGGAGAGATCCCTTTTTCTTTAGCCCTGAGCGCAACAGTCCGGTACATCGCTCCTGTGTCAATATAAAGGTAGTCCAATCGTTTGCTTAAAGCCCTCGCTACTGTGCTCTTTCCGGCACCCGAAGGGCCGTCGATCGCGATGGTCAACCTTTTTCTTTTGGATGCGTTCCCCATTCCAACACCCACTCCTACCTTTTCTAAACGGGGTTTACCATATCAGGAAGGACTCTCCAAGGAAGGAGGAGAAAAGGGATTTTGTATAAAAGGCAATCCAAAGCTTTCTGCGACAGCCTGATAGACGACCTTCCCGTCAATCAGATTAAGCCCTTTCCTCAATGCCGCATTCTCTTCCATAGCCTTTCCATAACCTTTATCCGCAATCTCAAGGATGTAAGGAAATGTCGCATTCGTGAGGGCAAACGTGGAAGTCCTTGGAAAGCCACCCGGGATATTGGTCACGCAATAGTGGACAATTTCTTCTTCGACGTAGGTGGGATTCTCATGAGTGGTGGGACGTGTGGTTTCAAAACAGCCGCCCTGATCCACAGAGATGTCCACCACCGCAGAACCAGGGCGCATCCTCTTGAGCATCTGGCGAGTTACCAGTTTCGGTGCATGGGCACCCGGGATAAGGACCGCCCCGATGACAAGGTCAGCACCCGCAATTTCCTCCCCAATTGTCATTCGATTGGAAATGAAAGTGGCAATATGCCCTTGTGTGATGTCATGGATATAACTTAGCCTTTCCGGATGGATATCAAGAATGCTAACACGAGCGCCAATCCCTAAAGCAACCTTGCAGGCGTTGGTGCCCACCACCCCTGCTCCAAGAATAACCACTTTGGCCGGAGGAACGCCCGACGCTCCGCACAAGAGAATACCCCTTCCGCCGTGCCTCGCCTCTAAGCACATTCCCCCTGCAAGGACTGAGGCCCTTCCCGCAATTTCGCTCATTGGTCGAAGCAGAGGAAGGGATCCATCTCGACCCTGAACCGTTTCATACCCAATTCCAACGACCCGGCGTTCCATCAATTTTAAAGTGAGTTCCCGATTGGCCGCCAGATGAAGATAGGTAAAGAGGATTTGGCCAGGTCTCATCAGTGGGAACTCTGGCTCCAAGGGCTCCTTGACTTTCACCACTATTTCGCCGTCGTTCCAGACATCCTTTGCCTTTTCGACGAGTATGGCTCCAGCTTTCCTATATTCCTGGTCAGAAAAACCGCTGCCTTCCCCTGCCCTTCTTTCCACAAGCACACGATGGCCGTGGGCAACCAAGGCATCTACACCTTGTGGTGTCATGCCCACCCTTTTCTCACCCTCTTTAATCTCCTTTGGCACTCCGATGTTCATAGTATGCCCCCAATCCAAGAAGCTACCTGTCTTCATTCTCTCCCACCGGAGACTCTGTCGCAATAACAAAAACCGGTTCCACCACAGCCGTGATTGCAACACAGCCTCTCGGCGGAGGGGAGAATTTCAGGAGTTGCTCTGAATTCAATTTAAATCAATATATCCAAATTCACGAATTGTCAACGAAAACGCAGTACCAAAATTTTTTCAATCATCACCTTCACATTTATCTCTTCCCAAATTGCTAGCAAATATGCTATTAGGATTAATCTATGTCGCAGCGGAGGTAAGAGATGCAGGGAAGGAGATTTGATGCTGAAAAACTGGATAAAGAATCTCTCGAAAAGTTATCCGAGCTGGCGAGGCTGGCAAGAGGCGATATTTTAAAAATGACCACCCTTGCCGGATCAGGACACCCCGGGGGGTCCATGTCATCCATTGATTTCTATCTGGTCCTTTACTCATATGCCAATGTCGATTCTCGATCTCCCTCGGACCCAAACAGGGACAGGATTGTGATCAGCCATGGCCATACCTCTCCGGGAGTGTATGCAGCTTTAGGCCGTGTGGGTTTCTTTCCAATTGAGGCAGCCATTGCTACTTTTCGTAATGCAGGGAGTCCTTTTGAGGGGCATGTTGAGAAAGGGATCCCGGGGGTCGAGTGGAATACCGGCAATCTGGGACAAGGATTGTCAGCGGGTTGTGGATTTGCTTTAGGGGCAAAGATCATGAAGAAAGAATTTCATGTATTTGTCGCCATGGGTTGCGGAGAACAGCAGAAAGGTCAAATTTCTGAGGCCCGGCGATTCGCTGTCAAATATGGTCTTGATAACCTGACCGCGATCATCGACTTCAACTGTAGACAGATCAGCGGAATAACTCAAGAGATCATGCCCCAGGACGTGGTGAGAAATTTCGAATCGGATGGATGGCGGGTGATGGAAGCGGACGGCCATCAATTTCAAGAAATCTACACGGCATTCCGGGAAGCCGTCCTCTCTAAACATCCAACGCTCATCCTTGCCCACACGAAGATGGGAAAAGGCGTTTCTTTCATGGAAGGAAGGGAGGAGTTTCATGGAAGAGCCCTCGCCCTCGAAGAATACAAGAAGGCCATCCAGGAATTGGGAGTCGAAGACGATTTGGATCGATATAGGCGAATTCAGGATTGGGGAACTCCTTCCTTTGCAGGAAGAGAATATTTAGTGCCCTCCCCCTCGATCCAAATCGGGAGCCCGAGAAATTATGAAAAAGATCAGAAACTGGACAATCGGTCGGCCTTTGGAAATGCCCTGGTCGATATCGCCAAAGCCAGCATCCAAGGGGATCCCCCCCTCCCCATGGCGGTCTTCGATTGTGATTTAGCCTCCTCTGTGAAAACGGCAGCATTCGCTAAACAATTTCCCGATCATTTCTTCCAGGGAGGAATCCAGGAGCATAATACGGCTACCATTGCCGGTGCTATCTCCACTCTTGGTCTTCTCTCTTTCTTTGCAGATTTTGGAGTCTTCGGCGTCGACGAGACGTATAATCAACACCGTCTCAATGATATCAATGAGACAAACCTCAAACTCATCTGCACCCACAACGGCCTTGATGTGGGTGAAGATGGGAAAACGCATCAATGTATTGACTATGTCGGGGTGATGCAAAATCTGTTTGGATATAAGATGATTGTCCCCGCTGACCCTAACCAAACCGATCGCGTGACTCGATACGTTGCAGAGGCCCATGGAAATTTCGTTGTCAGCATGGGCCGGTCTTCTGTCCCAATCCTCCTCACCGAGAAAGGGACGCCTTTATTTGCCAACCCCTATGAGTTTCAGTATGGTCATGCCGATCTGGTGCGGAGCGGAAAGGATGCGGCTATCTTCACGATGGGGGGGATGGTTTACAAGGCCATCCAAGCCTGGCAAAAACTAGGAGAAAAAGGGGTGTCGGTCGAAGTCCTCAACATCTCCTGCTTAAGCGATTTAGATAGCGAAGCCATCCTCAAAGCGGCCAAGACGGGAATCCTCATCACCTATGAAGACCATCATATTCAAACAGGTCTGGGAAGTCTCATCGCTAACTTCATCGCAGAGCGTGGTCTAAGGGTCCGTTTTCGAAGACTCGGAATCAAGCAATACGGCAGTTCCGGCAAGCCGGATGAGCTTTATCGGTTGCAGGGGTTAGATGTGGAAAGCCTTGTCCAGGCAGTAATACGGGAGATCAAGAAAAAATAGGTTGAGGTCGAGATGCCGGTCAAGACATATGAATGTCATGTCAAATCCAAAACTCTAAGGCGGACCCGAAAGTCGCATTGAGAAAACGGTTGGGTGGCCTTACTGGAATTGTTTTTTTGCGCAACCGTAAGGGTAAGATTCTTCTGAAATTTGGAATTCGACATTAATTTAATCTTTGGATTTTGACATTTGAGATTTTGGTTCCCATGGATATCTTGATCTTCGATATGGACGGCTTTTTGGTTGATGTCTCAAAGTCTTATCGCAAAACCATCCAGCGGACCATCCAGATTTACCTGGAAAGCTGCCTCGGATTTAAAAAAAGAGGCCGAAGGGGTTGGATCACGAACGAGGAAATCTCCCTCTTCAAAACCGCAGGGGGCTTCAATAATGACTGGGATTTGACCTCCGGACTCCTCCTCTATCTCCTCTCCATCTCAGGTATTCCCCCTCTTCCAAAACGGAAGAGATTCTCTTCCATTCCGGAGGTTGTTTCTTATATCAAGACAACATCTTCCCGGATCCGTCAGAAGACAACCACTCGGTTAAAGAGGAAGGACCTCCCTTTCTTTCTAAGAAAGAGCAAATCAAAAGGAGGAGGGTTGAGGGGGGTTCGCCGGATTTTAGGAGCTTCTTGGGAGGGGTGGGTCTATGGGGTGGGAGATCCCGGCCGAGAAAATTTGCTAAAACGTATCTTTCAAGAGATCTACCTGGGGAGGATATTTGCTCGTCGGTATCATCTACGCCCCATCTTCTATAAAGGCGATGGACTCTATCTGCAAGAAAGGGCGTTGATCCCCCGAAAAATTCTATTAACCCTTTAGAAGAAAGTGCGGATGGGCGTTGCCAGTGGCCGGCCAAGATTTGAAGCAGAACTCGCGCTCAGACGCTTTCATCTTCATCCTTATTTTGATAGTATGGTGACGCTGAACGAATGTGAGGCAGAGGAAAACCCTATCTTCCTTTCAGCAGGAAGGAAGATAGGGTGCTTAAAACCTCACCCTTACTCCATCTTAAGGGTAGTTCAAGAGATCCGTATTCCAAACCCTCCCTGCGCTTACGTCGGAGATGTTGTGGACGACATGCTGGCCGTCCGAGCTGCGAAAAAGCATTTGCAAATACTGGCCATTGGATTTCTGGTCGGCCATCGGAAGAAGAAAATCGAGAGAGAATCTTTGATAAAAGCAGGGGCTGATCTGGTGATTGAAAACCCTGAGCAACTTCTTGGCTTCGTTTCATCACCCTGCCCTGCTTAGATCGAGAACCATGGTGGGAGGGGATGAAGAGGCCCCCCCTCCCCGTCGGCCTGCCTGCGCGAAGCCGCTTCGGCGAAGGCAGGGGAGAGGGATGAGGTGGAGGCGTTTGTATTTAGTAACCCGATAAAGGAGGGGTAAGATGGTATTTGGTTTTAAAAAGAGAAAACCATTCGGCCAAGACGGAAACCGGTTCTTTGAGATCCTTTCTCGTCAAGCTTCCAAGACCCTGGAGGGTCTGGAGGCCCTTTGGAATTTTGCACAGAATGGAACAAAGGAGAATGCCAATCTCGTGCGAAATGTCGAACACGAGGCGGATGACCTGAGAAGAATTCTGATTGAGGAACTTGACCAGACATTTGTCACCCCTCTGGACCGTGAGGATATTTATGCCCTCTCACGGGCCATCGATGATGTCGTAGACTACGCCAAAACCACTGTGGATGAGATGGAGATTTACGGAGTCAAGGGAGACGAACACATAAGAGAGATGGTCGATATCCTTCGGAAGTCGGCAAGGGAGTTAAACGATGCGGTCAAAATCCTGAAAGACTACCCGAAGATCGCCTTAGCCCATGCCGTTAAGGCAAAATCTTACGAGAACCAGATGGAGGAAACTTATCATCTGGCGTTAGCCGACCTTTTCAAGGGAACGGACACGGTTTATATGCTCAAGATGCGTGAGATTTACCGCCATCTCAGCAATGCCGCCGACCGGGGAGATGAGGCCGCCAATATTATCTCCAGCATTGTCATGAAACAGACGTGATTGAAGTTTTTGAGTTCGGCCTGCCTTCGCCGGAGCGCTTCGCGCAGGCAGGAGTTCAGAGTTCGGAGTTTCAAATTTGAATAACCAGAACGAAAAATCTTAAATTAAATCATTCTGCAATCCCTCTCCCATCCCCTCTCCCCCATTGGGGGAGAGAGAAAAGATGAGGGGAAAATTAATCATCGAATTTGCCCACGCCTCCCTTATCGGCTCCAAGCTGAGCAGCTTTTTCTGCGATTTTGCTTTCTGTCCATTCCGCAGGGTCTTCCATTCGTCTGACTTTGGGACCAAGATTATAAGAGCCCTTCTTTAAAATGGCCTCGATGGCGAGGGGAGCGGTATCCTGGGAATTGAAAACCTCCGTCATCATCTTGTAAGCAAAGCCCTCCACTTCCTTTACCATCCGGTCTCTGATCTCTTTTGGCTGCGCAAGGAGTTTGTTCTCAAATGGGAGGTTAAGATTTTTGTAGTCTCCCTTTTTCCAGCCCTTCGATTGGGCATAAGCCACCATCTCACCCCACATCTCCTCCGAGACTCCTTCTCCTTTCACTTTGCTGAAATTCCCGTCTCCGTCCAGAATGGCATTTCCATAATCGTTCACCTGAACACCCCATGAGATCATCTGCAGGGCCGTGGCGACATTGGCTTTTGTGGTATGGGTCTTGGCAGCGATTTCGCGAAGCCTTTCGGAGCTGTTCCCCGAGGTTCCGTGCTGGGCCCCGGAGACCTTATATTTTTCTAAGGCTTTGTGAATATGTGCGGTCAATTGAACCCGGATCCCGGAATCTTTCTCTTCGATACCGTGGGTCGTCCCATTGTTCAGAGCGATCCAATCTGGGAAGATACTATGGGCATTGAGCCCCTGGATGAGAAATAGGGCCTCTTCGACCGTGGAAAGCCCTTCTTCTCCCTTAATCTCACCTACTTCCGTTTCAAGCCCCGCCCATTTAGGGATATAGGGATGGATGGCAATATTGGCTAAAAGGTTTTTGTCATCCGGAAGATGAGAGGCATCAATGGCAACTGAGGTCATTCCTGCATCGAAAAAGCTTGGGATCTCCACCTTGGCCGCCTCAAGGTCCTTTTCATCTCTAATCCCATAGTGGTCGGCATGGACGGCCACCGGGATCGTAATTCCAAGCTGGTTGCAGAGGGTGTCGATTAGCATGGCAATATTCCAGTAGTTCACCGCACAATAGGCTTTTCTGCCTCCTTCCGACTTTGCGATTTCGATAATGACAGGGGAATTGGCTCGTTGCGCGGCCAGAAGAACTCCTTGGATGACAAATTGGTTTCGGCCGTTTGCAGCCATCGTGATCGCTTTTCCCTTGGCGATCATGGCATGATCTACCACCTTTCCGCTCACGATCAGGGCATTCGAATTAGGGAAGAGCTTCTTGATGTTGGGTGGCCGTCCTATCTCAAGAGCTTTCTTAAAACCGGCTGGGGGAGCTTTTCTTTTTGCCATGGCATCCTCCTTTTGGGTGATTTGTGTTGGTCACTCGTGTTCGTGATTCGTAATTCGCTTCCTTATTGCTACCTTGGAAATCCTAATCTCAACCTCAACCTTAGCCTTAACCTTTGTTCTTTAAGACCTGGGCAATATCTTCCACCAATTTCTTGGAGCCTACGTAGAGGGCCGTCCGCTGGTGATGTTTCTTCGGCTGGATTTCGAGAATCGGAATGCCTTCTTCGTTGACTGCTGTCCCTCCGGCTTCACGGCACATGAAGGCCACCACGGATGCTTCGTACATCAGGCGCAGTTTGCCCTCGGGACGGTTCTTCTTCGGATTCGGGTGATTAACGATGGCCGGGTACATGAACATGCCTCCGTTTGCCAAAACTCTGTGAAAATCTCCGGCCAACGCGCCCAGGTACCGGAAAGCATACTTGCTTTCGTTTTCAGCGATCCACTTCTGAACCCATTCGGCATAGGTGTGACGATTTGACGCATTGAACGACAATTCCCAGCTCTTGGTGTCCTCC
>Ga0187771_10001596_pt1 | contig 15298 bp, 14 predicted proteins | sample 0116_SJ02_MP15_1_FD_133139 | JGI IMG/M metagenome (GOLD analysis project Ga0187771, IMG submission 133139) | Tropical peat soil microbial communities from peatlands in Department of Meta, Colombia - 0116_SJ02_MP15_10_MG | ecosystem: Environmental > Terrestrial > Soil > Wetlands > Peat | place...
GAACACATAATCTGGAACCTGGACACCGAGACCGGGTGGCTGGAGACCGGGGTCCTTTATTTTAGCGAAAACAATTTCTTCGTTCAGGGCAAAGCGATATCCAAACTCAGCCCCACCCAATTTGAAATCAAGGAAGGGTTCATCACCAGTTGTAATCCCGCTGATCCTGACTGGAAAATCCAGTTCAATAACATGAAGGTCACGGTCGGGGGGACTGCCTGGACGCGGGACGTCTCTTTCTGGGCAAGGAGTTGGCCGGTTGTTTATTGGCCGATCTTGGGATTGCCTGTTGAAACGCAACGCCAATCGGGGTTTCTGCTTCCTTTGGCCGGAAAAAGCAGCCTTCTTGGATACGAGTTCGAAATCCCTTATTACTGGGCCTTTCGCCCGGATATGGACGCCACTTTCTATGCCGACTACATGCATATACGCGGACTCATGGCAGGGGCCGAATACCGCATAAACAGCGCCGATTGGGGCAAGGGCGTCTGGATGTTCAACTATCTGGACGACCAGGCCAGCCCAACATTTTTGTTCGACAGGGGATACCCCTTCCAGACTCAGGACCGCTATTGGGTCCGAGGTAAACAGGACCTCCAACTGCCCTGGGGGATAACGGCCAAGGTCGATCTGGATTATGTGAGCGACAGGAACTTTCTCCAGGAATTCGCTTTTGGATCGAGTTCCTGGCCGCGCAGTGTTGCCGAATTCGGCTCCAATTTCGGCCGCGGCTTACTCTACGACCAGACCTCCCTGGTGCGCGAATCGGACGTTTATCTCGAAAAGAAAGGCGAATCGGAACTCCTGAGCCTTGATGCCCGTTACTGGGAGAACCTCGCGCCGGGGCTCAACAGCCAAACGACCCAGGCGCTGCCCTCGCTCTCCTATAGCGTGATTCCCAAAGAGATTGACAGAACCCCCTTTTATTGGGGGCTTCAAAGTTCGGCGGTAAACTACTGGAGTGACCAGGGCGACACCCAGCAGCGGCTCGACATCTATCCTAGAGCCTACTGGCCTTTGCACTGGGGCAATTACCTGGACGTGGAGCCCTCGCTGGGTCTTCGCTCGGATTCCTATGCCGTCCAATGGGCGGAAAACAGGGCCGGGGACTTCGCCGAGCGCGTGGCGCCCGATATCGACATAGAGATAAGCACGCGCCTTAACAAGGAATTCCCCGTTAATTTCTGGAACTTTACAGCGATGCAGAATAGCATTCGACCGGAGATCTCATACGAATACGTGACCCAGGCCTCCACCGGCCCGCACCTCCAAATTGACCGGCTCGACCAGGACCTGTCCAGAAACGGCATTCGCTACGGCTTTTCGACTTTCCTGACCGCAAAGGAACTCACCCTGGATGCAGCCGGAGACCTCACCACAACGTACAGAGAACTGGCCCGGTTTCGTATTTTTCAATTCTACAATGTCCAACCACCTTCCACACCCGACCCGCTGTTCGACACAAATGCTTTGATGCCGGAGGGTTTTTCCCCCGTGGGGTTCAGACTTGATGTCTTCCCCTATAAGAACTTCACCCTCTCCTACGATCTGGATCTGGACCTTTCTTCGTCCGGGCAGGGAAAAGCCCAGGGACTTTTTCTGACTTATGACAGCACAACGGGTTATATTCTTAACCTCAATTACCAGCAGGAGCCTTCCCTTGGGATAAATGAAATTACGGCGGCAACAGTCCTTAAGGTTTACAAGGACATTTACTTCAGCACCTATCATGACTACTCCATAAGCTCCGGGTTGATGTTCACACAGGGATACGGGATAAGGTTCATCCATGGCTGCTGGGGAGTCGGGCTGGGATATGAACGCAGCGGCGGCGCCGACCAGTTCGTGTGCACGATCGATCTGATGGGCATTGGCAGCCTTGGTAGAGAATCGGCTTTCTTCGGCAGGCCCCTGTTTAGCGAAGTGCGCCCCGGATATCAGCACCCTGAAACCTGGATGATCCCATAAATCACACTATAGCAAGCGTCAAAAGAAAGTTGACACGATCTTACGGCCCGTGGGATGTTTTTCTCTGTTTTCCGACATCCGACCCCCGATTAGATACACTTCGGGGGCCGGCTTTCTGTCGTCCGTTATAATCAGCGATCTGCCTATTGACACCACCGCCCAATACCTGTATCATTCACCGCTTGGGCTGATTCAGCCGGCATGCGGGAGCTTAAACATGAAAACGCAAAGCGCAAAGTTCCAACCCCAAAAGCGCAAATGGATAGTGGTCGATGCCCAAAACCAGGTGCTCGGACGCCTTGCCTCTCAGGTCGCTATCCGCATCCGCGGCAAACACCTGCCGGCTTTTACCCCCCATGTGGACCTCGGTGACTTCGTTGTGGTCGTCAACGCCGACAAGGTGAGGCTAACCGGAGACAAGTTGACCCAAAAAACATACTACCGCTACAGCGGCTACTTGAGCGGAGTTAAAGCGATCACTGCCCGTAAGCTCAGAGAGCAAAAACCCGAACGGATGATCCGTCTGGCAGTCTGGGGAATGCTGCCTAAAAACCGGCTCGGCCGCAAACTCATTAAAAAGCTCAAAGTCTACACCGGCCCGACTCATCCTCACGAAGCCCAACGGCCCGAAACCTTTAAACTTATCGATAGATACGGCTAGGAGACGCCCTTTAATGCCCGAACAACGCTTTTACGCCACTGGTAAGCGCAAAACCTCGATCGCGCGGGTTTGGCTTCAACCCGGAACGGGTCGCATCATTATAAACAGCAAGAGTGCCGATGAGTATCTTGACAGGGAAACAAGCAAGATGGTAATTGCTCAACCGCTGGTGCTCACCGCTACGCTAGGTAAATTGGACGTCTTGGTCAATGTGCTCGGTGGAGGGATTTCAGGTCAGGCCGGAGCGATTCGCCACGGTATTTCCAAAGCGCTGCTCGAACTCAATCCGGAATACAGGGAGGTGCTCAAACGGGCGGGTTTTCTTACCCGCGACTCAAGGGTCAAGGAACGCAAGAAATATGGCCGCAGGAGCGCCAGGGCACGTTTCCAGTATTCCAAGCGCTAATTGAGACAGACATCGGGTCTCGGGTATCGGGTGTCGGGTGCGGGAAATAGCTCTCCGACATCCGACACCCGTTATGGGGCGTTGCACCAGCGGGTGTGCGCCCTTTATTTTTCGTCTTTGATTCATAATTCGTAATTCCTGCTTCCTGGTTGTTCTTAGGGGTGATTTATGTTGAGGGTCGCCATAGCCGGCGCATCCGGCTACACCGGGCTGGAACTGTTGCGCATACTTTGCGCCCATCCCTCGGCCATGGTCTGCCTGATTACCTCCAGGCAGCAAAAGGGGCAGCGGATCGACGATTTCTACCCGGCCTTTAAGCGCCGCTGCGATCTGGTCTTTGAAGATACAGACCCGGAAAGGCTCGCCTCATCCTCGGACCTCGTCTTTACCGCCCTGCCCCACCTGGCATCCATGGATGTCATTGCAGACCTTTTGCAACGGGGAGCTAGGGTGGTGGACCTCAGCGCGGATTACCGGCTCAAAGACCCGGAAGTCTTTCGACAGTGGTACTCGCCCCATAAGACCCCGCAGCTTTTGAATGAGGCCGTTTACGGTCTTCCCGAGCTATATCGGGAAAAAATTCGCTCCGCCCGCCTCGTGGCAAATCCGGGGTGCTATCCCACGAGCGTTATCCTCGCCGTGGCGCCCGTGCTTTCGCGCGCGCTGATCGACCCCGAGACGATAATAGCGGACTCCAAATCCGGGGTTTCGGGCGCCGGAAGGGGCATGGAGCTCGGCTTGCACTTTTGCGAGGTCAACGAGGGCTTTAGAGCCTACAAAGTGGCCGAACACCGTCACACGCCCGAAATTGAGCAGGAGCTGAGCGTTCTGGCCGCAAGGCCGGTAAAGGTCAATTTCACCCCTCATCTTGTTCCCATGAGCCGCGGGATCCTGAGCACGGTTTATTGCAGTTTGAAGCCGGGGGTCGGGGCTAAGGAGGTGGATGAGGCTTTCGAAAGCTGGTACGCGGATGAGCTTTTCGTGCGCCTCGGCGGCCCGGGCCGGCTGCCCGCGACTCTCCAGGTCAGGGGCAGCAATTACTGCGACCTTGGCTGGCGCGTCGATGAGCGCACGCGGCGGCTGATCGTCATCTCGGTCATCGATAATCTCACTAGGGGCGCATCAGGACAGGCCGTCTGCAATATGAACATAATGAACGGCCTGCCGGAGAACGCCGGGCTCCAAGATTTGCCCTGGCAGCCCTGAGCCCTGGCAGCCGTAAGCCCTGACAACCCTGAGCCCGGCTGCCGTGAACCCCGACTACCCTGATGTCTTGCTCTTTATAGGTCCTATATGCCCTGTACGTCCTATAGCCCTGTTACCCGCAATATCAAACTGGTTCTCGAATACGACGGGTCGGCATATCATGGATGGCAGCGCCAGGCCGGCTCACTTTCCATTCAGGAAGTCATGGAGTCCCGTCTGGGGATCATGCTTGGAGAAAGGGTGCCCATTCGGGCATCGGGGCGCACCGATGCCGGGGTCCATGCGAAGGGCCAGGCGGTTAATTTCCACGCGCGCACCAAGCTTACGCCCGATGAGGTTCTAAGGGGGCTTAACAGCCTTCTTCCCGACGACATCGTCGTACTGAGCGCCCAGGAGGTGGATGAATCTTTCCACGCGCGTTTTTCTGCCGTTAGCAAGGTCTACGAATACCATATACTGAACCGCCCGGTCCCCTCGGCGCTCCTGCGAAATTACGCTTGGCATGTGCGCCGGCCTCTTGCTGTCGAGCCTATGCAGGAATGCCTTCAAAGGGTTTGCGGCCTGAACGACGTCTCGGCCTTCATGGCGTCGGGGTCCGGAGCATCTTCGACACAACGCAACATGTTGAGGGCCGAACTTGTCCGGTTGCATCCCGACCGGATCAAATTCACATACGAAGCTGACGGCTTCCTGCGTCACATGGTCCGCAACCTCACGGGTACAATTGTTGAGGTCGGCAAGGGAAAAATGACGGCCTCCGATTTCGAGCGCATCATCAGCAGCGGCGACCGCAGGCAAGCCGGAATGACCGCTCCCGGACATGGACTGTATCTGATTTCTGTGAACTACCAGAGGGACCAAAATGAAGCTATCGGGAAGAATCGGCAGGATTAAACCCTCGGCTACTCTGTCAATCAACGCCAAGGCCAGGGCGCTCAAACGGAGCGGTGTCGGCGTAATCAATTTCGCCGCCGGGGAGCCGGATTACGATACCCCCCAAAATATCGGCGATGCGGCGATCCAAAGCATTCACGGCGGCCAGACACGCTACACGGCGGTAGGGGGGGTAGACGAACTTAAAGACGCGGTCTGCCGCATCATTGAAACCGACTACGGCCTTCGCTTCAGGCGGGAAAACGTCCTGGTGTCGTGCGGCGGAAAACATGCTCTCTACAACCTGTTCATGACCCTTTTGGACCCCGGAGACGAGGTCATCATTCCTTCACCCTACTGGGTGAGTTATCCGGACATGGTCGAACTTGCCGATGCCAGGCCGGTCATAGCGCGCTGCCCGCAAGAAGACGACTCCATGCTGCGGCCCGAAGTCCTGGATAAGGCCGTTACGGCGAACACCCGGCTCCTTATCCTCAACAGCCCGTCCAACCCGACCGGGAAATTCTATGGGCCCGATGAACTAAGGGCCCTGGCCGAAGTGCTTTTGCGCCACGAAAACGTGCTGATCGCAAGCGATGATATTTACTACCGTATTCTTTTCGGGGGCCGTAAATGGGTTAACATGGGCATGGTCGAGGAGAAGCTGCGCGAGCGCCTTTTCATCATAAACGGCGTCAGCAAAAGCTACTGCATGACCGGGTGGCGGATAGGCTGGCTCGTGGGCGACCCGGCGGTTATAAAAGCGGCCACGGACTTCCAGAGCCAGGTTACCAGCAATGCGTCGTCGATATCGCAGTGGGCGAGCGTCGAGGCGCTTAGCGGCGCTCAGGACGCCTCCGTGCAAATGGCGCTGCATTTCGAAAAACGGTGCACAAAAATTATGGAACTCATCCACGGACTGCCGGGGGTGACCTGCGCGGAGCCCGAAGGGGCATTTTACGTTTTCCCCAATTTCAGCGCCTATTTCGGGAAAAAGTTAGCAGGGCGAACCATTAACGGATCCGCCGACCTCGCCGACTTCCTGATGGACGAGGCCCACGTGGCGGCGGTCCCAGGACACGCTTTCGGCGACGACAATTGCATCCGGTTTTCCTATGCGCTGCCCATGGCGGAAATCGAGGCCGGCTTCGACGCTGTCAAAAAAGCGCTGGGAAAACTGGAGGACTGAGCACTGCGGTTTGAGTAAATTCCGTATGAAGCTGCGTGTCCCTGTACCTATATCTCCGGTACGTTCTATAGAGCCTGCCCCGGACCTCATCCGGGGTTCTATTGTTCCCGCTTCCCACTTCCTGCTCCCCGCTCCCCGCTTCCTGCTTCTGCTGATTTGTCTTGCCTTCTTCGTTCCGGGGCTTTTCGCCCTTCCACCGGTGGACCGGGATGAATCGAGGTTTGCGCAGGCGTCCAAACAGATGATCGAAAGCGGCGACTTCGTTCGGATTCGTTTCCAGGACGAAGACCGCAACAAAAAACCGATCGGCGTCTACTGGCTCCAGGCCGCGAGTGCAGCCCTTTGCGGGCCGGCCTGTTCTCAAAAAATCTGGCCCTATCGCGTCCCGTCGTTTTTGGGGGCTCTTGCGTCGGTGCTGCTGACGTTTTCCCTTGGAAAGAAGCTGTTCGGCGAAAAGACCGGCTTCCTGGGGGCAGCCTTCACCGCCGGTTCCATCCTGCTCGTGACCGAAGCGCATCTTGCCACGACGGACGCGGTGCTGCTCGTAACGATCGTGGCGGCCCAGGGCGCTTTGAGCCGGTTCTACACGGCCGGCAATGAAAATGAACCCACGGAAGCCTCCCCCCGGCTGCGGCCGGGGATCGGGGACCGGGAGAGACTTTGCGCGAAGGCAAGCCGGCGGGCGGACCTGCTGCCTTTTCTGATCTTCTGGACGGCCCAAGCCGCTGGGATACTTGTAAAAGGCCCCGTCACGCCGATGATCTCTCTTCTCACCATCGGCTGCCTGGCGGCGGCGGACAGAAACGCCCGATGGCTTAAAGGTTTGAGGCCGCTTGCCGGCCTTGCGGTAACGGCCCTGCTCGTAAGCCCCTGGATGATTGCCGTCGCCGTTGCCACGAAGGGCGCTTTCTATGAGCAGGCGGTGGTGGGCGACTTTCTATCCAAGGTGGCGGCCGGGCAGGAATCGCACGGATTTCCTCCGGGCTTTTACCTGCTCTTGTTGCCTCTTACCCTCTGGCCTGCATCGCCCCTGGCGGCAGCGTCCGTTTATCGGGCATTCCATTTGCGGGCGGCGCCCCCAGTGAGGTTTTGCCTTGCGTGGATAGTGCCGGCATGGATCGTATTCGAACTGGTCCCAACAAAGCTCCCGCACTATGTCCTGCCTCTCTATCCCCCATTATGCCTTCTGGCGGCCCATGCAGTAATTGCCGGCGAACAGGGCCTGGCACCCGAACTATCTTCCAGGCCCGTGAGAATCGGATTTTTTGCCTGCCAGGCTGCGCTTTTGCTGCCCGGCCTCGGCGCACTTGTCCTGCCCTGGTTTGCTGAACATCGCCTCGAACCGCTCGCTCTCATCCCGGCAATTGCAGCCGCCTCCGGGGCGTTTCTCGCTGCGTGGAAGTTTTTCAGGCGCCGCTACCTCCACGCCGCTGCCGTGGCAATTGCCGCCACCGCGATCGTTATGGCGCCCACGCTTCAGTGGATACTGCCCGGCCTCGATTGGCTCTGGCTTAGCCGGACCGTAAGCAACGCGGTCCGGGAGCGCGCTGGGGCAGAGGTCATGCTCTGTTCTTCGGGCTACCATGAGCCCAGTCTGGTTTTCCAGCTTGGGACCCGCACCCTTCTGACCTCACCGCAGGGGGCCGCGATTTTCCTCCGGACTTACCCAGGAGCCCTGGCCCTGGTTGATCGCAATGAGGAAGAAGAGTTCAAAAGCATGGCCGGCGGTCTAGGATTGAACGTAAAACCCGCAGGCGCATTTTATGGCTTTAACTATTCCAAAGGACGCACTATGATGCTGCGTCTCTATGAGAGCGGCGATCCCCCGATCCCGACCGGGAGCGCGGAACGCTTCAGCATGGGGCCTTGCGCCCCTCCTCCATCCTCCGGCATCGGTAAGAGCGGTGAACAGTGAGCGGTAAAAGCAAAAAACATGTTCTGATGGCAATGGCGCTTATGGTGTTTGTCCCGATTTGGACGCTTAGCCTGCCCTCTGCTGCTCAGCAGACCAGGCCTCTTCCCGTGTTTCCTCAAGCCGTGCAGGCCGGGCCGACCGGTTCTGAGGAATCCAGGGCGGACGTGCTCTCTCGGTTGGTGTGCGCAGAAAACCACAGGCTTGTAAGAGATGGCTGTCTTGCCACCCAGGCTTTCATGCGCGCCAAACGCATGTCAATGGCAGGCTATTTTGACCATGAGGACCCGAAGACGGGCAAAAACCCCGTTTGGCGTGCCGTCAGGCTCTGCGTTCATGCCCACAGGCCATGGGTCAGGGCGCCGGCAGGCGAAAACCTTTCAAAAGGCCACGACACCCCGGACAATATCCACACGGCGCTCATGGCAAGCCCCGGCCACCGCAAAAACATCCTGGACCCCCGCTTCAACCATGTCGGGGTCGGGTGCTATGGCGACATCTGCGTGGAACTGTTCGCCGGTTTTTAGGGCGCCAGGTTATACTGACTCGCTGTTAAAGATCGCAGATAGAACAATAAGAGCGTGAGGGGCAATCGCCCGGCTCGCCCTCTCGCTGCTGCGCAGTCCCGCGTTTAATGCAACTGCGCGGTTGGGGGACAGGGGAAATTATTGCCCCGCCCTTCTCCCGGTGGTTTGTAAGCGGCTTGGTATCGGTTCATCATCGCGAACGGCATACCCCGGTCGCGCCCCTTCTCAGGTCGCAAGGGCCTCCTCTATCTCCCGTTGCATTCGTTCAACAACCGCGATTGGATCGCTTGCTGTGCTGATCGGGCGGCCGACAACTACATAATCGGCTCCGTTGGCGATGGCTTCGCTGGCGGTTATGATCCGCTTCTGGTCATCCTGCTCTATTGTGACGTTAGCCCCCGGGCGAATTCCGGGAGTTACGATCAAAAAATTGTCGCCCAGTTCGCCGCGCAGCCGTCCGGCCTCCAACCCCGACGAAATCACGCCGTCGCAACCGAGCCTTAAAGCTTTTCTGGCCCGGACAAAAACTAAATCTTCTACCCGACACGGCGCGCCGAACATTTCCAGCATGTCTTCTTCCCCAAAGCTGGTAAGCACTGTTACGGCCAGGATTTTTACCTCGTCGCGCTGCTCCACCGCCGCCCTTAGGATCGGATCGTTCCCGTGCGCCGTCGCAAAGGTAATTCCACGGCCCCTGAGCTGCTTTACGGCAAGCTTGACTGTTTCGGGAACATCGAAAAACTTGAGATCGACCATTACCTTGTGCCCTCGATTAGTGATCCACTCTATAACGGGAAACCAGCCGGCAAGGAATAGCTGAAGGCCCACCTTGTAAAACCTCACATGGCTCTCAAGCCTTGTTACCCATTCCTTTGCTTTCTGCGGAGAGTCCACATCAAGGGCAAAAATTATCCGCTCGTTCAACGGAATCTCTTTCCGTTGCATCTTCATCCTCCGGTGCTCATGGTTCATAGATAAGTCATCCCTCAAGACTGACCTTTGCCCGTAACATCCGCCATTTCGGCCTCTGTCCGCCGGGGCCCGCAATAATTTACAACACTCTGTTCTCTGATGGAAAGAGTGAGTTGCGGTATCAAAGGAATCTTTAACCCGGCGAAGCGCAGCCGAAAACATGTCTGATCTGATCTATGCTTAAAGAAAAATAGACTTGGGAGAATGCAATATGACCACGCTGTTGAAGAAGGCTTTCGATGCCGCTTCATCGCTTACACGCGAGCGGCAGGATGCCCTTGCAAGGCTTGTTCTAGCCGAGATTGAAGACGAGAACCGCTGGGATGAAACATTTGCCGGGTCACAGGACCAACTCTCAGACATTGCTGCTGAGGCGATTGCAGAGCACGAGGCGGGCAAAACCCGGTCAATGGACGATGTCCTTTGACAAGCCGTGCTTCCAGCAAATTTTGGAAAGCCTTCGGCGGTCTTTCCCCCTCCATGAAGGAAAAAACCAAGGAAGCCTATAGGTTGTGGATGCAACATAACCGGCGCCCCCGTCCCTTCAATTTAAAAAGGTCCATAAAAGGCTCAATATCTGCTCTGCACGCATAGATCTCGGCTGGCGTGCCCTTTGTGTCAACGAATAGGAAAGAAATAAGAATGTGACTTAAAGTCCGTTGATTCCAAGACTACAACGCTGGTAAACAGGCGCAATGCCCGACCAAATTAACATTCAAAACCGATTTGGACACAGGATGCGCAATCTCAGGGTCGCAAGAGGACTCTCTCAGGAAGAGTTTGCCGCCCAGTGCGGTTTGGACCGCACATATATCAGTGGGGTGGAGCGCGGAAAGCGCAATATCAGCCTCCGAAATATCGAGCTGGTAGCCCAAGCGCTCGGAGTGAAAATCTCCGATCTCTTCGAGGAATGAAATGCTTGTTGCCGGTCTGGAGATAGCCGCCTGTAGCCCGGAACCACTCAATCTAAACGGTTTCAATTCGAACGCCATAATCCCCTACGGGCTTTCCACCGAACATATAAAAACCGCTATGCAGGACTTTCTGGACTTCCTCTCGTTTATCAACGTTCAATTGTTCGGCAGGAACATTCCCAGGTTGGAATCTTTCTTAATGCCGGCCAATTTTAGCAGTATGGTCGGAGAGTTTATCGTTGCAACTATCCCTAAATATTGCCAAACCGTTACGAAAAATACCTACCATAACGGACATCCGGATCTACTCCCAAAGGGAATGTACCCGGGTGATTCAGTCCTTCACGCCCCGGAAGGAATTGAAATCAAAGGTTCCCGGCATGAAAGGGGCTGGCAGGGGCATAATGCCGAAGATGTCTGGCTGATGGTGTTTGTTTTTGATAGCAACACCGCTCGGGATGCCGGTCTTGGCGTTTCTCCGAAGCCATTTACATTCAGGAAGGTCGTCGGCGCGAAAATATCTAGAAGCGATTGGCAGTTCTCCGGGCGATCGAAAACAAGCAGAAGGACCATCACGGCAAGCGTCACTGCCAGCGGGTTCAATAAAATGGAAGCTAACTGGATTTACCGCCGATCATAATCCGTTGGTGGAACATCGCCTGCTGTCCGCTCTTTCTCCCAAGCATGCTGTCAATTTCTGGAATTGATATATCCCTTAATTTTGGGATGGCTTCCTTGGCCATTTCGAAGTACTGATCGTATTTTTCCACTCCGAAAGACTGAATCCCTAGTGCCTCGGCAGCAGCGATTGTCGAACCTGAACCCATAAAGGGATCGCTCAGCACGCCGATCCCAAGGGGCAATGCGGCAAAAACAATCTGACGCATAAATGACTGAGGTTTAAGGCTCGGGTGATCGGCTATCTCTTTTTCTCTGCGGGGCGTTCTCTCGCTAACTATAACGTCTTCGAAAGGGCGGCCCTCGGAAATCCTTCTCAGTCCGCCGGTCTGGAACTCCCGCAGGCATTCGCTCACTGTCATCTTTTGCGGAATCGGCTTTCTGAAAAGACCCCATGGTTCAAAACACCCGCGCGGAAGGGAAGATACGTCCGGGAATTCCTCTTCGGCATTCTTAGGGCGGTCCCCGCCTCGCAGAGTTCTAACTATCCTGATGATTTGACCCCTAAATTCCAACCCTCCTTCAACCAAAGCTGCATAAAGGATCTGTGCGACAAAAGAGTTGGTGGCGATGAAAACGTGAGCGCCCGGACGCAGTGCCTGTGAGCATAGTTTCGACCATTCGGCAAAAAAGGAATATAGACTTGTTCTTTCTCTATCATTGAGGGCAGTAAACCGTGGCAAGGGTGCTCTAAGGTTGTTATCAAAACAGGGAGGTATTCTCCAGATCCCACCCTTGCCGTTGGCTCGCTTCTCAAGCTGCTCTTCCTCGTACTCTTTAACCCCATAGGGCGGATCGGTAACAATGGCGTGCAAGGTATTTTCAGGCAAGCGCTTCAGCCACTCAAAGCAATCCGCCAGGATGATCGTAGACCGCCCTATTGTGCAGTCCTTATAGCCCATCTGCAATTGTCTCTCCTTGGAATGACTTCGTTTTTGTAGCTTATAAGTCACATTGAAATCCAAGTCAATCAAATTATATCATCTTCCTGTGCCGGGATTCTGTTTCCGGGATTTTTTTCTTATAGACACATCACAACATAATTCATTGCAGTTCCCGACTTCCGCGCACAGAGCGCAGGGACCATGGACGCAGGAACAGGCGGAACGAAGCGACCTAAGGTGTCAAGCCAGCAAAAAGATCAGTCCTTTCAGCCGACCCGATGGTTAAAATGCCAATAGACATGGTAATCCCTGTCCAGTTTTTTTATCGGGCTGGAAAACACAGGGGCGTTTTCTCTACTTATTTGGCTTCGCTTCGTGACTCAATCCAGCACCCTGCCTGCGCTGTCCGCTAAGGCACCGGACGAAATAATCCCATCTGCCCCCTGTTCACAGGACATTCATTGGATTGATTGGAGGTAGGCTCGTAAATTGGCTTTGTTGTTGGTCAGTCCCAACTTTTTCCTCAACACTTGTCTATGAGATCGGACTGTTCCTTCACTTATATGCAAACAGTTGGCGATTTCCTTGTTAGTCATTCCTGATCTAACCATCTCGGCGACCCTTATCTGAGCTGGGCTGATTCCAAGAGACTTGTCGGCTAAACCGCGAATGAAAGGAGAGACAATATCTTTAAGATCATTTTCGATCATGCTGATGTAGTCGTTCAGTTCTTTTGTTAGACCGAATTTTCTCATTCTATTAAGGTAAGGCAACACCTTTATTTTTATGTTATCTATTATAGATTCCTGTGTTTCTTTCCTATCACGCTCTCTATACTCCAGGAGGACCCTCAGTGTCATATTGACCTCCTCGAGACTCTTTGTCTTTTTTGCCAGTTCCGCAGTCCGCTCCGCCACGCGTTGCTCAAGTCCCCGGTTGGCCTCAAGTAAGGCTTGTTCCGCCTCTTTGCGTAAAGTGATGTCACGGGCCACATGAACCGCGCCGATCACTTGCCCCGCGTCATCGTACAGAGGAGAGACGCTCACAATAAAGTGCCCGCGAAGGTTGGGTTCGAAGATTTCTACAGAGTGTTCCCGACCATCTTCAAGCATTTTGGAGAAAGGACAAAACGAAGGAGGCGCGGCGGCATTATGCACGATCTCATAACAGGCGCGTCCAATTGCATTTCCCGGTGTCACACCAAGCCGATCCGCCATTGTCTTATTGATTCGCCGGAGCCGGTACTCTCGGTCTAAAATGGAAATGACGTCGGGGATGACATCGAATACAGACTCCCAGTTAATGTTGACTTGCGCCTCAGAGATCCCGACATGAGGGACATTCAGGCCTTCGTCCATGGGAAGCTCCTCGTATCGTGAAGTCAGGATTTGAAAGTCAAGCTAATATTATACATGCTTGGATCGACATATTCCAAAAGTATATCTCCACTCGCCGTAACGATCACCATGCCGGCGCGCCCTTCAAGCTTGCGTTGGCGCAATGATCTAAGGCAACGACTCCTCCGCCCTCTTCTCAGGATTGACCGGGTGATGAAAAAGGGGTGAACTTCCCAACAAAGAGAGGAAAAACTGCCCAGTGGCTTTTGATTTAAAAATCAATGACTTCCGAAGAAGTCTGGACTCCGGGCTCCCTCTCGAATGACGACTTATGAGCCCTGTTCCACTTTTCCGCTCCCAAACCCAATCCCCTTTTTCCATCCCTGTAATGTCTTCGACAAATGCAGGTTATCCCTATGTATTATGTATGCTTTTATTTGGTAGTAACGAAACCTTTTGTAAAGCCGATTTGATAACACATGCACAACTTGTTCAGCGTCCACGGCCGTGTGCCGGTTCTACGAGACGATGTGCCGATCAGGAGACATTCTTGGCTCTGGTGTGATCCTGGTTTGATAATTGCGATTGGAGCCACAGGCTGCCGGGGATCAAAGAGTTCTTCCGGGAAGTGAAGACGGGGAGCCGATGGAGAGTTTGGTAAACTTGCGAAACACATCAAAACAATAAACATGAAGGATGATACGATGAAGCACGAGTCCATTTTCAAGATTCTGGTTCTTTCTACGGCGGTCTTTAGCCTTGCTGTCTGCTGTGGAGCAGTAGTTGCTCGCGCTCAAGATGATTCCGCAAAAGAGGCATTGGCAAAGGAAAGCGAAGATTATTGCGCTTCCACCTCTGGCGCCAAGCCAACACCTGAAATGATCATGTCGAAAGTAGCCGAGGGGGCGGCATTGATTGAAAAGGAAGGCACAGCGGCTTTCCCCAAGTTCAAGGGCAAAGGGTCCCCGTTTCTTTTCGCCGGCACCTACATATGGATCCACGACGGCAACTGTAAAATGCGGATGCATCCCATCAAGTGGAAAATGGAAGGAAATGATTACATAGGCTTGAAAGATACCAATGGCAAACGCTTTTTTGCCGAAATGAATGACTGCGTTCACGCAAAAGGCGCATGTTGGGTCGATTACATGTGGCCAAAGCCGGGCGAAAAAAATCCAAGTCGCAAGATCAGTTACGTAAAGCTCGTAAAAACGCCGCAAGGAGAGGAGATGGTGCTCGGTTGCGGTATTTATGACATGTCCGACGCTCAAATGGACGCATTGGTGAAAGGCAAGTAGCTTTTCCGGTCCTGCTTGCGGCGGTGGGCCTGTCCGGGGAAAGGCAAGAACATGAAAACAGGAATCGGAGTCAAAGGGCGAATTTTAAGCATGGTAGTCCTGGCGGTGGCCATTATTGGAATCCTCGTTGGGGTTGGCGCCTACAACTTCTATCAGAGCAGCAAAGCGAGCGAAGTCAAGCAAAACATCAACCTGGTTTCGAAGATGATCATGGCCGCTCAGCTTGCCGAGAAAGCCTACACTCAGATCTTTAAGGATGAGTTGAAATCCGAATTCTTGAAGCAGGCAGGTGAAGTGGAGTCGCAGCTTCAAAGACTGACGGGAGAATGGGATATTGAAGCGAAGACACTCGTGGAGAAATTTGCAAAGTACCGTGCTTTCTTCGATGAACTGTCCAACACTCACGTCCAGCATATGCAAGTGAAAGCCCACATCCACGATCCCTTTTATCAGGGAGAAGATCTCATGAACAA
>Ga0187771_10001598_pt1 | contig 15297 bp, 9 predicted proteins | sample 0116_SJ02_MP15_1_FD_133139 | JGI IMG/M metagenome (GOLD analysis project Ga0187771, IMG submission 133139) | Tropical peat soil microbial communities from peatlands in Department of Meta, Colombia - 0116_SJ02_MP15_10_MG | ecosystem: Environmental > Terrestrial > Soil > Wetlands > Peat | place...
AGGAAGCTTTCTCCAAGCTCCGTGTGGATTATGTACGCGAATTGGCGTGCGGTTGTCCCGTTCGGCACAAGGTAAACGTCCGGCAGAATCCTTCCGTTATGGTCGGTGAGGTGCTCCAAATCTTCCACGGGATAAACGGTTATCATGTTGAGCAGTTTAAAGTAAGCCATGTTCAGGGCATCTTGGACGCCTGTGGAACCGTTTTTTTGAAGCGCCTTTTCGCGGATGGTGTCTAAAGCCCTAACTTGGCTTTGGGACAGCTTTTCTGGTTGCGTGACCGTGAAGTTGCAGTCGCCGGGCTTGTAATCGATTAACTGTTTTTCAGCAGCTCGCCTCAGTGCAAGTTCAGCTTCTGCGGAGCAAGGAATAACCATGTAGTCAAGTTTCTTCAAACGTTCCAGATTAGCCTCAGCCGTTGGCAAGTCAATCTTGTTAGCTACTATCAGCATGGGCTTCGAGATGCGTCTTAAATTGTCGACGAAATGGTAAAAGTCCTCGCTAGTCCATGCTGTGGGTTTGTCAACATTCAAGTTTGCCATTCTGATAGCCTCGCCGACGCTTTGGCGTCTTATGCCTAAACCCGTTAAACGCTCTTCAAGCGGTGCGGCAACACCCTTCTTATCCGCTTCCGCGGTTCTTGCAATTTTAGGCCAGTCTTTCTTGAGTATGGTTACCATCCACATCGTTATTTCCCGTTCAAAAAACTGGATGTCTTCCAAAGGGTCATGTTCCCCAGGCTTGCATGAGCGCCCCTCGCAATCCGTTCCGCCTGAAGCATCCACGATGTGGATAAGCGCGTCTGCCCTGCGTATCTCGTCTAGAAACTGGTTACCTAAACCGCGTCCCTCCCAAGCGCCTGGAACAATGCCTGCAATATCGATTAACTCTACAGGAACCAACCTTACACCTTCAAGGCAAAGCGAGTTCTTAGGGTTATCTTTCACTTTGAACTCTTCATGAACACAGGGTGTCCGAACGTACCCAACTCCACGGTTAGGCTTAATCGTTGTGAAAGGATAATTGGCTATTTCCGCAGGCACCATGGTTGCAGCGCTGAAGAACGTGGATTTTCCAGTATTAGGCTTCCCAACCACCCCTAATAATCGCGAATATGATTTTTGCATTATTTGATCCACGGCGTTAATTGATGCATTTGTTGTGCTATATTATTTACGCTTTGGGAAATCAGGGGCTTTCCTATTTTTGTTGCACAAAAGGCATTACAGAATCAGTTGATCGACTTCGTGACAAGCAAGTTAACATCTAAAACTCGGTAAACGTCATGAAAAGGTAACTGAAGCATTTTGTACGACAAAAGACTTGCAAAGTTTCTCGTCCTTTTTGTTCATTTGCTTCTTTCTGTAAGCTGTTTTGTGCAGGTTAATACAACCACTGTAAAAGGAAATGCTGATGGGTGGCTCAGCCGATGCATATTTGCAAAATGCGAAAGCCTTCGCAGGAAGTATTCCTGCCTCTGTGAAGTCGAGTGCAAGTTACTACTCAAAGACGGCGAACGTGGATTGCGAGCACTACAAATTTGAGGCATCGCTGTGTTTGCTTGTTAAAAATTTAAAAGCAAGGTAGAACAAAGGAGCAGGGGTAGATGTGACGAGCGATAACAAACGCTAAGCAAAAAAGGAACAACTTGGACATAATCGCGAACATGCTGGAAGCAGCCAAGGAAGGCAGCATAAAGACGCAAATAATGTACAAAGCAAACCTCAGCTTCACTCAGCTAAACGGCTACTTAGAATTTTTGCTCAACAACGGCTTTATAACGCAAACTGGGAGTAAAGGCAAGGAAATTTATGTTACCACTGAAAAAGGCGTGAATTTCCTGCAAAGGCATAATGAATTGGTTCGGCTCCTAAAAGAATAAACAGCACCAGGAAAACTGCCCGTTAAGTTTTCTATTTGCATGTCTTACGGTCTTGTTCCTTATTCGCATAAACAGAGAGCAAACGAACCCTAAAACCGTCCAGTCCAACCTGCAATTTGACTGCGGACGCACATCATTCTTTTGCGTTCGCCAGCGTTTTTGTTAATGGACTCGGTAGCGGAAAAAGATGTCATTCGCCTCTAAGCGTCTTCGTACCTCGATTTCCTCATCGTCCAAAGTTTTAGGGAACTCTATCGACTTATTTACGTTTTTGGGCAAACCCTTTGCCTTTTGGCTTCTTGAAGAAGGGTTCAAAGCCCACTCTGCCAAGCTCCAATGGTTTCATCAATCTTTTTAAATTCTCCCAACTCATTCATCAAGGAAGGCTTGCTGAGACTCTGGAAACCAAGGAAGAAAGAAGAGTAAAAGTGCAAAAGCTATCGTGAAACCAACCGGAGCCTTCTTAGCCCTAATCTTTCTTGTTCTTTCTCAAATGCCTTTGAAGGGACTAAAAAAGGGGAAAGTGGTTTTTGTTTTGTTTCTTTATCTTATGGCCGTTTTCTAAGCGTCAGGATTGCCAGTACGATGCCGATTATGACAATCACGATTACTACTGCTGCTATTCCCAACTCCACGGTTCCAGTCGATGCCAAGCCTGTGACGGGTGAGGGATACGGTGATGCGGTTGGGGCTGGTGAGCCAGCATAGATGTGCGCTTCAGCGGACGATGGCCAGTAACCTTTGGTGCCTAAGAAATTAGTGTAAACCGTGAAGTTGCCTGGAATCGGCGGCGTCCATGTTAGGCTGTAGGTGCCGCTCTCGTCAGTTGTAGCAGTGCCTATGACGTAGTGGTTGTTGTTGGAATCCGTGACAGATAGCGTAACTTGGACTCCGACGAAGTTGGTTGGTTCAGGTTGCTGCTGGTAAACGTAGCCCATCCATGCTTGCATGCTCGCGTCGGAAGCGCACGGAACGCCGTGCGGAAAGTCAGCTGTCTGCTCAGTCTGTGTCGTGCCCGCAGAAATGTCCGTCACTACACCAGTTATCGTTATCGGCGTGGCGGTGGTAATGCCAACCTGAGGCGTGCTAACGGTGGTTTCGCTCGGTCCCCTGCCGACAACGTAGATCTGGTTGTCGTAAGCGTTGAAGAAGGTGGCGTAGCCGTCTGCTATGGCGCCGCCTGGGTTGCCCACGCCTAAACCGTTATCGTCGTCTGATAGGGTCCAGATTTCCTGCCCGGTGGTAGCGTTTATAGCGCGTGCCAATGCACCCTTGTAAATAGGTGTTTCAACGTCATGTTCGCTGGTAACCATGTATATTACTCCGTTGCCGATGGCGTAAATGACAGCTGGATAATGAGGATAAGTGAAAGCTAAGCCTGTGCTGGTGCTGTTACCTGCGCCGCCGTTACCATAAGTCCACAACAGTTTTCCATTTGTCTCATCATAGGCGTAAACTACTCCGCCATATCCAATTTGGAATAGTTCCCCGTAAGCACACGGGAAGCCTTCGTTGTAGAATGCAAGATCATTGGTGTCATAGTTGACGGGTCCCCATAGCTGCTTGCCTGTTGCCATGCTGTAGCCTACGAATTGCATAGCTTGCGAGTAAAACTCAGTGAAGACACCGGCACCGCCGTTAGCTGTTGGGTCAGCTCCGTTAAATGAAACGGAGAGGTTGCCTGGCGGTGCACTAACCATGTTCCTCCACAATATCGAACCCATTGCACCAGCACTTGGGTTAAGGTTGATAGCGAAGTATGTGTAGGGGGCAAAGCTGTTTGTTGAACTAAATAAGCTGGCGAATCCTGGGTAAGTGCCGTTCATGCAAAGCAACATGTCGCCGTAGTAAGCTTCGAAAATGGTAGGCGCGGTGGTCAACGTGTTCAGCGATGGTATCGAAACGTTCCAGTCGAATAAGCTTGGGTTGCTTCCGTCAGTTATGGGCGGAGCATTGGATGGAGTTGTTGACGGGCCTGAGTATTCATTGTCCCACAGTCTGGAGGAGTTCCACTCAGCCAAGTACCAACTTGGGCTAACAGGAGTGCCATGGTTTGCCAGAACATACGACAAGGTCTCTCCGTTTGGACCCATAGTCGTCGCGCCTGGTGGGATGTTAGTTACTGTGAACATCAGAGCTCCAGTGTCCCCATCAAACGCTTGCCAGGTGATGGGAGTCGAAGGAAAGCCAGGGAAGAACGAAGGGCCGCCTGATTGCGCAATTAGAAGTGGTATCGTAGCTCCGTGCTGGTTGGGGTCTTGGATGTCATATATGTAACCGAAAGTTGGTGGAGGCATAGTAGGGTCGACGGTGGCTGAAGACCAAATAAGTTGTCCCGTTTGCAGGTTAACGCATACGGTGGGTCCGCCTGTCGGGTCGTTGTATCCTAAGGGTTCTGTGTAGTAGAGCATGCCGTCCATTATTATCGGATTGGTGTATCTCGCAGAGTAGGCAGATCCATCCGTGTATGTGTCTCCTGCTATGACAAAGTTGGTTCCTCCGACGACTCCTCCACTGTCAAGCGGCTTCGTCCACATGATGTGACCAGTTAGAGGCCCTACGGCACCAGCCACAAAACCGGATTCGCTAAGTCCACTTGTAGCTGAAGGATAACTTGGTGCGTTTCTACCAAAATAGTTTGACGAAATCGTGTACCAGTTAGGGTTTTCTCCGTATATTGGTCGGGTCCAGTACTGTGTTGGAAGCGGAGTAGATGGAATCGCGGCTATCGGCGTTGACTGAACAGTGAGTGTTGTTGACGCATTGCTGGCCAAATATATATCGCCTGTGTATGGAGTTGGCCCAAGAATACCGAACGGAAAGCTCGGAGCCTCAGTCCATGTGTACACTTGTCCTGGGAAAGTGAAGGTTAAGTTGTACGTGCCGATTTGAGTAGGAGTGAAGTGATAGTCCTGATTTGCTGTCGGGTCTGAGACAACAGCCCAAGTCTGTGTCGTTATTGCACCGTTAGGCGCAGTTATAGTGAGCTTGTAGTTCTGCCATCGAATGTTATCTATAGGTTCTGCTCCAGGCAGCACCTTGTCAAGCCACATATCAACGAACGCTGACTGATTGACACCGATAGGGTTAGGTGACGCATAAATGAAAGCGACCGTTGGAATGCTCCATGCAGGTGTATGTGCGCTGGCAGTTGACACCAGCACCATTGAGGCTGTCATTGAAAATGTCAAAAGTGTAGCAATTGCGATTGCCAAAGTTTTACTTTTAGCAATTTTCATTTTTCTTTTTTCTCCAGTTTTTCTATTTTTTGGGTCGAGAAGTTTTGAATTGCTTCTCGCCCAGCTTCCCCTTTCTATCTCTCTGACTTAAATAATTTGTTGTAGTCGAGGAATACAACAATTTTTTGTTTCGCAAAATTATTTACAGCCTACTCATACAAAAAATGAAAAAAATTGAATGAATTCGAGTTAAGTTCCAAAAAAATGACTATAAGACTCATTTTCTAGGGTTGAACTCCATTCTGTGTCACCATAAACTCTATTGGCTGCGCCAATCAAGCCGACACTAAATAACTATGCACGTTTTTCGTCTATGTCATTTAGATTCACATTCATTGTTGCGGCAGAACCCCTGACTATTCATAACTACCGCTTAGCTAATGATTTAGACGGCCCGAGGATTAACGCGTGAGAAAAATCAGTTATTAGGACCTTTTGCCGTCTTTTCAGCTGTGAAGCTTGCAAAAGGTTTCCTGTAACTGAATGCGGCGATTAGGCCTTTGAAGTTTACGACTATTAAAGCAAGCAAGGCGAAAAATGGTATCAGCGAGTAATAGTAGAGTGGCGTTGTTACGGCTGAAGCGAAAACCATGCCTGCGAACCCTGAGCCCATGCCAGGATACAGTAGCATCGAATTTGACAGAAGTAGCGAGCCGATTAGGCTTGCCGTGGCGGGTTTAAGTTTTTGACGGTTGTACATTACGAAGAGCGGTATCGCCAGCAATCCGAACCTTGGGTCAAAAAATCCGAAGGCAAGGGCCACTCCCGACAAGATTGGCTTGCCTCGGCTGCCAAGGTAGAAGCTAAGCAGAAGCAGGAAGGTGATAAAGACTTTTGCTTGTCCTTCGCCCCACTGCCAGTAGTAGCTCGGCGAGAAGCCCTGTTGAGGGGTTGGGAAAGGCAGGAGTAAGGCGACGGCTATGACTACGAAGGTTACTGCAAGCGATTTGCTGCCTAAAATCTTGTAGAGGAAATATGCCATAAAGGGAAGCAGAAGAAACTGGACGATGTCGAAGGCTAAGAGCGCCTCCTGATAATTTAGTGAGAGAAAAGGCGAAACAACAAGCAGAAAAGAAGGAAGGTACTTGTAAGTTTCAGGATGAGGAAGGATAACTGGTTCTCCATCGTTTAAGGCGCCAAAAGTGTAAATGTGTGATGGATCATTCCAGAGGCGCCAAGCGCCCATGTAATAGGCTGAGAAATCTTTTGCCAGTATGGTGCCTGAAGTGTTAATTCCCGGCGAAGGCGTGTACGTCTGCGGATAAGCTACTATCAGAGTATACAAGTTCAAAGCGATGACGATGGCGACTGCTATGATGAAAATGCTCTTGGTCAATGGTGTTTTGGAAGTCATCGTTACCCGCGATTGGCAATTTTTGTTTAATACTACTGTTGGAACTTTTATACTTTAGCCGAATCCTGTCTTAACTTTTTACTTTTTGCCTCGTGAGCAGGTTTCAGGTGTGTGTGTATTACAGCTGTAATACGAAGCAAAATGCTTTTATTCAATTTCTCACTTCAACCAATCGAAGCTTACCCTCAAGGATGAATCCAATGCGGCTGCAAAAACAAAGTAGCGCTAAACGCGTCTCCATAATCGCGATAACCGCAGCGCTCTACACTGTATTCTTCTTCGTTTCATACTCCGTAGCACTGCCGAATTTCACGATTCTTTACCTCCCCATCATCCTTCTGGGCGTTTTTCCGATGTGGTTCGGGTGGAGCGGGCTCGCAGGAGCGATGATTGGCGCATTTATCGGCGGCGCTTTCGTGGAAGGATTAGGGTTTCTGGGAATCTTTGAATCAGTTGTAGCCCTCATAATATACGTTATAAACTGGCTTCTTATTCCCAAAAAAGCCGCTGAGGATGGAAACAGGAAAACGTTTCTTATGCTTTTAGCCGTTTACACTTTAAGCCTCTTAGCGGGTACAAGCTACATTCTCTGGCAATACACGATCATACCTCACCTGTTTTCTGCAGCGGAAGCGCAAGCCATTTTGTTACCGACCTTCGCGCTTAACTTGCCAATTGTCCTGATCACTTGCCCGGCATTAATCAGAACAATTTCTCCGAAACTCAGAACTTGGGGCATGTACTCTGGCAACTTCGCGGAATGGAGAAGCTTCAAAGTCAAAGCACAAGAAAAACAGACATGACAGTCCTTTTTTGACCATGCACTTAAAATTGGCAAAAAGGATTTGGCGCAAATCTATAGACAATGCTTTTAAGTTATTTGTGACCTAAAGGCAATCCTGAGTGCTTAAACATGAAAATCAGAATCATTAAATTAACTCCAGAACTGCTCATGAAATTGTTGCAGGGCAAAGCATCAGATTTTGTTTCAAACTTGCCTGCGGATGCTGAACTGTTAGATTTGAAGCTTGACTTGTTTTCCAAGCAGGTGCTCGTTGTGGTCAGAAGCGACAGTTTTGAGGATATTGCTGAATGCTATCCGATTCCTGAGTTTGCCCTGACTAAAAGCGCGGAGTCTAATGCCGTGCCTAAGCCGACGTCAATTCTTAGAGCCGAACTTAAGCCTATGCCTGCAAGCGCGAAGGTTGCGCAACCGAGCAAGTCTAAAATCAAATGGGAAAACGAGTTCAGCCCAGACCAGCGTAAACTGCTCAGTTTCCAAGTCAAGGGCGACTGTGTGGTGGTTAAGCCTGTTCAGTTTTTGAAGGCTGAGTGGGATGATATCAACGAGGTTGTCCGAAGTTTGGGCGGCAAATGGGTGAAAGGCGACATTATCAGCTACTGGGAGATACCGTTGAAACAGGGTTGACGATCTTCCATGGTTAAAAAACGAAAATCCTTTAAACAAGATGACCATATTCAGAATAAGGGTAGTATCAAGATGGCGAAAACAGATAAACCTCTAACCAAAGACGCGCTAGTCTCTATGCAGGTAATCGACTCGAATGGACGGTTGGTAGGAAAAGTTAAGGACGTCGCTTTCATCGTTGGACAGGTAGGCATCTCACTGTCGGTGGAAAATGAGAATGGAGAAATCCAAAACGTCCCATGGCAGGACATTCAAGCAGCATCGGATTTCATATTATTAAAGCCTCAACCTCAAGGCATAAGTCAAGTGCAATCCACGAAAAAAGAAGATTCGGAAGTAGTGCTCGAAGAGGACCGAACAAGACAAACGCAGCAACCAGCGTCTAAGAAACAATCAGCTAAGCCACTGTGTCCAACGTGCAATCAACCGCTTACATGGATCCCGCAATACAGCAGATGGTACTGTTACAACGAAAAAAAATACGTCAATCCAGAGGAATCTACGAGAAAAGAAGATTGGGAGGAAGTGTTCTCAGAGGAACAGACGACTCAAACGCAGCAAACAGGGTCTAAGAAACAATCCAGCCAGTCGCTATGTCCAACATGTGGCAAACCCCTCACGTGGATCCCGCAATACAGCAGATGGTACTGCTACAACGAAAAAAAATACGTTTAGCAAGCCATCAGAGTTAATTTTTGCATGAAAATTTAACTAGCTGCGGCTAACAAGTTCTTCCGTACTTCGGGTTTTTCGCATTAACGCTTGCCTGCCTGTAGCATCTTCTAGAGGCACCTATTCGGATGATCTTTCGAGCCTGGAGGGAGTAGACTGTAAAACCAATTAACACGCCTAGCAAAAGCAGGTGCTAACAGAAACTTCTTTTTTAGGTTTCGTTGGTGGGCTTGAACATCTAAGGAAACGGAAGAGGCAGATTCTCTATTTTGACGATTAATCTAGAATCTTCTCTGGCGATACGTCTTGTTCATTGCTTTTAAAACAGAAAAAAAGGAAAGGAAAGTTGCTTTAATTGCTCGCTCTATGGTCGTTTTCTAAGCGTCAGGATTGCTAGTACAACGCCGATTATGACTATTACGATTATTATTGCTGCAACTCCTAACTCTACTGTTCCTGTCGATGCCAAGCCTGTGACTGGTGAGGGATATGGCGATGCTGTTGGCGCTGGTGTGCCGGCGTAGAATGATGTTTCAGCTGACGATGGCCAGTAACCGTTGGTGCCTAGGAAGTTTGCGTACACTGTGAAGTTGCCTGTAATGTCGGGCGTCCATGTTAAGGTCCACATGCCGCTTGAGTCGGTTGTTGCGGTGCCTATGACGTAGCAGTTGTGGTTAGAGTCTAAAACAGTCACTGTAACTGGGACTCCGACGAAGTTGGTCGGTTCAGGCTGCTGCTGGTAAACGTAGCCCATCCATGCCTCCATGCTCGCGTCAGAACAGACTGGAACACCGTTTGGAAAGTCACCTGCCTGCTCAGTTTGCTTTGTGCCGGCGGAAACATCCATGACTGTGCCGCGTATTACTACTGGTGTCGCGGTTGTCACGCCACTCTCAGGCGCTGTAACTGTGGTTTGGCTTGGTCCTCTGCCTACAACGTAGATTTGAGCGTCGTAGCCGTTGAACCATGTGTTGTAGCCGTCTGCTGCAGCGTAGCTAAAGGTAAAGAATTCACCGGTGTAGGCTGAGACAGCCCAGATTAGCTTTCCAGTTGTAGCGTTAATCGCGCTGTTCACACCACCCTTGAAGATCGGTGTTTCAGGGGTATGCTCACTCGTAACGAGGTATACTACGCCGCCGCCGATGGCGTTAACGAACGTCGGGAAGTGGCCGAACGGAGTTTCAACTCCGGAATTTGTGTTGTTGCCTGCGCCGCCGTTACCGTAAGTCCACAATATTTTGCCTGTGTTTGTGTCGTAGCAGTAGACTATTCCTGCGTATGCACTGCTGTACATTTTTCCATAAGCAAACGTGTTGCTTATAGCGCCTGATGCTGGGCTGCCGTAGTAATCAAGGTATGCTTGAGCTACGGTTGGACCCCAGAGGTACTTGCCAGTATCCAGACTGTAGCCCACGAACTGATTGGTTTCTCTCCAGTTTTCAACGAAAACGCGGTTTACAGCGTCAACACCTGCGAAATTAATCGTTATGTTTTCTGGTGGCGGGCTAACGGTGTTGCTCCATATCAGTGAACCGAGTGAGCCTGGCGTGGCTTGGTCAATGTTGAGTTCGAAGTACGTGTAGGGAGCGCTGCTCACAAGATTGGTCCCGCTACCCATGAAATCTGTACCTGTTGAAGGCAGGTAACCGCAGTAGCCTAGTAGCAGACCGTTTTGGATAGCATAGACCTCATCGACATACGTCTTAGCGAGCGCATTAGAGTCTAGGAATGGCACTGAAACGTTGAAGTCGTACATCAATGGGTTTGATCCGTTAGTTATCGCCGGAACTATTTCTGGCGATGTTGATGGACCGTTGTATTCACCGGTCCACAGTCTAGACGAGTTCCACTCGTGTACGTACCAGTTTGGGTTCGCTGAAGTGCCGTAGTTTGTTAGGCTGATTATCAGGTATTCGCCTTGTGGACCTCGAGCAGTCCAGTAAGTGTTGCCTAGGGGAATGTCACTCACCGTGAACATGTAATCGCCTGTGAACGCGTCGTAAGCTTTCCAACTCTCAGAACCGATTCCGGAGGTGACCGATATTAGTATTGGCGGATAAACTCCGTGCTGGTTAGCGTCTTGAACGTCATAAAGGTAAGCGAAGTCTATATAAGGAACGTCTGTGCGGGACCAAATGACTTGCCCTGTTTCCAAGTTAACTGCGTCAGTTGGACCATGTACACCTACAACGTTGCTCAAAGCGCCAGGACCGGCGACACCGTTAAATGATACTGGTTCAGTGTAAATAAGCATTCCGTCGACTATTATCGGATTCATGTATCTTTGGTTGTATGCAGAGCCTTCGAAGTATGTGTCTCCCTGAATTACAGTTTCGTTTCCTCCGACGACTCCGCCGCTGTCAAGGGGCTTAGTCCACATTATGTGGCTTGTGAGTGAACCTACGACGTCATTTGCTCCGGATAGCTGCTCACCGTTGCCTCCAGCATTGTACGTCACTTCGAAGCCTGAGTATCCCGGTTGTAAGTCACCCAACCAGTTTGACGCAATCGTGTACCAGTTAGGATTCTCACCGTAGATAGGTCGGGTCCAGAAAGCAGTTGGAAGCGGGGTTGACGGCAAAGCTGAAACTGGAGCGGATTGAACAGTGAGTGTAGTTGACGCAGAGGCGGGCTCGTAATAAGCACCTTCATATGCAGTATTCATTTGGCCAGTTAAGAAATTAAATGCGGGCGGGAAGTTGTAGATTTGTCCTGGGAAATTGAACGTCAAGGTGTACGTGCCGACAGAGGTTGGAGTGTAGTAATAGTCTTGATCTGAAGTTGAATCCGACACGACTGCAAATGTCTCTGTGGTGTTTGCCCCGTTAGGTGCCGTGATGGTAAGTTGGTAGCCATGGAATCGGATGTTGTTGAGAATGTTTGCCGCGTATATTACGTTGTTCAACCACATGATAATTTCCAGTGATTGATTGGCGCCGACTGGGTTGGTTGAAACGGCAATGTAGGCGAAATCTGGAACCTTCAGGGATGAAGCTGCTTTAGCAGTTGGAACTAGCATCATTGAAGCGGTCATTGAGAATGTTAAAAGTATCGCGATCAGAATAGTCATAGTCTTGCTTTTCAGCTTTTGCAATTTTTCTTTTTCTCCTTAAATTTATTTAGAGTTGAGAAGAAACAAAGGAAAAGCTCTTACTCAACGCCTTTCTTACATGATTTGTTCTAGCTTAAATAACTTGTGTAGATTGGCAATCCTGGCAAAAACAAAGGGCAAATAGAAAATTAAAAGAAATTAGCAACAATTTTAGAAAATAATCAATAAATAAAGTTTCAAACATTCAAAAAACCTCTATTTTTCCACTTTTCCACTTTCTAACTATCTTAACGCGATCCTTGGAGTCACGTTTTTGCAGCCAGTTTCAAGGGATGTTGCAGCTTCCTCGACTGTTCGTTTGCATGGTTCACGAAAATTCATCGTTTTCAAAGTGAAAATACTCGGTATAAATCAGCATATTTCCTCTGTTCGCTGACTGAGAACAGGATTGAGACTTAACATACTCTTTACCCTATATTATTTACCCTGCACGTTCGGTGCACCCGCGAACTTTTCAAGAGTTACTTGTAATTCATATTCTCTCTTCACAAAAGAATTATGCTCAAAATATTATCAATATGCTTGTCCAATAAAAAAGGAATCAGATGGTGTAAGTAATGCTGACATCCACTGTGCTCATTGTTGATGATGATCCAAAAATGAGAGAACTGCTTACCTCGGTTTTAGAGAATGCAGCATATATTGTTGAAACAGCGAGTAACGGCAAAGAAGCTATGAAAACCTGCAAGAAATTTCCTATCGATGTCGCTCTTATCGATGTTGAGCTTCCTGATATGAAAGGAACGAAGCTGCTCAGTAATCTTAAGGCTTTACAGCCAAAAATGGTCAGAATAATCATAACGGGATATCCCTCTGTTGAAAACGCGGTAACGGCGGTTAACGAAAAAGCGGATGGGTACATACTCAAGCCTTTTGATCCTGCTGACTTGCTGGAAAAGATAAAAAAACTTGTCGCTGACAAAAAGAACGAGTATCTCACCATGCTTAGGGAGTTTGAGCAAGCGAAACAAAACACTCCTAGAATCAAGTATCAAAACCCCAATGGATGGTAGCCCAGCAGAGTGGAAAGTTTATCGGTTTCTAGAAAAAGATAATAACTAATGGCGATCCTGCCCGGAAACCGCTTAACTCTGCCTTTAAAACCTCTAAGACAACCTTATTGTCATTTTGGCGCGTTACTATTTTTTGTACCTGCTGTTTGCCATCCATTCATGCCTTGACTCTATATACTCGGCCACCTTTTTCTCGTCGAACTGCATTTTTTCTCGCTGCTCTTGCAACTTGCCTTCAATCAACTTTATTAATTTCTTAGGGTCAAAAGGTTTCACGATAAAACCATCCACGCCTTTATTTGCCGCATCAATAGAATTATCTAAAGTTGCGCTACCAGTGATAATAATTTTTATCATCTCTGGCTCGGATTTTCGGAGTTTGGTTAGTAATTCAGTCCCTTCCATATCGGGTAAATATATATCTATAAGTGCTAAATTGAAGAGCTGTTTAAAACTCTCAGTTACAGCTTCCTTACCGCTGCCAACGCTTTTAACCGCGTATCCCTTGTCAGTAAGGATATCAGACAGCATTTCTCGAATCTTCACGTCGTCATCAACGATCAGAATGTTTTCCAACCGGCAGCAGCCTTCATTATTACTTCATACGTTTGGTTTTTATTTCTTGCTAATCACTAATCCACTTCACTATTAAACATTTTCAAGCATGAGTGCCAATTCGTAAACCATTTTATTTACAAAATGTAGATTTGCATGTCAGCGTTCAGGCTAATTAGGTGGTGACATAAATATCTGAAACTACTCTAAGCGAGTCAGCGAGCATATCAATTTCAGGTTGCCCAATACATGTGATGCATGTTGATGACGACGCTGATCTCTTATCTGTGGCAAAACAATGCTTAGAGATGCAAGCGGACATTGAAGTCGAATCCTTCCAGTCAGTTAACGAAGCACTCGCTGTACTAAAAAACAGAAAATTTGACGTAATAGTTTCAGACTACCAGATGAACGAAAAAGACGGTTTAGAATTTTTAAACGAAATAAAAACTCTAGGGATCACAACGCCTTTCATTTTGTTTACCGGTAAGGGAAGGGATGAAGTCGCTGTTAAAGCGTTGAATTCTGGCGCGTTCAGATATCTTGATAAACGTGGTAATCCCGAGGCAGCGTATGCTGAATTAGCTTCTTGTATTCATCAAGCAGCAGATTATGCTAGAACTCAACAGATGCTAAGGGAAAGTGAAAAGCGGTTTAGAGCAATTTTTGACTCTTCCATCGACGCAATATTGGTTCTTAACGATGGTGGAGAAATCGTTTACAGTAATAGATCAGCTAAATCCATGTTAAATTATGCCAGAGATCAAATTACTAAAGCACTAAACAAGCATTTCAACAGACAATTCACGGCGACCTACGAACGAAACATGCGTGAAGGCTTTAAGCAATTACCAGGCGGTAACTTATCGATGACCGGCAAGACGGTTGAGCTCGCTATCAAAAAGGGTTCACACGAAACACGGATTTTTGAGCTTTCATTTTCGGCTTTTATCGAAAACGGTCAATGGTATGGAGTGAGTATTGTTAGGGATGTCGGTGAACGCAAAAGGCAGGAACAACTATTAAAAGAAAGCAGGCAAACCTTAAAAGCGCTTTTCTCTTACAATCCCGAAGCAATTGCTTTTATGGACAAGGATTTCCGTGTAACCGAAATTAACCACAGCTTCACAAAGCTCTTTGGATTTACCGTAAAAGACATCAAAGGAAAAAAAATTGAAGCTATCGTTCCGGAAGGCTTTGAAGAAGAGTCAAAAAACATCGAAAAAATGATATCGAAAAAGCAAGTAAGCCTTAAAACAAAACGGAAAAGAAGCGACGGTTTCATCATAGATGTTGGCGTATCCGGCGGTCCTTTGTTAGTAAATGATAAATTATGTGGCTTTTTCATGGTTTTTGTAGATATTTCTGACTTAGTTTTTGTACAAAGCATACTGGAGGGGGCTCTTAAGCACTCAACATTGTTAAACGAAAAAATTCGAGTACTGGGCGGTTTTACAAGGCATGATATAAGAAACAAACTCGCACTGATTCAAGGCGAAGTGTATTTAGCTAGGAACAAATTCAAAATCGAACCTAAAATGGAAGAATACTTGAGCAATATAGACGGGTCGGTTAAGAATATTTGTGATATTCTTGATCTCGCTAAAACTTATGAAATGATAGGCGTCGAAGAATTAATTCCTGTTGATGTAGGAAAAATGGTTCAAAATGCCCTGTCTCTCATTTCGAATCTTAAAGGCGTCAAAGTTGAAAATCAATGTATGGGCTTTGAAGTAATTGCTGACTCTTTACTGACACAAGTTTTCTACAACCTTATTGATGATTCACTAAAATATGGAGAAAAAACACGCTCTATCCGCATATTTGCAGAAAAGTTCGATGAGCGCTCAGTTAAACTAATTTATAAAGACGACGGCGTAGGCGTTGATGACCAATTTAGAAAGCACCTATTCGAAAAAGGTTACGGAAAAGGCACTGGATTAGGGTTATGCCTTATACGCACCGTGTGCGAAGTTTACGGTTGGCAAGTAGAAGAGAATGGTCAAGCAGGCAAAGGAGCCCAATTTGAATTCACAATTCCAAA
>Ga0187771_10001599_pt1 | contig 15295 bp, 13 predicted proteins | sample 0116_SJ02_MP15_1_FD_133139 | JGI IMG/M metagenome (GOLD analysis project Ga0187771, IMG submission 133139) | Tropical peat soil microbial communities from peatlands in Department of Meta, Colombia - 0116_SJ02_MP15_10_MG | ecosystem: Environmental > Terrestrial > Soil > Wetlands > Peat | place...
AATACGATAGTCGGCGATACACTATCGAATAGTCGCCCCGTGTGGGCTATTGTAGCCTTTGTCTTTTGTTACTTTGCTGCTGTACTGCCGATCTGGAGATTTGCACTTCCCATAAATTATGTCGCGTCGTACATAGTTTTTCTGGGGCTTCTCTTCGGTATTATCGGCGTATTTATAATCCATCCTGATTTTACACTTCCTGCTTATACGGACTTTTCGATAAAGATTGGTCCGCTCTGGCCCATCATGTTTGTGACCATAGCCTGTGGAGCTATATCCGGGTGGCACAGCATCGTGTCCAGCTCAGGTACGGCCAGGCAACTGGAAAATGAGCTCGATGCACGTCCTGTTGGAGGCGGCGTTATGTTTGTAGAAATGATGCTGGCAGTATTCGCTTTGATCATAGCCGGAACGATTTACGCTTCACCTGCCGAGTACGGTGCCGCCATAGTGAAAGGCCCAGCAGGGGTATTTGCTGCGGGCACATCAAAATTTTTAGGGGCATTAGGCATACCGGCCGATATAGGACGGTCATATGGAAGCGTGATGATGATAGTTTTAGCCATTACGATCATGCAGCTGGTTATCAGGTTTATGAGGATATCCACTTCGGAGCTATTGGGCGATGTCAGCCCTATTTTTAAGAATGCCCATATAGGAACCATCGTTGCCAGCATACTCGGTATCACCGTGGTTCTAACCGGATGGTGGCAATATCTCTGGGTGCTCTTCGGCGGGGCAAATCAGTTGACGGCATCGCTGGCTTTGATGCTGATAACGGCTTACCTGATGTCTGAGGGGAAACCATATGCATGGGCCTTTTACCCCATGATCTTCATGTTTGTTACCACAATAGCAGCGCTCCTCTATACTTCATATAACCTCTTGGTGAAGGTGTTCTCTGGAGCGGTGACCGGGGAGGCATTAGTGGGAAATACATTAATGGGTGTTGTAGGGTTCTTCCTGGTAATAGCTGCACTAATACTGGGAGTTGAAGGCTTTAAGGCTTTCAAACGTTATAGAAACATGAGACTGCGTGCAAAGCCTGTTTCCGCATAGCAGAATTATATAAGGGCTCGATTCAAGATTCTTCCATAATCGCAAAAATCGAGCCCTATCAATATTTTTTGAGGGGATTATTTTATGTCGGAAGAAAAAAAAGGTGGATTTTTTAAGGCCATCAAAGAGTTTGCATATGGCGCGGCCGCCCATGACTCGGCACGATTTGCCGTGAAAACTAAAGCAAGTATGGAGCATCTCTTCATTTTAATTACAGTGGGGGATATGCTCGGTGTACCGATACTCCCACCCTATTATTCGTTACGACTTCTGCCATATTTGGTTCCACAGATTTCCACATGGAAGAGAAGAATGTTAAAGGAGAAGGATTTGACGGACGCTTGGGCCTGAAAGAAAGGGGTGATCGCAATTTCATTAGAGAAGATATTCGACCAGTATCCTGATAGACGTTATATAATGTTTGGCGGTAAGGGTGGCCTCGGCAAAACGACATTTTCGGCTGCTACCGCCTTTTATCTAGCAAAAAAGGGCAAACGTGTGCTCGTATTTTCTGTTGATCCTCAGGCTTCATTAAGTGATATTTTCAAGGTAAACATTTTCGGTAAAGGCCCTACGGAGATCATGCCAAACCTCTATGCGCAGGAGATTGATGCTGACCGTCGTGTAAAGGAATACCAGCAGGAGATACGTCAGAAGATACTCGATATGCATGGGATGGATAAAATCCCCGACGAAATTGAAAACTATATCCAGGCCGCCGCAGCGGAGCCGGCCATGGAAGAAAGTGCGATTTTTGATGAGGTCGTCGACATCGTCGTCGCAGGCGGCTATGATTATTACATCTATGATCTGGTACCTCTCGGACATGCACTCTACTATCTGAGCATGGCCTCTGTTTATGATGCTTGGATAGACAAGATTACAAGGCTCCGGGAACAGATGAGGGAATATGACCAGGTTGCTGCTGTCATACGTCGGCAGAAAACACTCGATGAAGATGCCATTCTCAATGAGCTCTTGTATATTAAAGATCGAATCAATAAATCGTCCAGTATTCTCACGGATAAGGCAAAAACGGCTTTTTTCTTTGTTCTCACGGCTGAGGAAATGGTAATCAAAGATACACTCAAGGCGGCAGATCTTTTCGCTAAATTTGATGTGCCTTTGAGCGGCTATATCATAAACAGGGTATTGCCTGCCAATTTGAAATCGAAATCAATTCCGGAATACCTGAAAAATCGTCTTACAATGCAGGAACATTATCTGAAAGTGATAGATGCTACTTTTAGCGGGCAGATATTGGCGACCGTACCCGAAATGGAACAGGATGTGACAGGGTTGTCGATGATTGAAAAAATGGCAAAGGCGATGTTCGGGGATATAAAATAAAAGTAGGACAAGGAGTCATTCAGTGAATCAGATCACAGTCAGCATGAAGAAATATTTGGAGGATAATGCCAAATTAAAATATATCTTTTTCGGAGGTAAGGGTGGTGTTGGGAAGACAGTCATGGCTGGAGCAGCCGCCCTATGGTCTGCGAAACAGGGAAGAAGAACCTTATTGGCCTCAACGAACCCCGTACACAGCCTCTCCAATTTGTTTGAGCAGGATGTCTTCGGTAAAATCGCCTGTATCTGCGACGAAGATAAATACTATGCATTTGAAATCGATACCAAGGATACGATTGAACGATCGAAAAGGGAAATGAGAGAGAAGATTAACTGGTTTCTAAAATTTGCGGACATTAAGACAAAGGCGGAAGATTTTATAGAATCAGCTACTATGAATCCGGCATTTGAAGAGTCCGCCATGTTCGAAAACATGATGGAGATTATGTTTAAAGACGAATATGATTTCTATGTGTTTGATACAGCACCCACCGCCAATGCCCGACGGCTTCTGGGGATGTCTAAAGTTTACTCCCTCTGGGTAGAGAAGATGCTCAAGAGCAGGGAAGAGGCAAAGTCTCTGAGAGAAATGCTCTCCTTTTCCAAGAAGGAAGAAAAGGATCCCCTCATGGATTACCTTCTGGATTTCAAAGACAGGATGGGCCATGCGAAAGAACTTCTCACCGACGATAAACTTACCGCCTTCTTCTTCGTGACATTGCCGGAGAGCCTTCCCATTGCAGTTATTACGAGGTTCATCAACTGGTTTCATGAATTCGGAATCCCGGTGGGCGGTGTAATTGTCAACGGTGTCATTCAAAAGGATCAAGTAGGAACGGACGCGGTAGAGTTTGTCCGCAATAGGGTACAGATGCAGGATGAGCACATGGCTGAGATCTGGCAGATTTTCGGAGACAGGGTGAGGGCAATCCTACCGCTCTTTGAGACGGAGGTCAAAGGTGCGAAAATGCTGACCCGGATGACGGAGCACCTATTCGCATCTTAACTATTTATCAGATAGCGATTAGCTCACCGGCAAAATACGGCATCCCACATGGAAGATTGCAATTACTGTGTGTCTGCTGAGGCTAAGGTAGATTCTTAACCATTTTTGCAAACTCATCTAAAGTAAATGCCTTTAATGTAGTCGTCTTGAGTATGCCTGTGGCACCCAGACCGAGCAAAAAGGTGCACGCAACTTCGTCATTAGGGGCCTCGCCAATAGCTATGTAGTCATAGTCTCCTATGGTGAGATAGAATCCCGTTATTTTCCCTCCCATCTTTGATAGCATCCTGCTCGCTGCTTTGATTCGCTTTGGGGCGTTCTTGATATCCTGAGCCCCCTGGTCCGTCAATTTGCATAATGTAATGTAAGTCGGCATGATCTACCCTCCTTTTTTATTTATAGTGTTGATACTGTTTTACCTGACTTAAAAATATCAAACGGCTATTAGAATAACCTGCTATTTAACAAGACGTCTGTGCTGTAGAACTTCAGGATTGACTATGTTAGGAGGTTTACTACCACTTAGGCCCGCAATGAGATTTTCTGCCACCATAGAAGCCATCTTGATGCGTGTTTCGAGAGTGCCGCTTCCTATATGGGGAAGCAGAACAATGTTGGAAAGTTCCTTTAAGCCAGGCGTAAGGCTAGGTTCATTTTCATAAACATCCAGTCCGGCCCCGCCAATTGTTCCATTTTGGAGTGACTCAAGCAGGGCCTGCTCATCTACCACGGGTCCCCGCGATGTATTGATAAGGTAAGTCGTAGGTTTCATCAGAGAAAATTCTTCCTTGCCTATAAGGTGCCTCGTTTCACTTGTAAGAGGGACATGGAGCGAAATGAAGTCGGATTCTGCAAGCAGTCTCTGTAAATCTGCAAATTCCGCTGTGAGTTCTTTTTCCTCAGACGCATTGATTCTATTACGGTTGTTGTAGAGGATGCGCATCTTGAATCCCTTAGCCCTTCTTGCAACGGCCTTGCCGATTTCTCCAAGACCGATAATGCCTAGTGTCTTACCCGTTACTTCCCGACCAAGAAAAAGCATCGGCGCCCAGTAACGGAAGCGCCCGTCTCTTGTCGCTCTGTCACATTCCACTAGTCTCCTGGCAACAGCCAAAATTAATGCAAAGGCAAGTTCGGCCGTGGCATCCGTAAGAACGCCTGGGGTATTGGAAACGGCAATGCCACGCGTTGTGGCGGCTTTAATATCAATATTGTTATAGCCAACGCCAAAATGGGCGATCATCTTTAAACGAGATGCCCTGTCAAGTACCTCCTCATCGACATTGTCAGTTATCATTGAGATGAGCCCATCTTTGTCTTTAATGTTGTGAAGAAGCCTTTGTCTCTCATAAGGCTTGTCTTCATTGTATGCGTCCACAATAAATACTTTTTCCAGTTCAGTCATAACAATTTCTGGCAGATGTCCCGTGACCAATATGTGTTTATTCATCGACATCGCAATATTACTGGAGTTGTATTGGAAAGATACATATCGTGTAAGTTATATATACACTAATTCCGCATCCCATGAAAGTCTGATTTGTCGGCAATTACGTCATTAGTTGCAGGAAACTTGATTTAAGGCTGAAAATATGAGATTGTGAATTTAAAAAAATAGAAAGAAAAGGCGGTTTTGGAGATTCATGGACTACCATGTAATTATAGTCGGGTGTGGACCAGCGGGGATATTTACGGCACTAACCCTTGTTGAAAATGGTATCGGAGGGGTAATCCTCTTTGACAAAGGGAATGAACTTGAGAAACGTGAACGGTACAGCGCAAGAGATGTTCTCTGTGGGTGGGGAGGTGCTGGTGCTTTCAGTGACGGAAAACTCAATATATCTACCGAAGTGGGGGGATACCTTTCTGATTTTCTCGACAAAAGCGACTTAATACATCTTCTAAAGAACACAGACGAAGTCTTTGTCAAACACGGGGCGCCAAACCGGGTTTTTGGTGATTCGGCAATGTCAGTTGAAGAGATTGCTGATCAGGCAAGTCTTGCAGGTCTCGAATTCATACCAACAGTTATTCGTCATATAGGCACGGAAAACTGTCAGCGCGTTTTAACCGATATGAGGAGAACCCTTGACGGAAAGGTCGAAGTTAGAACGTGCTGTCAGGTTCAATCATTGCTTGCAGAGGATGGACAAATAAAAGGTGTGAAACTTTCCAACGGAGAAGTCATAAACAGTAAATTTGTCGTTGCTGCACCCGGAAGGGTAGGGGCCAACTGGATGAAAGGGGAGGTCGAATCGCTTGGGCTGAGGACAATGGTCAGCCCCGTGGACATTGGTGTACGTGTAGAGTTACCCGCTACGATTCTCAAGAAGATTACGGACGTGACCTATGAACCGAAGCTGATTTACTATTCCAAAACCTTTGACGATAAAGTCCGCACCTTCTGCATGAACCCTTACGGGGAAGTGGTAACGGAAGAAAACGAAGACATCACAACTGTAAATGGTCATAGCTATGCAAGACGAAAAAGTGATAACAGTAACTTTGCTATTCTCGTGAGCAGCAATTTTACGGAACCTTTCCGCGATCCCATCGCATATGGCCGCTACATTGCCAGACTTGCGAACCTTTTGGGCGGCGGGGCGATCATTCAGAGATTGGGTGATTTACTAGCGGGCAGGAGATCGACGAAGGACCGTATTGACCACTGCCTCACGAGACCGACTCTCCTTAATGCTACGCCAGGCGATCTCAGTTTTGTATTGCCTTATCGTCACATGCAGAGCATTATCGAAATGCTTGAGGCCCTTGATAAGCTTGCCCCCGGAGTTTTTTCCCGCCACACCCTCCTTTACGGCGTAGAGGTAAAGTTTTATTCGAATCGCATCGAAGTGTCACCGGAAATGGAAACAAAGGTGAAGAATCTTTTTACTATAGGGGACGGCGCTGGGGTGACGAGAGGATTACTGCAGGCATCTGCAAGCGGTGTAATAGCCGCCCGGGTTATTGTTTCCCGTATAAAAGGAGCGGTGTGATAAAATAAGACTGAAGGTCGAGACTCTTGATCGGGTTGAGAATATTAACCCTCAAGAGGCAGCGGCGTCTCGTTTGTCCGTGTATTTAAATCATTTTATAAGGAATGGTTTGGAGGGGTAATGAAAGTTATTGTCAAAAAAGGAAATATTGCAGAGTTTAAATCTGAGGCGGTAGTTGTGCCGCATTTTGAGGATATAAAGAATCTGCAGGGGAAGGCAAAACTGCTGGATAAAAAAAGTGGCGGACTTATTAAAGAGATAATCGCCGGAGGTGATTTTGAAGGTAAGCACCTTCAGGTATCGTTATCATATACAAGAGGATCTATACCGGCAAAACGTATCATTATGACAGGCGCCGGCAAAAAAGCAGATTTCACACTGGAAAAATTGAGGGGTGCTTATGCTGCGGCAGCAAGGCAGGCGAGGGCGCTGAAACTGAAAGAATTTTCCACCTCTCTCGATTTTATATCTATTAATCAGCCCATAGATCAGACAGCCCAGGCCGTCGTAGAAGGCGTGTCGCTCGGCCTTTATCAATTTACGCCCTTCAAAACTGTAGAAAGAGATAAGATCAGGGAGGTTAAAGAATTCACCATCATGGAAGAAGATTATGAATCCTACATAACAGTAAGATCCTCAGCGAAAGCAGCGGAGATTATTTCCAATGCCGTGTATTTTACGAGAGACATGGTTTCTACTCCTGGGAACAGTATGACGCCGACAGTTATGGCTGAAGAAGCCCAAAAAGTGGCCAAAAGAAAAAATGTTATATTGAAGGTGTTCGATGAGGCATGGATGAAGAAAAACGGGATGAATGCACTTCTCGGTGTTGCGCAGGGGAGTAATGAACCGGCCAGATTTATCGTGTTGAAATACAACGGCGGGGATAAAGATGATCCGGTTATAGCTCTAGTGGGTAAGGCAATAACATTCGACAGCGGTGGTATTTCCCTGAAACAGGCGGAAAAGATGGATGAAATGAAATCCGACATGGCGGGCGGAGCCGCAGTGTTGGGCGCTGTCATGGCGGCAGCCGACCTGCATCTGAAGGTAAATGTCGTGGTCCTGATACCGGCCACAGAAAATCTTCCCAGTGGAAGGGCCTATAAACCTGGTGACGTCTTGAAATCATTATCGGGCCAGACTATTGAAATTATCAGTACGGATGCGGAAGGGAGGTTAACCCTCGCTGATGCACTCACATATGCGGGAAGGCTTAAACCGGCGGCTATCGTCGATGTGGCTACATTGACGGGCGCGTGCGTTATTGCCCTTGGAGATAACGTCATAGGTATGATGGGGACGGATGATACATTGAAACAGAAGATCAGAAATGCGGCGGATACAACTGGTGAAAGGGTCTGGGAACTGCCTCTGTGGGAAGATTATCATGAATTGATAAAGAGCGATGTAGCGGATTACAAAAATACAGGCGGGAGAGCCGGCGGGGCAATCACGGCCGCTGCATTTCTAAGCAAATTTGTAGGCAATTATCCCTGGGTGCATTTGGATATAGCCGGTCCCGCATGGCTGGCAAAGGATAAGCCCTATATCCCCAAAGGGGCATCAGGTGTAGGTGTTCGCCTGCTGGTTCAGTTCCTGAAAGACTGGCAGAAAAGAGGTAAAAATTGACGGCCTATGGCTAAACTTCTTGAAGTCAGAAACCTCAGCACCCATTTTGAAACGGAATACGGCACCGTAAAGGCCGTGGACAGAGTGGATATTGTTGTCGATGAAGGAGATACTCTTGGTATCGTAGGTGAATCAGGATGCGGAAAGACCGTACTGGCTATTTCCTTAATGCGCCTGGTACCAAGCCCGCCCGGCAGAATCGCTTCCGGTAATATCTTCTTTGACGGAGTCGATCTCCTAAGTCTGAATGATGAAAAGATGCGCAATATTCGCGGCAAGGATATTTCCATGATCTTTCAGGAGCCCATGACTTCACTAAACCCTGTCTTGCGGATAGGAGAGCAGGTTAGTGAATCTATCAAATTGCATCAGGCTCTCGGACGCAAGGAGGCCATGAATAGGGCTATTGAAATGCTGCGGCTTGTAGGCATGCCCTCGCCTGAGAAAATTATCCTCAATTATCCGCATCAGATGAGCGGAGGCATGCGCCAGAGGGTAATGATTGCCATGGCTCTCTGCTGTGGTCCAAGGCTTATGCTTGCCGATGAGCCTACAACGGCGCTGGATGTAACAATCCAGGCACAAATACTGGACCTCATAAACAGGCTGAAACGAGATTCTGGAACGTCCGTCATTCTGATTACCCATGATCTGGGCGTAATCGCGGAGGCCTCGCAGCATGTGGCTATCATGTATACGGGGCAGATTGTTGAATATGCTCCAGTTACTGAGCTCTTCTCCACGCCGCTCCATCCCTACACAAGGGGACTAATGGAGTCAATACCCAGGATAGACGATATTCCGGGACAGGACGGAAGCCTGAAGGCCATATCCGGAGTTGTTCCTAGTCTTTACAATCTGCCGAACGGATGCACTTTTCAGGACAGGTGTCCCAATGCAATGGATATCTGCCGGGAGAATGAGCCGGAGTTGAAAGAAAATTCTCCCGGACATAGGGTGCACTGCTGGCTTTACAAGTGAACAAGGATCTATCGAACCAACCCCTTATTATGAAATTAACACTAATCGATATCCGTGAATTGAAAAAGTACTTCACTGTAAAAGCGGGATTTTTGTCGGGGAATCAAAACATAACAAAGGCTGTTGACGGAGTTTCTCTCAGGATATTCAAAGGGGAAACGCTGGGGCTGGTGGGTGAGAGCGGTTGCGGCAAGTCTACCCTAGGGCGTCTGATCTTGAGACTTGAGGAGCCCACGGAAGGGCAGATATTTTTTGAAGAAGAAAATATCTTCAATTTCTCGGGAGTTCATCTGAAGGATTATCGAAAAAAAGTCCAGATTATTTTTCAAGATCCATATGCGTCCCTAAATCCAAGAAGAACGGCGGGCAATACCATTGGGGAACCGCTTCTTGTAAACAAAATAAAGTTTGACAAAAAAGAAAGAGAGGATGAAATTGCCAGGATGATGGACATTGTCGGGCTAACGAGGGAGCAGAAGGATCGATACCCGCATGAGTTCAGCGGGGGCCAGAGGCAGCGCATCGGCATCGCAAGGGCCCTTGTCCTCAGGCCAAAATTAATTGTCGCTGATGAACCTGTCTCAGCCCTTGATGTTTCCATTCAGGCGCAGATATTGAACCTCCTTAAGGAACTCCAGAAAGAGTTTAGTTTAACCTACCTTTTTATCTCACATGATCTCAGCGTAGTGAGGCATATCAGCGATAGGATTGCAGTGATGCATTTTGGTAGGATAGTCGAACTTGCAAAAAACCGTGAGCTATATGAAAATCCTCTTCATCCTTATACCATGGAACTTCTCTCAGCGGTGCCGATACCTGATCCAAAAAGGAAAAAGCAGCGGCCCATGCAGAATGTCGAGATTGCCGGCACAATGGATACTACAAAAGGGTGCCCATTTCATCCACGCTGTCCTGTCAAAGTTGAAATGTGCTATGAAGACGAACCAGAGTTGAAAGACCGTGGTGACGATCACTTCGTGGCTTGTCACATGGAGGGGTGTAAAATACGCTGCACAAATTTCGAAAGCGATCTATCGGTGCAGTGAACAGCAAGATTTATAGGTATCACGTATACAGAAGATATTATCAATATTCGCTTGAGGGTTTAATTCACAATTCGCTGTTTCTTTTTCGTAATGATGGCGAACACCTTTGTCTTCCAATAGAAGATTATAAAGAATGCGAAGAGGTTGGAGAGAGGCTGTGCCATCCATACACCGTTCAATCCAAACCATGCGGGCAGTATAAAGAGCATTGGTATGAGTAAGAATAAATCCCGGGTCATCAGTAAATACATTGACGTTAGTCCCTTCCCGAGACCGATGAACATGTTTATCCATACCAGGTTCGGACCGATCAGCAGGAGCATGGTAACGAAGATTCTCACTGCCGGTACGGAAATTGACAACAGATCAGCATCATTCGTAAAGAGCATGAGGAGGTGGTGAGCGAATAGCTCATAAATGAGAAAGACTGAGATGGAAAATATAACTGACAATTTTACACCCACATTCACCGTCTCCGTGAGTCGCCCATAGAGTCTTGCTCCTTCATTAAAGCCCACCATAGGCATCACGCCGTGTCCTATACCGAACAAAACCATGACGACAATCTGATTAATTCGGAAACAGAGTCCCAGTGCTGCAATGGCGAGGGTTCCGTAGTATCCTAACACATGGTTATAGACGATCAGGACAAGACTGAAATTGATGTTTATGATGACGGATGGGAGACCCGTTTGATAAATATGCAGTATGATCGAAGGGTTCGGGATCAGGTGCCGCCAATGCAAATCGTATTTCGATGACCGGAGGTGAAGGTAATAAAGAGAAAAGAACCCTGCGATGGAATAGGAGATGATGGCGGACAGGGCTGCACCCAAAATACCCAACCGCGGTATGGGACCCCATCCAAAGATAAGAATGGGATCAAGTATCATGCCTGCGGCTGCCATGGTTAATATTACATACATGGATGCGTTCGGTTTGCCCTCGGCGCGGAGGAGATTATTTGTCATCATCGTAAAAAGCAGAAAAGGAGAACCGAATACGACGGTAACGAGATATTGTCTGGACAGGGGTATAATATCTCCGGTTGCACCGAAAATTCTCAAAATGATATCGTGATATGTAAGAGTTAAAACGATGATGAGAATGCCTAACAGCGCAGAAAGGAGGATGACCTGACCGGCAGTCTGGCTGGCTTTAAGATTTTTTCTCGCGCCGAACATGCGGGCGGCGAAGGAACCTGCACCGACGCCCGTTCCGACGCCGATTGCCCCCAGCGCCATCTGTATAGGGAAGCAGATTGTCAGGGCGGCCAGGGCCTCCGAGCTGAACCGTGTGAGCCAGAATGTGTCGATGAGATTGTAAAGGGCCATCGCGAACATAGCAGTAGTTGACGGCCAGCTCATTTTCAGCAGGAGGGGAAGGATAGGCCCTGTGCCTAAATCGAGACTGTTATTTTTCATTGCAAGCTGATATTTGTATAATTAATAAAAGAAATCAAAAACGTGTTTTGTTTACACGGATTAAAGGTGAATTTCAAGAACATTTCCGTAAAAAAATATGCAAGGGACGCAATATAATTTGATAGTCATTTTAGGGCCTACGGCTTCGGGTAAAACCAGACTAGCAGCCCGTTTGACTAAAGAAATGGGATCTGAGATCATATCGGCGGACTCACGGCAGGTTTACCGGGGCATGGATAAAGGAACCGGCAAAGACCTGAAAGACTATATTGTTGATGGAGAGGCTATTCCGTACCATCTCATAGATATTGTTGATCCTGACTATGAATTCAATGTCTTTGAGTACCAGCGGAGATTCTTCAGATGCTTTTTTGAGATTTGCTCACGGGGTGTTATACCGGTCATGGTGGGGGGTACGGGACTCTATATAGAATCTGTGATTACGGGCTACCGGATGACGGAAGTCCCGGAAAACTATGTTCTCAGGCAGGAACTTGAAAAAGAGGACATGCAGGCCTTGACAAGACGACTTCTCCTGCTTGATCACACGGTTCATAACACGACAGATTTGTTGGATAGGAAACGTCTAATACGCGCCATAGAAATCAGAGAGTTTACAAAATTGCATTATCGCGAGAATAAAAACAAATTACCTGTAATAACTCCGCTGATCATTGGCGTCCGCTGGGAGCGCTCGATCCTACGCCAGAGGATTACAAGCCGCTTGGAGAACAGACTGCGCGCTGGCATGATCGAGGAGGTAAAAAAACTTAAGGAGTCCGGGATCGCATGGGATAAGCTCGATTTCTTTGGTCTCGAATATCGTTATGTCGGTTTCTATCTTCAGGGCAAGCTAAATTACAATGACATGTTTCAAAAACTCAACACGAGAATCCATCAATTTGCCAAGAAGCAGGAAACATGGTTCAGGCGTATGGAGAAACGGGGAATTGAAATTAAATGGATAAACGGTGATGATTACAACTCAATTAAAGAAATAGTTGAACGTCTGATAAAATAAATCGTGCATTTATATAATTAAAAATGTAACATAATTGACATTATTTTCTTTACAACATGTCATTTGACTACATAAGCGATTGCGGTGTAAAGGGTTGAATTGGAGGATTTAAATGAAAATAGCATTATCAAAATGTGGAGGATCGAAGATGGCAGGACGAAGACATATCCGGACCTTTATTATCACCTTGTGTTTGATCATGCTCACCTTTGGCGGCTGTGGATCAAAAGAAGAAAAGATCGGGGGCATGCAAACTGAACTTAAGAAGCCGGATAGTCAGCAGTCAGAACAAACCCCTTTAGCACAAACCGCTTCTCCGACGGCCACTCCATCAGAGACTTCCTTGGGAACATCCGGCGTCATCGTGGATGTTGACGGCACAAAATTGACGAAGGATCAACTAAAAGCTGAAGTAAAGAAAAAAATGTCAGCAATCAAGCAGCAGGTTCCTGCTGACAAAATTAAACAAGTGACTGAAAATATCCGAAAACAGATTATTAATGACTTTACGGTAAGAACACTGTTAACAAATGAAGTGAACAGGCTTAATGTAAGCGTGAGCGACAGTGAGGTTACGGATGCCATAAATCGACTAAAGAGTGGCCTTCCTCAAGGTATGACAATTGAGGATTTTATGTCGAAGAACAATATGAGCAAGGAAAAAATGCAAGAAGAAATTCGCTTTGGAATTAAAGTCAATAAGATGGTTCTGTCACAGACATCGGGCAAAATAAAACCAACGGATAAAGAAATAGACAAATTTTATAAAAAGAATAAGGACAAGTTCATGATGCCTGAGTCTGTTCATGTTCGGCATATTCTGGTAGCAAAAGCAGCGGGGGATGACGATAAGATAAAATCGGAAAAAAAGGCAAAGGCTGAGGACCTGCGAAAGCAATTACTCGTGGGGGCAAATTTTGCTGAATTAGCAACGAAATACTCCGATTGTCCAAGCAAGCAAAATGGCGGTGATTTAGGCGTATTTACACGCGGTGATATGGTAAAGCCGTTTGAAGATGCTGCCTTTTCGCAGGAAATAAACACCATAGGTCCCGTTGTTGAGACAGATTTCGGCTACCACATAATACAGGTATTAGAACGGAATACTTCTAAAATACTTGCCCTTGATGAAAAGATGAAAGGAAATATTTCAGCCTTTCTCGTTCAACAGAAGCAGCAGGAAGCTTTCGATGCTATGGTAAAAAAATTAAGGGATAAGGCTAAGATCACCGTATACCAGAATTGATTTTATATATAAAACAATCCGGTACTAGAATGAGTGTTTCTTTTCCGGGAACCCCCCCTTTTTGACTTCGTCAATATATTGATTGACAGCTTCCTTCATCTGGATATTCAGGGCTGCATAAGTCTTGACAAATTTAGGTATAAATTTTTCAAACATCCCCAACATATCATGAAGAACTAGTACCTGTCCGTCACAATCAACACCGGCGCCGATACCAATTGTGGCTATCGAAATTGATTGTGTAACTTCTTTTGCCAGTGCTGCAGGTATACATTCTAAAACCAGAGAGAAGGCTCCGGCTTCTTCGAGTATCTTGGCATCCTCTAGGATTCTTTTCGCAGCTCTTTCTTCTTTTCCCTGTACCTTGTATCCGCCAAACTGATGGACAGATTGGGGTGTGAGTCCGAGATGTGCCATTACAGGAATCCCTGCAGCTGTTATTCTTTTTGTGACCTCGGCCACCTCTCTGCCTCCTTCAAGTTTTACGCCGTGTGCGCCTGCTTCCTGTAGAAAGCGTCCGGCGTTATAAAGTGCGTCCTCCACGGAAACCTGGTATGACATAAACGGCATATCCGCGACGACCATAGCATGTTTTACTGCGCGTGACACTGCCTTTGTATGGTGAATCATATCTTCCATAGTAACAGGAAGGGTACTGTCATAGCCCAAGACAACCATGCCCAGAGAATCTCCGATAAGGATAATATCAACACCAGCTTCATCCACGATCTGAGCCGTAGGATAATCATAAGCCGTCAACATGGATATTTTTTCACCTTTTCTTTTCATGTCACGAATTACAGCAGTAGTAATCTTATTCATACCGGCCTGTTTACTCATGTTCCGAACCTCCTTCAAGTAGTTTTTTAATGCGCTCTGCATTGTGGGGAGACAACGTTTTTTTCTTTAAGCCAATGTCTGCAGTCAGAATACCAAGAATACTATATGCCGGTGACAAGGCCGGTAACTTGTTGCGTAAAGCATATATGTGACTATTTATTGTGCCTATATCACCACGCGCAACTGGTCCTGTAAGAGCCTGTACCGTTCCATTCGCTTCGATATTCTTCATGGTACCTTTAACAAGAGGCCATATGGCACGGATGGCATCCTCAGGATTCAGACCAAGTGATTGGTAAATCTCTTCAACCATATGGATAAGGGTCGTCAAATAGTTTGAGGCTATACAGGCTGCAGCATGGTAAAGAGGTTTATCGGCATCGGAAATGAAAAAGGGAACACCACGCAGATCCTTTACCAATTGGACCGACCATTCCCTGATTTCATCTTCTGCTGTAATTCCGAAAGTGCTGCCGGGAATGTTCTGAATAGCACCTTCTACGTCGGCAAATGATTGGAGTGGGTGTATGCTTGCTATGTTTGCACCGGCTTTGTGTGCGGAGTCAAGAAGGTTAAGACCTCCCGCGCCACTCATGTGTATGACCTTATTACCGGGTTTTATACTTCCTGCGTTTGATATTTCCTTGCAGACTGATTCGATGGCATCATCTGCGGTTGTAATGAAGATACAGTC
>Ga0187771_10001600_pt1 | contig 15286 bp, 18 predicted proteins | sample 0116_SJ02_MP15_1_FD_133139 | JGI IMG/M metagenome (GOLD analysis project Ga0187771, IMG submission 133139) | Tropical peat soil microbial communities from peatlands in Department of Meta, Colombia - 0116_SJ02_MP15_10_MG | ecosystem: Environmental > Terrestrial > Soil > Wetlands > Peat | place...
CCCATGCGCGATGTCCTCGACTTCGACGTCGAGCGGCGAGGGGTCGAGCAAATCGAGCCGGCGCCCCGACAGCATACGCTGCCAGGCGCGCGCGCTTTTCTTCGTTATGCGCGCCTTTGTCATTTGCGCCTGGCGAGCTTCTTGACCGCGGCGTGGCGATGGCAGCTCACCAGATGATCGTTGACCATGCCGACCGCCTGCATGAAGGCATAGACGATGATCGGGCCGACGAATTTGAAGCCGCGGCCGATCAATTCCTTCGACATCTTGCACGAGATCTCGGTCTCCGCCGGTACCTGTTTGATGCCGCGAAAGGCGTTTTGCTTCGGCTTGCCGCCGAGGAAATCCCACAGCAAGGCGGAAAAGCCCGGGCCTTTCTCCATGATATCGAGATAGCTGCGCGCAGAGAGCACGGCGCCCTCAATCTTGGCGCGGTTGCGCACAATGCCGGCATCCTGCATCAGCCGCTCGATCTTCTTCGGCGTGTAGCACGCGATTTTCTCTGGCGCGAAACCGTCAAAGGCGCGGCGGAAATTGTTGCGCTTGCGCAGGATGGTGATCCACGACAGCCCGGCCTGGAAGCCGTCGAGGATCAGTTTCTCGAACAGCGCGCGGTCGTCGTATTCCGGCACGCCCCATTCCTCGTCGTGATAGGCAAGGTACAGCGGGTCCTCTCCGGGCCACGGGCAACGCGGCAGTCCGTCGGCGTGCTCGGCGCTCATGCCGGCGTCTTCTCGCCCGGCCAGGCGAATTTCGCCCAGTCCGGCTTCGCCAGTTGCATCGGTAGGTTGCCGCACGTGAGCGGCGTGCCGGCAGCGAGCGCGTCGACGACGCGGTCGAGCCGCAGCAGCGCCAGCCCGCGGCCTTTGCCGGTGGACATGAGCGAGCCAATCTCCTTGTCGCCCGCCATCACCGGCCCGGCGGCCGGCGCGAACTCGCCATAGGCGACCGGCAACACGCGGCTGCGCGCGGTGCCGCGGTGCTCGACACGTGAAACCACTTCCTGCCCGACATAGCACCCTTTGGTGAAATCGACGCCGCCGAGCTGGTCCATGTCGGCCTCGTGCGGGAATGTGTCGCCATAGGCGAAATCGGCGCCGCCGCACGGCACGCCGAGCACGATGCGGTGCGCCTCGTAAGCCCCGGCATCCATGAGCGTCGCGCCGAGGTCGGCGGTCGCCTCGGCGGCGAGATTGGGCGGCAGGATGGTGCGCGTGCCGAGCGCCGGCAGACGCGGATCGGCATAGGACAAACCGAAATCGTTCAAAGCCGCGCCGTCCCACACCGCTAGCACGCCGAGCGCATCGGAAAGATCCTCGACCGCGATTTTGGCGCGCAGCTTGTAGAATTTGAGCTTCTCCACCAGCGCCGGCGCCAGGGCGCGCGGGCAGTCGAGGAAGAAGCCGCCGCCGTCATCCGGTTCGGCCTCGGCGATGATGAAATCGACGATGATCTTGCCCTGCGGCGTGAGCAGCGCAGCAAAGCGCGCCTGCCCCGGCTTGACCTTGCCCATGTCGTTGGTGATGAGGCCGTTGAGGAAGCGCCGAGCATCTTCGCCGGCGACCTTCACCACGCCGCGGTCGGGCAGAAGTGCTGCCTGCATGTGGATTCTCTGACGCTCCCCTGTCGGCTAATCTCTTGCCAGAACTCGCGGCGAAACGTAAGCGCTGTTGGCGAAGCCTCAAGCCCCGGTCCAGCATGCCTGATACCTACGATCTCATCCTCAAGGGCGGCACCGTGGTCAACCACGACGGCGAAGGCGTGCGCGATCTCGGCATCCGGGGCGGCAAGTTCACCGCCATCGGCGACCTGTCGCGCGCCTCGGCCGGCGAGGTGGTTGACTGCCGCGGCCTGCATTTGTTGCCGGGAGTCATCGACAGCCACGTGCATTTCCGCGAGCCCGGCCTGACCCACAAGGAGGACCTGGAGTCTGGCTCGCGCGGCGCCGTGCTCGGCGGCGTCACCGCCGTGTTCGAGATGCCGAACACCGACCCGACTACCACGACCGTCGAAGCAGTCGCCGACAAGGTTGCCCGCGCGCATCACCGCATGCATTGCGACTTCGCCTTTTATGTCGGCGCCACGCGCGAGAACACCAAGGAACTGGGCGAGCTGGAACGGCTGCCCGGCGTCTGCGGCGTGAAGGTGTTCATGGGCTCGTCCACCGGCTCGCTGTTGATCGAGGACGACGAGGGCGTGCGCAATGTGCTGAAAAGCATCCGCCGCCGCGCCGCCTTCCATTCCGAGGACGAGTATCGCCTGCGCGAGCGCATGAACCAGCGCGTCGAAGGCGATGCGCGCTCGCATCCGGTCTGGCGCGACGCGCATGCCGCGCTGATGTGCACGCAACGCCTCATCCGTCTCGCGCGCGAGACGGGAAGACGCGTGCACGTGCTGCACGTCACCACCAAGGAGGAGGCGGCATTTCTCGCCGATCACAAGGACGTCGCCACGGCGGAGGCGACGCCCGCCCATCTCACACTGGAAGCGCCCGGCTGCTACGAGCGGTTGGGTACTCTGGCGCAGCTCAATCCGCCGATCCGCGATGCCGCGCATCGCGCCGGCCTCTGGCATGGGCTCGCGCAGGGCGTCATCGACTCTATCGGCTCCGACCACTCGCCGCACACACGCGAGGAAAAGGCGCATCCCTATCCGAAGACGCATTCCGGCATGCCCGGCGTGCAGACGCTGGTTCCGCTCATGCTCGACCACGTCAATGCCGGCAGGCTCTCGCTGCTGCGTTTCGTGGATTTGACCAGCGCCGGCCCGGCGCGCCTGTTCGGCATCGCCGCCAAGGGCCGCATCGCGGCCGGCTACGACGCCGACGTGACCGTGGTCGATCTCAAGCTGCGGCAGACCATCACCGAGGGCTGGATCGTCTCGCGCGCCGGCTGGACCCCCTATGCCGGCATGACCATCACCGGCTGGCCGGTTGGTACTGTGGTACGCGGCCACAAGGTGATGTGGGAGGGCAGCCTGACGATGCCAGCGCAGGGCGAGCGGGTCCGTTTTCTGGAAACCCTGGCAACTGAGGAATTTCTCGCCTAAGTTGCCGGAATGCCCCTAATTTGCGGCGTTTTTCGTGGATTTGGCGCGTGCTGCCTTTTGTTCCGCGGATAAGTTCTGTAGAAATAAATTCTGCCTCGAATTGTTATGAACGGTAGCGAAGCACCCTCGTCCGGCCTGGTTTGCCGGAACCGGGAGGACAGGGCCCCATGAGTGGCGATCTGGTTTCGCTCCACATGCTGTTGGTTGGGGCGGCCCCGGCCGATGAGGACATGTGGCGCGAAGGCGCGACGCAAGCTTCGGTTCCGATCGCTTTCACAAGCGGCGATGCCTCTGCCGCCAAGGTCGCGCTTAGGCGCGGCGGGATGGATTTCTGCGTGCTCGTATCCGCGCTGGATGACATCGACAAGGCGTCGGTGATCAAGGCTGCGCTGGCGCGACGTCCGGTCCCGCTCATCTTTGCCTCCGCTCCGCGTGGCAGCGTCCGCCCGGACAATGTCAACGGCGTGCTGCCGGTGCCGGCCGATGCGGGTGAGGCGCGCAAGATCCTGGAAATCTGCGTGCGCGCGCGCATGCCGACCCAGGTTCTGGTCGCCGCCGATTCCGACTCGCTGCGCGGCGTCGTGCGCAAGACACTGGTCGCCAGCCACTTCGATCTCGACGTGCACGAGGCGGCCGACAGCGCCGACACGCTCAATCGCTTGCGCAAGGGCAGCTTCGGCCTGGTGTTTCTCGACTCTAATATGCCCGGCCTCAATGGCGCCGACATTCTGCGCGGGATCAAGCGCGAACGGCCAAACGTGGCGATCGTGATGATGTCGTCGGCGCTCATGCGCGGTGCCCCCGACCGCCCGCATGTGTCGGACGCGCTCGCCTTCCTGAAGAAGCCGTTCTATCCAGCCGACGTCGACGCCGTGCTCGAACGCTACTTCGGCCTCAGCGAGTCGGATTGAAAATCGCGCGCGGCGCTATTGGTGGCGTTGCTCGAGCGAGAACTCGCCGTTGCGGATGCGCGCGCCCAAACCCTCGGCGAATTTGGCGGCGGCGTCCTCGCCATAGGTGGTGACGAATTCGGCCAGCGCGGCGAACAGGCAGGCCTGCGCCAGGCAATCGGGTTCGATACCGTCATGGCGCGCTTCCGCCCAGGCTTCCTGCAGGTAACCCAGAGCCATGCGCTTCTGCTCGTGGTCGGGCAGCGGCTCACGCGACTGAGTTGCTCGCTCCATCGTCGTCATGACTACCTTCGTCCCCGGCGGTTCTTCAAAGCGTCCCAAATCCCGGAAGGACGTTAGCACGCAAGCGGAACCGACCAAGCCGCGAGATAAAGGAAAGGTTAACAACGGCGCGTGTTTTGCACACCTAATTGCCGTAGCGCGCAGTGATGTCGCGTGCGATTTTGGCGCCTTCCTCGAGATAGCGGCGGATGGCGAGGTCGGCGGCCGGGGTGCAAGTGCGATAGGTTTGCTGGAACCCCCGGTAACCACGATTGAAACTCGCCACGATTTTGCGCCGGCGCTCGCCTTCCGGCGCCTCGGCGTCGATCAGCGCCTGCATCTCGTTGCGCCACTTTTGCCCTTCATTGGCGCCGCACACCGCGCGCAGGTAGTGCAGCGAGCCCATGATCTCGGCGAGCCGTTGCAAGTCGCCGTCGAACGGCGCGGGCTGCGTCTGCGCAGGCACTTGCGCCCGCGCGGGCAGGGCGAGGCAAAGCAGCAGGCAGGCGAGAACGATGAACCGCGGCATGCGGCCATGATATGCGCGCGCCGGCGTGCAATCGCAAGCCGGGAACTCAAGCCGTGGCAAGCCGCGCGAACGCCGCGGCGACGATCTCGGCGAGGCCCTCGGTGGTGCGCAGGCCCGTAAGCTCGGCGGGCGCAAGCCAGCGCGCATCGTCGAGTTCCTCGTTGAGCACCGGCTCGCCGGAGAGCCAGCGCGCGGCGAAGCAGAGGATAACAAAATGCCGCTCGACGCGGCCGTCCTTGTCGCGCACGATCGCTTCGCGATGGCCGGCGAGCGCGACCGGCTCGACCACGAGGGAGGTCTCCTCGCGCACTTCGCGGATCACTGCATGTTTGAGCGTCTCGCCGGTTTCCACCGCGCCTCCCGGCAGGGTGTAAAGCGTCGCCGCCGGATTACGTGCACGCCGCACCAACAGCACTTTGCCGTCGCGGATGATGGCGGCGCTGACGGCGAGATAAGGACGCTGCGGATAAAGGCGCGGGTCGGACATTATCATAATCATATCTTACGCATGATCTTATCCGAAAACGCGCTTTTCGGGATCATGCGCTTGTCATCAGCCCGTCGACCACCGCCTGCGGCGCGAGCACCTCGCCGCCATCGTCCTCGCCGTTGATCACCGCGCCGGCGCGCGCGACCAGCGGCCGCAGCAGCGCGGCGGCGCGCTCGGCGAGCGCGACCGCGGTCGGCTGTGGCATGTCGGAATCCATCGCCACGCGGGTCGCCTCCAGCACTGCGGTCATGGTGCGGGCCAAGGTGTCGAGACAATCGCGCAGGCTCGGATCGGCGGCGTCGTAGGCGGCAATGGCGAGCGCACGGCCCTTGAAGCGCGAGGCTTCGAAATGCTCGCGATAGCTCATCGGCCGCCAGCTTAGGAAATCGTCGAGGCAGTCCGGGCAGCTTGACAGCATCTCGAGCAGCATGATCGCTTCGTTGAAGTGATTGAGATAATCGCTGGCCAGCCCGGTCGCCGGATTGATGTTGGCGTCCGCGAGCCACGCGGCAGCGCCGGCATCGTCGGCTTGCAACGCCACCGCGCAATCCTGATATTTCATTGCAGCTCCGCGGCCCCCGTCAGACCGGCCGCCAGTGTTATTCTACCGGGTTAAGGCGTGATTAAACGGTGAGGAAAAGGCCCTAAAATGTGCGGCCGGTATTCGGTCACCTCCGCGCCGGCGGTGCTCAGGGCGCTGTTCGGCTATGCCGAACAGCCTGATTTCCCGCCGCGCTACAACATTGCGCCGACGCAGCCGATCGCCATCGTCCGCCTGGTGGACGGCAAGCGCCAGTTCGCCTTGGTGCGCTGGGGCCTGCTGCCGTCCTGGGTCAAGGATCCGAAGAGCTTCACGCTTTTGATCAATGCGCGCGAGGAGAGCGTCGTCGACAAGCCGGCTTTCCGCGCTGCCATGAAGCGGCGGCGCTGCCTGATCCCGGCCGACGGCTTCTACGAGTGGCAGGCGGCCGGCGGGCGGAAGCGTCCGTTCTACGTGCATGCGAAGTCGGGCGAGCCGCTCGCCTTCGCCGGCCTGTGGGAGACTTGGATGGGACCGAACGGCGAGGAACTCGACACCGCGGCGATCGTTACCACGCGCGCCAACAAGCTGCTTGAGCCTATCCACGACCGCATGCCGGTGGTCATCGCGCCGGAGGCGTTCGAGCTCTGGCTCAACGGCGACAAAGTCGATGCCGCCACCGCGGCGGCGCTGATCGCGCCAGCGCCTGAGGATTTGCTGGAGGCTTACGAGATTTCACCCGCGGTCAACCGCACCGCCAACGACAACCCGAGGCTGGTTGAGCCGGTCGCGGCGAACGCGACATCCGAGCCGCCGGCACGACCGCGCGCGGTCAAGCGCGAGAGACCGAAGAAGGACAGCGGGCAGGGGGCGTTGTTCTAACGCTACAGCACCTTGCCCGGATTGAGGATGCCGTTGGGATCAAGCGTGCGCTTCAGGCTGCGCATCAGGTCGATCGCCACCGGGTCCTTGTACTCCGGCAAGATGTCGCGCTTCATCACCCCGACGCCGTGCTCGGCCGAGATCGAGCCGCAGTATTTCTTCACCACCGTGAACACCGTGGCATTGACTTCGTCCCAGCGGGCAAGGAACTGCGCTTTGTCGGCGCCTTCCGGCTGCGTCACGTTGTAGTGGATGTTGCCGTCGCCGACATGGCCGAACGGCAGTGGCCGGCTGCCCGGGATGAGGTTGGTCACCGCGGCGTTGGCCTCCGCAATGAAGGCCGGGATCGCCGCCACCGGCACCGACACGTCGTGCTTGATCGAGCCGCCCATGTGCCGCTGCACCTCGCCGAACATTTCGCGGATGCGCCAGAACGCCTTCGCCTGCGCGCCGCTGTCGGCGATGGTAGCGTCGAGCACCAAGCCCTGCTCGTGGCCGGCGGCGAGAATGTCCTCCATCACTTCGCGCAAGCCGCTTTGCGCTTGCGACGACAATTCGATCAGCACGAACCAGGGATCGTTGCCGGCAAGCGGCATGCGGCTCGCGGAGTCGAAGTTGACCACCGCCTCGACGCCGGCGCGCAGCATCAGCTCGAACGAGGTGACGCCGCCGCCGGTGCGCTGCATCGCCAGGTTGAGCATGTCGACCGAGGCCTGCGGCGAGGGTACGCCGGCAAAGGCGGTTTCCACCGAGCGCGGGCGCGGCACCAGGCGCAGCACCGCCGCGGTGATGACGCCGAGCGTACCTTCCGAGCCGATGAACAGGTTCCTCAGGTCGTAGCCTGTGTTGTCCTTCTTGAGCTTGTTGAGATCATGCAGCACGCGGCCGTCGGCCAATACGACCTCGAGGCCGAGCGCATGCGAGCGTGCAATGCCGTGCGCGATCGCGGCTGTGCCGCCGGCATTGGTGGAAAGATTGCCGCCGATGGTGCAACTGCCCTCCGACGGCAGGAGCTGCGGATAGAGGCGGTCGGCGTTCGCCGCCGCCTCGCGCGCGCGCTGCAGCGTCACGCCGGCCTCCACCGTCATGGTGTTGGAGACGGGATCGACCTCGCGGATCTTGTCGAGCCGGGCAAGCGACAGCACGACCTCGCCGTGATGCGGAATCTGTCCGCCGACGAGACCGGTATTGCCGCCCTGCGGCACGATCGCCGTGCGCGTCTCGTTGGCGAGCTTGAGGATGGCGGCGACTTCGCCGGTCGAGCCGGGGCGCAGCACCACCGGAGTCTGTCCGTGAAAGAGGTCGCGCATCTCGACCAGATAGGGCTCTTGCGCCGCCTTGTCGGTGATCGCGTATTTCTCGCCGACGATCGCGACGAAACGGGCGAGCAGATCGGGGGCAAGCGCGCGCATCGGCTGCGGCTTGGAGTGAAGGTTCATGGTTTCAGGTCCCGGCCTTCAGCGCGGCGCATCAATGCGCCTTGAGAAACAAATATAGTCCTTCTCGGCCCGCTCGATTGCAGCCTTGTCGAGGCCGGTCAAGACGACGTCGAGGACGAATTCGTTGCCGTCTCCGTCGTTATCGATGCCGAAGGTGCCCATCTCGAAAGCCTGTTGCCGCTTACTGGGGTTCTCGAAGGCGAAACGCAGGAAGCCGGGCTTGCGGTTTGCCCGCTCCACCGCCGGAAGCTCGGAAATCTTGGCGTCTTTGACGGAAGCGCGCCAGCGCCCGTTGCTGACCTCGGCAAAGTTGGCGAGCGACTGCTGCTTGTCGCGATGATAGAACACCTGCACGTAGATGAGCGCCGGGGCGTTGCCGAAATTCATGCCCTTGGGAACGATGGTCTGCACCCTGTTGCGCTTGGTCGCCTTCTCATCGAGAACCCAGCCGGCCGGCGGCGTCAGCGCGATCTGGTAATAGGGATAAAGCTTTCCGTCGCAGTCGCGCAGGAATTTGCGCACTTCCGCGTGCGCGGAGGTAGCGGCCGCGCAGAGCGCGACGGCGAGCAGCACATCGATCAGCCGGCGCCTTTTCATGTTGCCTCGCTTTAGCGCGGCGCGGCGGCGCGCTTGAGCCGGTCGTTGATCGCCTCGCCCAGGCCCTCGTGCGGCACTTTCATGACCGCGACGCGCTGGGCGCCGGCAGCGTCCAGCGCGCGCAGATGCGAAAACAGATTGGCCGCCGCCTCGATCAGGTCGCCACGCGGCGACAAATTGAGCGTGGCGCTCGGCGCCGGTCCAAAGCCGAGCAGCGCTTCGCCTGGCTCCGCCGCCTCGGCATCGAGCCGAAGCTTGGCCTTCGGCGCATAATGTGAAGTGAGCATGCCGGGCGCGAGCGGCGCCTCCTCGGCCGCGGCGGCGGCGATCAGCGGGCGGCCGAGCACGCGCTCAATTGTCTCGCGCGGCAGCCCGCCAGGCCGCAGCAAGGTCGGCTCGGCGAGGCAGGCGACGATGGTCGACTCCACGCCGAGCGCGCAGGGGCCGCCGTCGATCACCATGTCGATGCGGCCGCGTAGATCGGCGAGCACGTGCTGAGCGCTGGTCGGCGACACGTGGCCCGAACGGTTGGCGGAGGGCGCCACCACTGGGCCGTGGAACGCCCTCAGAAGGGCTTGCGCCACCGGGTGCGCCGGCATGCGCACCGCGACGCTGTCGAGCCCGGCAAGCGCAAGGTCGGCCACGGGGCAGTCCGCCCGCTTCGGCAGCACCAGGGTCAGCGGTCCGGGCCAGAATGCGGCGGCGAGCCGCTCGGCGGCGTCGTCGAAAGTCCCCAGCCGGCGTGCGGCCTCGATGCCGGCGACGTGGGCGATCAGCGGGTTGAAGCGCGGTCGGCCCTTGGCGGCATAGAGCCGGGCGATAGCCGCGCCATTGTCGGCGTCGGCGCCGAGCCCGTAGACGGTCTCGGTGGGGAACGCGACCAGCCCGCCAGCGGCGAGGCAGGCGACGGCCGCCTCGATCGCTCGCGCGTCGGCTTGCATCACTCGCGTTCCCGGCTCGGCGGTCATATGTCTCTCAAGCTTGCGGCGTTCACGCCGCTAGGGTTATAAGGCCGCCAGCAGTCGGAGTGTAGCGCAGTCTGGTAGCGCACCTCGTTCGGGACGAGGGGGTCGCAGGTTCAAATCCTGCCACTCCGACCATCGCTCCGGCTTAACCGCTGATTTTCCACAACTATATGATAGAGCTAGCGAACTTGGGACGCCCCGAGTCCACAAGGGCGTACACAGGCGCGCAGTTCGAATGGTCACTTTACGGCAAGACGAGCGGGGCAATTACACCGCCCGTAAGCGCCTCCCCAACGACATCCGAAAGGAATACGGCCGCCTTTATGGCCAGCGTCTTGAGGCGAAGTTCTTCGCACCAGCCAGCACGAAGCGGCTGGATGTCGAGCGGCGGTTCGACGAGTCGAAATCAGAAACAAATGCACGGATTGCCGCCATCTGCGCGCACCGGAAGGGCGAGGACATACAACTAACACGCCACCAAGCCCGCGCCTTGGCGGGCGAGTGGTACGATTGGTTCCTCGCGCGGCACTCAGCCGAAGACAAAAACTGGGAGGCGTTGCGCGATAAGGTTCAGGACGCGATGGCCCGGGCTGTCGGCGAGAGGGAATGGGCAACGAGCAACCCTGACGATCTCTGGAGCAGGATGAAGACCTAAGGCGAGCAGTGCGTCCAGTGCTTGCCGACGTTGGCGAAACCGCGCAGTTCCTCGCAACGAAGGCGGTGGTCCTCAACAATGAGGCCCGTAATCAGTTTTTGGATTTTCTCTATCACGACCTTGGCGAAGCGCTACGTCGGCTCATTCGGCAGTTTGAGGGTGACTACAGTGCTGATACGTACCGCACGCAGTTTCCGAAGTATGAGGGCGCGGATACACGCCTTCGTGGATTGCTGGAATCAGAAAAATCTCTGAAAAACGCACGCGGCCCCCGGCTGGGGAGCTGCCGGAGGCCGCGTCGTTGACGCCGTCTTCGCTCGCGCGCTGCGCAGACGACGGGGGAGCTCAATTAACTGACGCCGTCATGCCCAGGTCTGCTCCGGGCATCCGTGATAGGCTGCGACCGCGATGCGGCTTAACCCAACGCGACTTGCCGACCCCTCATGGATTGCCGGTGTTCAGGCGTAAAGACGGCGCTTGGCGCCTTTTGCCCGGCAATGACACAACAAACGGGACATGACGCCACGAACTAGAACGGCAACAGCACGTCCATCACCTGCTGGCCGTAACGCTGCTGCTGCACATCGGTGAGCTGGCCTCGCCCGCCATAGGCGATGCGCGCCTGCGCGATCTTGCTCGAGTCGATCGTGTTGTCGCTCTGGATATCCTCTGGCCGTACGATGCCGGCGACGATCAGCTCCCGGATCTCGAAATTGACGCGGATCTCCTGCTTGCCCTCGACCACCAGGTTGCCGTTGGGCAGCACCTGCGTGACCACGGCGGCGACGTTGGTCTGCAAGGCCTCCGAGCGGTTGACCGAGCCCTTGCCGTCACTCGAGGAGGTCGAGTCGGCAGTGAGAATGCGGCCGGGCAGGATGGCGGTCGCCGGATTCTTGATGGTCTTGCTGCCGAGGAAGTCGGTGATGCCGGAGTCTTCCTTCACGTCGCGGCTGCGCTGCGTCTCGTTGGCGATGTTGGCCTTGTCGGTGATGTTGACGGTGACGGTGAGGATGTCGCCGATCTGGTGCGCGCGCTGGTCCTTGAAGAAGGCGCGCGAGCCGTTGCGCCACAGCGAATTGGGATTGTAGGAGGCCGGCTGCGCCGCCGGCATCGGCATCTGCACCGGCTTGTAGCCCGGCCGCGCGGTCGGATTGTCGACCGCCGACAGCGCCGGCTCCTGGCCGACATTCTTCAGCCGGTCGATCGCCGCGCAGCTCGACAACAGCGCGGTCGCCAGCGCGGCCAAGACCGCATGACGCGTCACGGTGAGAACTTTCATCGACATCACTTTCACAAAGGGCGCGGCTGCGCCGTTACGTTTCACCATCGACTGCACTCGACTGACCTCTACGCGTCACCAGACTGGGGTTACGGACTGAGCCGCAGATTGGCGGCAAGCTGCGGTGCTGCGGTGGAGACGACGACGCGGCCGGGACCGACCACGACGCCTTGCACCGTTCGCTTGGATTGCTCGTTGAGCACGCCGATCATGTCGCCGTCGGCTCCGCCCTCGGTCGCCTTGCCGCGCACCGTCAGGCGGATGCCGGGCATCTCATAGATCAGCGTCACCGTCTCATTGTGCTGCACGACCTCCGGCTTCATCAGGTCGGCGACGCGCAGCGGCTGGCCAGCCCTGAGTTGCGTGCGGGCGGCTTGCCCGAGTGCCTGCTCGATAAGGGTGATGACGTCGCGGTTGACCTCGCCGCGCGGGCGGCGCTCGATGACCAGGTCGGCGTTCTTGAACACCTCGCCGCGGTCGAGCGGCCGCGCCAGGGTGACGACCTCGGCGGTCGCCGTCGCCTGGCCGGACAGATGCAACAGGCCGCGCGTGGTCGCGCCGGTCGGCAGGTCGAGGGTGGCGTCGAAGCGGCCGCTGCGTGCGTCGAAATTGAGATACGCCACGCGCGGGTCGCCCTTGGCGCTCGGCTCGACCTGGATCGCGCGCAGCTCGCGGTCGAAATGCACCACGACGTCATTGGCCGGCCCGAGTGCGTATTGCGCGGAAAGCGCCTGCGCTACGCGCTGCTCGATGTCCTGGGCGGGGATGGTGCGGCTTGCCCGCGTCACCACCACTTCGCTGACGTCGCCGGTGTCGAGGCCGATGAGCTGATACTGCCGCACCGCCTCGACCACCGCTTGCGCCGACACCGTGCCGGTCGCGCCAAGATCGGGGGCGCGGAAGATCGGCACCTTGGCGATAATGCCGGCGTTCTCCACCAGATCGCCGATGCGCACGATGCCGCCGGTGATGGTGGCTTGCGCCTTGAGCTTAGGCCGCTGTTCGTCGGCGGCGGCCGCGGTTACGAGCGCGGCGAGGGCGATGGCGGCAAGGGCGAGGCTGCGGATCATGGTGTCAGCCCTCAGCGGACCAGATTGGCATCGGCTTGCAGCATCTGATCGGCGGCGGTGATCACCTTGCCGTTCATCTCGTAGGCGCGTTGCGCCGCGATCAGGTTGGTGATTTCGGTAACCGAGTCGACGTTCGACTGCTCGAGATTGCCCTGCTGTAGGTCGCCGGCACCGTCGGTAGCGGGCAGCCCGTCGATCGGCGTGCCGGAGGCGGGCGTCTCCGTGTACATGTTGTCGCCGATCGACAGGAGACCGGCCTGGTTGATGAAGCGGGTGAGCGTGAGCTGGCCGAGGATGGTCGGCGTGGTCGCGCCTTGCGGGATCACCGAGACCTGGCCCTGTGCGTTGATGGTGAGCGCCGAGGAATTCTGCGGAATGGTGATCGCCGGCTGCACCACATTGCCCTGCGCGGTGACGATGCGGCCGGTGGCGTCCATCTGGAACGAGCCGTCGCGCGTATAGGCGTAGGTGCCGTCCGGCAATTGGATCTTGAAGAAGCCGTCGCCGCGGATGGCGACATCGAGCGTGCCACCGGTCTGCGTCAGCGTGCCTTGCGTCATCAGGCGCGGCGTGCCGACCGGCTTGACGCCGGAGCCGAGGTCGATGCCGACGGGCAGGATGTTGCCTTGCGCCGAGGTCTGCGTGCCGATGCGGCTGACGTGGTCGTACAGCAGATCCTGGAATTCGGCGCGCTGGCGCTTGTAGCCGGTGGTAGTCATGTTGGCGAGGTTGTTGGCGATGACCTGGACGTTGAGCTCCATCGCCATCATGCCGGTCGAAGCTGTACTGAGCGCGCGCATGGCTCTAACTCTCCGTCATCGTCAGTTTGGCACTTCGGCGAGCTTGTCGATCGCCGATTGGCCGAGGTCGTGCTGCTGCTGCAGCATGTTGTCGATCTGCGTGTAGGCGCGAGTGATCTCGATCATGCGCGAGATCTCGACCACGCCGCGCACGTTCGATTTCTCCACCGCGCCTTGGATAAGGCCGGCCTTGGTTGTCGGCTGCGGCTGCAGGTCGGGGGACGGCCGGAAGGTGCTGCCGCCGTCTTTCTGCAACTGTTGCAGGTTGGCGAAGGTGACCAGCCGCAGCTTGCCGCGCCCGGAGCCGACCTTGGCATTGCCTTCGCGCACGCTGACGGTGCCGTCGCGGCTGATCGACACTTGGCGGTCGTTCGGCTGCAGCGTGATCGGGCCGGCATCGCCGAGCACCGGATAGCCGTCGCTGGTGACGAGTTGGCCGGTGGTGTTGACCTGCAGCGCGCCGTTGCGCGTGTAGCGCTCGCCGCGCGGCGTCTGCACCACCAGGAAGCCGTCGCCGTCCACGGCGACGTCGAGCGGATTGCCGGTGCGCTCGATCGGGCCCTGGCTCATGTTGTGCCAGACGCCGCGGTCGCGCACGAAGCTGACGCGGTCGCCGCCTTCATCGCCGCGCGCGGCGGAAGCAAGAAACGTCTCGAACGACGACCCGTCGGCCTTGTAGCCTGTGGTGTCGATGTTCGCGATATTGTTGGCGACCACGTCCATCTCGCGCGCAAGTGCGGCTTGGCGCGACAACCCGACGAGAACCGCGTTTTGCATCGGTCTTCTCCCCATCCCGTTCCGCAAGTCCAAGCCCTCCCGAGACCGGTCTTGCCGAACGCTTGCCGCAAGCTCTCCCAAGCCGGCGGCGATACCGACTTTGCAGCCGCTGTGCCAAGCAGCGAAATCCCGTAAGATCAGTCAGTTAGCAGGAAAGCGCAATGCCGGCGGCGGGGCAAAAAGCGCCGCCTTGTGGGGGCAACCCGGCAAAACATTCCGGGTGGCCGATGGTAAGAAAGTATCTGTTAACCATACCAACCTACCTTGAACCTTACGGGGGAGCGCAATGGTCGCGCATCCGCGGCGTCCCGCTCGGGACGCCGGTGGGCGACTCGTTACGTTGCGAATCGGGGTCAGCATGGCCAAAGGCAAAAAAGCCGAAGAAGAAGAGGTCGAGGACGAGCGCGAAGAGGGGGCAGAGCAGGCAGCCGACAAGCCGAAAGGAAAATTCTCCTGGCTGAAGCTGCCCTCGCTCAAGTTGCCGTCGCGCAAAATGATGATCATCATCGCCGCCGCGCTGATCGTGCTCGGCGGCGGCGGAGGCGGCGCCTATTTCTACTTCTTCAAGGGCGCCGGGCATAAAGAAGAAGCCAAGCCGATAACCAAGCCGGCGATCTTCGTCGATCTGCCCGACGTGCTGGTCAACCTCTCGAACGCCGCCAACGAGCGCACGCAATACCTCAAAGTGAAGATCGTGCTCGAATTGCCGACGCCCGAGGTGGTGACGGAGATCCAGCCGCTGATGCCGCGGGTGATGGATGCCTTCCAGACCTATTTGCGCGAATTGCGGCCGACCGATCTCGACGGCTCCGCCGGCCTCTACCGGCTCAAGGAGGAATTGACCCGCCGGGTCAATGCCGCGGTCGCGCCCAACCGCGTCACCGCCGTGCTGTTCAAGGAAATCATCGTCCAGTGACGTTCTGACCGATGGCCCCCGAAGAAGAAATCAATCAAGACGCGCTCGCCGCCGAATGGAGCGTGGCGCTCGAACAGGAGGCCCCCGCCGCCGGCGAGGGCGCCACCGCGGCGGCGGCCAACGAGGAGGCCGCCGCGCAATGGGCGG
>Ga0187771_10001601_pt1 | contig 15285 bp, 13 predicted proteins | sample 0116_SJ02_MP15_1_FD_133139 | JGI IMG/M metagenome (GOLD analysis project Ga0187771, IMG submission 133139) | Tropical peat soil microbial communities from peatlands in Department of Meta, Colombia - 0116_SJ02_MP15_10_MG | ecosystem: Environmental > Terrestrial > Soil > Wetlands > Peat | place...
CAGTTTTGCGATGGATGGAAGTGCTCGTCCCGTTGCTCTCTGAAGCGTAGCTGTTTGCCTGGACGCCAAACCACCATCCGCCCTACAACGCGATTAACGCCAAGACAGCGATGAAAGTCGAGACCTTGTCTAGGCCAGCAATCATCTTCTCAATGAGTTTGCAGTCCCACGCAATTGTTATTCGCGCTAATCAAAAGACTCCTTTCCGTGCCTGATATAGTGAGACTTGTACGCACAAAATCCAACCTCGCGCTAACTAACCGCTTGCCCTCAACCGGAAACTCGCCACTTCTCTTCCGCAATCGGGGGCGAGTCTGGCGGCGCGAGCGGGTCTAATTGAACTCAGTGTAACGGTGTCGACCTAATGGTTTAGTGTAAGACATTCATTATCTGTCTGTGAGATCAGAATGTCCGACGACGACATACCCCAAGATATCAAAGGGCGGGTGTTCGTCCAGCCCTGTGCAGGTACTACGGGGGGTTCGAATCCAACCCCCGTAAAATTCACTGAACCCCCGGTATCGCCACTTATAGTTACTAGTAAACCGGGGTCAAAATCCCACTTTTAAAGTCTGACATTTGTCCAGTCCTGTACAGGCGCTAAGAGGAATCCGGCCCGCTGTATTCTACGATGAACCGAGTACGCTCTTTCCAAAAAAAAGAAGACAAAGGATTTCCAGAAGCACGGGCTATTTGATTACTTCTTCATGGGCTTGTCGCAGCAGATTAGGGGCCACAGCTAGAGCATTCCTCTTACAGTTACAAGTCGCAGGTTTCGACTTGTTCTAAGAAGAAGATTGTTGGCTGATCCACTACGCCTGCTCTTTTCATCAACTCTGCCAGAGTGGGGTCAGAGAATACCGATTTCGCTTTGTCCAAGTCTTCACACTCGAAGACGATGACCAGTTCATTCTTGTCATGCTTGTTACGCGCTAATGACCAGCGAGTACAACCTGCATCACGCTGCCGCTTAGCATCCGCGTAGAAAAGTGGCTTCCACGCGTCAAAGTCCCGAACCTTATGACGAACGATAACTTTACCTTTGGTCAATAAATGCACAACCATCCATTCCATCATTAGCACCGTTATAACAATTTCCTTGAGACATAACCCCCACCAATATCGCTTACAGGGCTCGCGGGAGCTTTCAGTGGGGTGTGATAACGTAGACGCCATAAACTGCGTCAATGGTCCCGCAGGCGACCACAAAAACTAGGCCCTAGGTCATTGGCCACTAGGCTTTTCTTTGTTCCTTTATTGAGCCATTCTCAATTCTAACCCACATTTGCCGAAAACAGTTGTGGCACGTTACCTCTCCCACATAGTTACCGTAGATGGATGGAAGCGTAAATTCGCGCCCACAGTGTTGGCAAGTTACTCCCATAGCACATTCCGCTATTTTCGTGCTCAGTGTTTTATGCCGCTTTTTGCTACCCTTTGCCTTTCGCCATTACCTCATTCTTATCTTCACATGCTTTACGAAACTGACAGCTACTCACTATTTTCCTTCACTCACTATAGTAGTTAATGTAGAATGAATCTTGTCGAGCCCTCGCACCTTCGATGTAATTACTTCTTTCAGTCGGTCCATGGATTCAGTCTCGATCTTTGCTACGACATCGTAGACGCCGTAGACATAGTAGGCTTCCCTAACCTCAGGAACGCCCCGCAGGCTCTTCAGAACCTCATCCTCGGCGCCAGCGTCAATATTCATAAACACGAAAGCCTTTGCCATCCAGTTTACCCACTAAGAATTGTAGGGATGAGCGTTATGAGATTATCTCTGGCTCGATTTTGTAATTTTCGAGAGAGTTCGAGCTCGATAATTTCTCAGAAGAAGAATCACGCATCGACCCAAACAAGCGACGTTAAGTCAGTTTCTGAAAGCTCCCTCCTCGTGTATCAAATGTGGTGCCGAATTGTCCCTTGACGGTAACGCGTCATCTACGTTTGGTCTAAAGGGCTGTTTACTTTCGTTTGGTGGCTAATTTACGGTATTTCTAGGTCTGTTTTGATTTGACCTAAGAGACTAACAATTTTGGCGTGTTTCAAGTAGGAGTTCGATTTCTTCTCAAGACGTATAGATTCTAGGCTCCCGCTCTCGATTGGAGGCCCGATAACAAGGGCGTGAACTTCTGTCGCTATTATGGAGGTTGAGTTTACTGAGATTTCGATGAGTAGGTGTTCCCCATCTAAAGTGAAGGGGATTTCTGCATCTAAGCCGTCTTGTTTACTGTAGGGGTCGATGTGCTTTGCTTCGTACTTTAGATTCAATATATCAGTTGCTTTCTGTAGATTGAAGGGCATTCTTCCTCGAAGCGTTCTGTATCAAAGTTAGCCATTTGTCTTTCCCTTCTACTCGAATCCCTGCTTTCTCCGAAGGTGCTCCAACTCATAGCGTGAGCTGGGTTGTTTTGATGGCTCATAATCAACTACCGGAGGAACACGAGGTCTACGTTCGAGTCGCCGGATTCCCATCAAAGAAACTAACGATTGGCGAGATTCTGCTGTACCCTGTTTGGTATGAAGAGGGGCACACGCCAGTCTATGTGAAGTGCCCAGAGTGCGGGAACAGCTGGATAGCCAGAGCCCAGTGTGGAGATGATGAGAAACTCTGGAGAGGAGAACTGAATGTAAATTGTCCGCACGCCAACCACGAGGCACATCCTAGTCAGAGGTCAGTGGAAAGTTTTGATTGCTACGGGGTGTGGGTCTCCATTCTGAAGCTTTCTTCATACTGTTCTCCTTGCCAATCGGGCAGGAATCGTGACATACTGTGCATTCAAATAGACCTCTTGGGCTCACGATCTTGAAGTGCGGGTTTGCCTCTTGAGAGGGAGTGTCGAATAGTTCTTGGGGCACGATACACCTCTGGGTATCTACCTTCTTCCCTGGCTCAACTCCTTGGGAATACCCGGGCATTATGGCCGCCGTGGGACATGCGTCTATACAAATTTCACAATCTTTGCATAGATCCCCTTCCCCCCCGTGAACGAACTTCCAAGGTTCGTCTGGCGTCAGTGCGGCATCTGTCAGTATCCCAACCCAGCGTTGCCGCGACCCATATTGAGGGGTCAGTACCAGCGTCATCTTACCGATGAAGCCTAGACCTGCCAGAGTTGCCGCGGCTTTTAGGTGAATTCCTTGACTGGGAATTGCGTTGTAGCCCAAATACCATAGAAATTTGCATATCCTCCATGCCCTAGCTTCCACTATCTCGTAGTACATATTGTAATAGACAGCGCCCTCAACTATGTCAAAGGGGATTTTATCCGGCGGTATTGCTGAGGCAACCACCGTATTCAGGGCGATATCCCATACATGGAAACCGAGCACTATGACCGTCTTCACTCCTCGCATAACTTCAGAGGGTTTTGAGAGTCCTCTATTGGGAGGGAATGGTACTTTCTCAAGCTCTTCTAATCTTGGCACGCCAAAGAAACTAAATTCCTGCTTGAAAGCCTCGTCTCTCAGTTTTTCTTTTAAACCAATTGCCATATCTTGTGTTGAGAAAGAAGCATCACTTAACACTTTGCAGTGTCCCCCACGTTTGCGGGTGTGTTCCTCCGGCCAACTCTACTCCTTGCAAATCGAGATCTACAATAGCAATGCAGTCAGTTGTATCACATTAGTAGGTAAATAATCGCTATCAATCTCGTCCCCCGATTGAACCTTACACCTCTCTGGATTCGAAGATTCGGTTTATTCGTTCATCCTGGAAACCATCGCAGAACACTCGAGAATTCAACCAGAGAGAGGCATAATTCGGAGGGTGTCCATTTGCAAGAAGGTCTGGCATATTCTCGGGTTGATGATAGAAGGGACAGACGCAGGTTCTTTGCCTCTCATCTCTACTAGGGGAGACTACGCCTTAACGGGTTCGGATCCGTGAAATTGCATCAAGAACCACCGATCCTTTCGTTTCTCTAAAACGACTGTTACTCTGTACGGGGCCGTGGCATCGCGCCCTCCACCTTTCATGTGAATTAGAGCGTCGATAGCCGCCCAACCTACGGAACCTGAGTTGGAAATAGAATAGGATTTCCACTCGAAGACGTAGACAACCGGTTGAGAGAAAAGTCCTTCGAAGAAAGATTTCAATTGAGACGGACCTAGGGCTTTTTCACTTGCTTCCGAACCCAGAAGAAAAACGTCAGAGTCATCTGCAAACAGTCTCAAAACACCTGAAAGATCACGTGCAGCCACACTGTTCTTGAAACGCTCCAGTACATCGACTATTTCGGCCTGCGTTTTCGTGTCTGCTTTCAAAGCCGACCCTTTCAGTCATTTATGCAGCGAGGACTTGAGGATTGTGGTGAGTCGAGCATGTCGGCTTGGTCCGTAGGGTTGTTACTCTTCGGTTGGTACCTCAATCAAGGTACAGAGGAGTACAGCGCATACCCAGCGGGTGCCTCTGGTGCCTTACGTACAATCGACTTACTACACAACCATTGTAATGCTGTCTCTACTCGCGTTAGAACGGGATGCCTACAACAGCTTGAAACCACTGCGTTTGGATAGAGAGCCCGAACAATCTCTACGGATGTGTATGTGATTTGAGAATGCTCGAAGAGAAAGTTGACTATTTCGTCCTCTAAAGACGGCTCCAGCTGCCTTAGTCGCTCAAATTCGGGCTTACGGATTGACAACTCAAATGTAGTTTACCCTATGACCGTAGCTTAAGAAGTCTTGCTTACTTACAGGTTGATACTGTTTCCACTTATCGATTACGAAAACATTGGCTGCGTATCGGGATTTCTAGGAGCCCGCGACCAAACTCTTTTCACGCAACTTATGCCCGGCGTAGGCTAATCCCACCGGCCCCACCACACGACACACCTACCCCAGTTGCTCGGAGATCGAATTGAAGGCCGCAGGTTTCGCATTGGTAAGTGGGGCGGTGTTCGAAGTTAGGGCCCCGCCAGATTTGTTCAAGGCTGGCTAGGGATAAGGGGATCTTACAGACTGGGCAACGCATGCATCGATCACATGACTCGAATTGGAGGCTGCGATGAGATAACGGCCGAAGGCGATTCGGAACCCAGAGGGACGGGTAAGTGAAAGTACATCTCTGCTGACCGTGAAATCAATACGAACGAGGTGTTGAGCTTGGGATTACTTTCGCAAAACAGTCAGTCAACGCGTCGTCCTACACTCCTTAACTCGCGAATTCACGGCGCCTAACCTATGAACTGCCCAACATGCGGTACCATGCTGGAACTTGACTCGCTCGAATACCGGTGGGTTGGTGAAGAAGTGGATGTGAAAGCCAGCTCCTCCTGCCCATACTGCCACCAACACAGGCTCAAGGCCGGTGACGAGCTAGCCAAAGTCATCCCCATAACAGAACTCGCGAACAGGAAGCCGCACCGCCAACGGGGCTTGGCCTAGCATGGATTGTGAGCACTGCCATAACCGCGGCGGGGAATTCGTGCGGGCCACCATCCTACGGAAACGCACACTCATCTTCAAACCATGCCCACACTGCCAAAGCTATGCAGGGCCCGAAAAGGGTCAACTAACATTGCCGGAAGCACTCCAAGTCGCAAACTAATGATCGCGGAGAGCGACGAACTTCCTCTAGCCAGCGGAAGAATGTAAGACGCAACGGCTTCCCGTGGACGGACGGTTATTCTATGACGATTGTCGTGAGAGTGGAACGCACGCCGGGAAGTCGCCTTATCTTCAATGTGACAACCTGTTTGACGGTACCCATCGACTCAGCTTCAACTTTCGCAATCATATCGTAAACGCCATAAATGCGGTGAAAGAATATCATCGTCGTTCAGGAAACGTTGTTGACTCAACCGCTAGGGCGTTGAACGTAGTAGACGACATCGTGTCAGGTCGCCTGAAGCCATGAGCCATTCTGGAGGAGAACTTACCTTATTTGCTTCAAGTCTCTCCGAGTCTGACACTATTTGAGTTCGAGTCTTTCTCACACACTCCGAGATGTACCAAGTGGAGGAAAGCCCCTGCTCCGGTTTTTCAGGCATTTGCAAGACAGCGCAGGTTCCGAAGGCAGTCAATTTCCCGAACTGAAAGATTGGACTGTGCTCACATCTGACTACATGTGATGTTCCCCGGGTCGGGTGGGTTGCCTTAGGTGTTGACCAATTGGTTATGGCCTTCCTGCGGAATTAAGGTGTGGAATTAAGGTGCGAGGTGTCCTCGTCGCATATGAAGAGGGACACGATTGCGTCGCTGAGCCTAATCGTTTGTTTCTTCTCAGTATATTTCCTGTTGACTCTATCTGTTTCCACTGAATCTATCGTCTTGCCAATCGTTATGAATAATCAAGGTTTCACGGTCACGATCACGTACTATTACGTCGACGGCCCGAATACAATTGTTCTGGTTGGAAGCGTGGAGTCGCCGATGTCGTTGACGTTGATGTCGTTAAATGGCTTAGCATCCATTAACGGAGTGACCGTGGGCTCGGGAAGTATAGACCAACCATACCTTCAGTTGACTGGTGGAATAGCGGCGCCCGTATCGGCAACTGTCACGGCTCGCTTCAACATCTACAATGCTTTATGGTTCGGAGAGATAGCGGTAGGTGATGGGACGACAATTCCGTTTCATTACGATTCCACTCCGATCACCGTCGCTCTATCTGGGCAGATGTGCGTGGCACCGAAGGGCAGTGGTTGTTTCCCATGGCCTGGTTTCAACCAGACAAGTACGTTAGCGATGCTTTGAGGTTCAGTTCGCTTCAGTCGTCTGCGATCAGTCTTTTTGGGGCCTAAGGGGTCGACTTTGGTCGGGCCCTTCTTAGCCGGAACGGGCTTGGGTTTAGGGTTGGACCTGCACCTTATCGAGTCCAAGTCCCTCCGGACCCGCCACAATTATGGTTCGCTTATAATAAGAGTAAAGTGGGGCTGAAATCCCACCCCGGCGCTTTCAGCTCCACCCAGGGAGTATTCGTCCAAAAAATCGAACTCATCCACCCTAGGCGAAATCATTAATTTCGGCTTATGGATGGAAAAAACAAGGCCACCGCCCCTCAACCCTCAAATGCCGCATCCAAACCCTCAAATCCATAGCTACAAAAGCTCGCCTACGACTATGAATTTTTCATATCCGAAGGCGTTCCAGTGCCTCAAGTCAACTCTTTTTAGCTTTCGATGCTACTTGGACATCTGGAGGATAAGGACATATGACCGAAACCATAAAGGTCGAACTCGACGAGGCTGTTGCGAGGAAGTTCAGGAAAAAAGCCATGGAGAAGTATGGCTACAAGAAAGGAACAATCAAGAAAGCCATGGAGGACGTGATAACAAAATTCTCCCAGACCGGCCCAGTGGATTGGGGGTCACTGAGGGGAACGTTGAAGGTAGCTAAGAAGGTCTCCTCCGTCCAGTTGCAGCATAAGCTTTGGTCGAATCAAGATTGATCTTGCTGGATACCAATATTTTCCTCGAATTGATGCTGGGACAGAACAAGGCAGCCGACTGTGAGACTTTACTCGACGCAGTCTCGAAGGGAAGGATTGAAGCCGTTGTCACTCATTTCAGTGTACATGCGGTCGAAGCGGTGCTTCGCTCGGGAGAACCACTAGTAAGATTTCTTAGAAATCTGGAGAATTCCCTTGGACTCACAGTCTTTGAAACTGGAGTGGCGGATGAAATGTCCGCCGCGATGCTGACCAAGAGAAAGTCGCTTGATTTTGACGATGCGTTACAATATTTCGTCGCAAAGAGATTGGGAGTAGAAGCGATTGTGAGCTACGATAGGCATTTCGATAAGCTTGACGTTCCAAGAACTGAGCCGTCCACGCTAGTCAAGAAGACTCACAGCACTGGAAGTGATCAAAATGCCGAACGTGAGGCCCTTTCAGACTGACAAGAATCCGGTGTTCATGCAGTCAAGCACAAAAACTGCGGGGGTTCAAATCCCACGTCTCATCTTTGAGCCATTAGCAAGTTGTCCATAACGGACGGATAATCTGGGTCTGACATCGAACCTTCTGACTCCTGGAAGATATTGCGCGTTCGTCGTCGACCTGGGCAACTATGGCAGGAACAATGTTACTCCTAGAACGATCTCGGTACCCTTCAAGCCCTCATGCAATACGCGAGGGAAAACACGAATCTGGCGTCGGGGAACTCTGACGTTGTTAAGAATGGGAGGCCGAAAGTGGCGACTGTCTTCATTGAACCAAAAGGCGAGGGCAAATTGGATGCGCCATGGCCCAAAGAGCTCGACAACCGACCCGCAGTCTTAGGGAGGAGCAAAGGAGACCCAAGCACTCTTGTAGCTCTTTATGAGCGTCCGCGGGAAGGTGGCGACTTTGGCTATGTCGCCAATGCGGTGAAAGAATACTATCGTCGTTCAGGAATCGTTGTCGACTCAACCGCTAGGGCGTTGAACGTAGTAGACGACATCGTGCCAGGTCGCCTTAAGCCATGAACCATCAACGTGCTTGCACTTGATCGATTTCATTTCCTCGCATCCGATTTGCACTTAATGCCTAATACCGCGGTGATTTCAGCCTCAGTCATTCCTGTGATTTCGATGACTTTCACGTTCGAATAGAGACCGGCAACCAGCTGCACGTTCGAGGATGATGTTCGGAGCGTCTTGGACAGCCATCTTAAGACCTCGCGATTGGCCTTACCTTTCATCGGGGGCGCAGCGACATGGATTGTAAGGGTGCCATCCGGCTCGCAGAACAGTTTGGTCTCGCTTCTCAGCGGCTTCACGTTCAGCGTCAATCTGACACCATTCGAAACTGGCCGCGAACGCATACAACCACCTCACTCTTCACCCGCCTATATGTGCCGGTATTCAGTGAAATTGAACTTACATTAGGAAAATTATGTGTGAATAGTTGTTCACAACTAGCCCCGTATAGTGCCTACTACCGCAGAAATGCCCGCTAGAACATCACTAATACTCACACTGACGGGCAAAAAGTCCACTGAAAGTCGGTAAAGCACGTGGCGCGGCGCATATGCACGGGTAAATTGGGGTCAGAATGCCCTAGTCCATCTCTGCATCCTTGGGAACCTCTGAAAGAAGAAACGGTCTGAGGGTTGAAGCAGGACCTCACCTCTGCTAGTTCTGCTCGCTACCCATTCTCGTCGGTCGTGGTACGTGGGTTTAATCGTGTTCAGATACCTCTACTCATTGAAATTTCATGAATACTCTCGCCATGTTCGTCCGCATTTCGTACATTTGAAGAATTGAGTAGAGGCTTCATCGCCACCGCGAGTTTGTACCATCCAATAGAAGGCTTCGCCATGCCCGCATTTTTGGCAGGTAACTTTCATCTTCGGGAGAGTCTGTAGGTTTTTCTCAATTTTGCCGATTACCACGACGGATTCCTTAGCCGTTCCGAATTTCTGTACTATCGGATCCGACCGTCTGGTTTCTTCTCCGCACTTAGGGCATGCTAGTACAACGATCTTTTCCTTCTTAATTGGAATGAGCGTCAAACTACATTTCGCGCAGAACTGCATGCTGGATTACAACCGAATTGCGGGCGTGCAGTCATATACGCATTTAATCCTTCCTTTCTTACTTCCTTGAGACTTCGTCAAAGAACCACATCCCGTTCTGAGAAAACGTAGTAGCAATCCTATGTCGAACCAGGAAACGAGGCGCGTTTGCTTTTTCTTCTGATCCTCCATCTCAATTGTCAAAGTATAAGCACGGAATCAGTTTTTATGGCAGTCTTACGCATTAGGTAGGCAGTATACTGGAGATCTTACCTGCGTGGATGATGGGAGGGCCGTCAAGGTCGTGCCGATTATCGCGGCGAGTATTATCTTTTGTATAACTAGAAAATAGGGACGGTGGAAAACGAAATGGGTTATGAGAATAGACGTTACGGTGCCCCGAGGCAAATGACGCAAGTCAAATGCTCCGACTGCGGAGCGGATACGGAAGTACCGTTTGTGCCAACGGCGGGCAGACCAGTCTACTGTAGAGACTGCTACCAGAAGCACCGAAGATACTAGGCAAACAGCCTGGAACCGGTAGTGACGGCAAATCCCAGTTTTTGTCAAACGTTTTCGTGTGCCCGACTCTTATGGTACTCTTATGGTACGGGCAGAGAAACCTAAACTATGGGGCAATTCTCCTTGTGTAAAGGGAAGATTTCCGAACTGTTCGTTTCGAAACCAAACGGACAGAACAGAAATCGAACTGATGGAACCCAAGAAGACCGAGATCTGCGACCATTCAACAGCCACGATCAAGCTCACCAAAACGGAGTTCTGCCATTTCCTCTAGAGAAGTAACGACCGCTGGTCGACTTTCGTGCCAAGACCCAATTCAGGCCCACAAAAACGCAAGTCTTGAACTAGCTAAGTCAGAAACACCTTTTCCGAGACGCCCACAAATAGACTTGGGTATCCCTACCGCGTAGCGCTCTTGACAATAGTCTCGTAGATTCTAGCGCTAGCGTCATGATTACATCCGACACAGATAGGCTGCACCTCCGTCCATGTGGTACGGCTCTTAAGCGCTTTCATAAATCCGTCTAGGCAGTCTCTTGCCAAGCTAACCGGAACCAAACTGAATCTTAGGGTCAGAAGTCAAGTTAATAGCGTCATTAACCAATAGCGTACGCCTTGTTGACTCTGTTCAAGACGTACGTACTCTTCGTTCTCGTGTTCTTTCCCGCGATATTCCCGGGTTCAAGCAGCATACTTCTAGCACAACGCGTTTCCTCACGAAACAGCTCGGGTCAACCGTCGAATAACGGGATGGAAGTTCTGGCGGCGTGGAATAGGATCACGATTGATTCAGTCAACGTTTACTCGATGATAGGCTCCGAAGTGAACTCTGATTGCACTGGTTTGGGAACACAAGAAACTGAAGTTGAATGCTTCTCGATTCAACAGAATTTCTGGGTTTCCGATTCTAAAGGAAACGCGGTGCTTTGGGCCCAGAGTGTGGTCGAACTCGCGGAATTTGAGGAGGGGTTACTCTACGCAACATACGCTTTCCTTGTCTGGACTCCGACGGAGGCGCTTCAACCTCTCTTTTGTTTCCCATCCTCCTACGCTGATAACGTATGCCGAGCGCCCATTTACACGTATCCGGTTCGGTTGCGACACTCCTTTACATTCTATGCGAATGTTTCGAGAGTTAATGATGGGTATGTTCTTCATCTTAGCAATGACCTCGCGGCTGAGAGCTGGAGCATCCCCGCCTCAATTGATTGCCCCTGTTTCATTGATACTATAAGGCAAAAACCGCTGCCTTGGGGATTCTTTCCATTTGAATTTGTTGCCGTGGGTTTAGACGACGGCTCTACGGCGTTTTTTGGAAATGGTACAAGTGGAAGCGTCAGCCCGGGGATGGTTCAGCTAGTTGGGGGGGACTGGCATCAAGTCGATATGAATACCATCCAATGTGAGATGCTTCTTGGATGTCCGAATGCGACATCGACAATGGAGAGTTCCGCAAACCTCAGATGGGAGAATGGTAGCGGTAAGATCGACTGGTCGGTTGGAGCAAGCGACCAGGGCAACTATATCGCAGGAATTCATGCGCAGGTGGCTGAGCCACCGGTTCTTCCTCGTCCCGTGATCGAGAGCATATTGTACATCCAAATGGGTTCGGGAGAACCGGCTGTTCCGACAATCTTTGATGGCGAAGGTCGAGCAACTGGATATGACAGTTCGTCAGGTCGCTTTGTTCAGAACATCCCAAATTCGTTTATCTCTTCGAGCACCGGCGTGCGAATTGTAATAGTAAACCCGAGTGGTTCATATCGGCTGACCTTAACCCCTCTTGGCTCGGGTCCTTTTCGCTTGCTGGTGAGCAAGGAGATGAACATCAACGCCACTAAATCCATCAGAGTCTTGGGTGGCTTCATGACCGTCCTTCTCACTGAACAATATGTGATAGATTCAAACAGCATGACATTGAGCGCTAGCGTCGACTACGCGCCTTTACTTACAGTGTTCGGAATCGCACTCGCATGGGTTACTGTCGTTGTGGGAATTGCCGTATGGCTCAAGCGTCGCCGATCGTTAAGAGGAAACAGAGAGGACGATTGATGAATTAGTTGATCCGTTAGTTCCGGAATTGTGAAGAGTGATGCGGGGTTGGCGATGGCATCCCAAGCCGATAGCTATCTTCTGTTGGCAAGGGGAGATAGGATAGGAGCCGAAGAAGCTTACCTTAAGTCCTTGGTAATGGGAGAGGGCTGGTTGGCCTTACTATCAGGTTAGGGCTCTCGTTGTCTACTCCGATGCAATAATCGAAACAAATCTTGATGAGTCAAAGAGACGATTAGAGCAGGCTGCGGAAATCTTCAAGAAACTCGGAGCAAAATGCGACCTAGAGAAAGCAGAAGCAAAACTAGCAACCCGCACATAACCGGCTTATATATACTAAAGTGGGGTAAAGTGGGGTTCACTGGTAACCTATAGATGGGTGATTACGGCAGGTGTTACAACACTTGCAACCTTGCGCCAGGAATTTTACGCTTTAGGTACGCATGCAGTCTAACACAGGTATGTTAGGCCGCGGCATGCCTTGATTACAGCGTCATAGGCTGAGAGGCATTATGGTCGCCAATGCGACTGTACGGACAAATATACAGACAGAGCCCACACAAGCCTTCCTCTCCTAAAGGCCCTGCTCTCTTTTTCATGTAATCGCTGCATAAATTTGCGTCGAACCTAACTTCTCTAGGTTCCAAGGAATTGAAGGGTGCGCCCGTGAACGCCGTCACGGGACAGATGCGCACGCATGCATCACAATCATTGCAGCCTATACCCATTCTGGCCCCAGTCGTTAGGGGTGCATCCGTAAGTACGCTCGAAAGCCTCACCCTTGGTCCATAATCCCGTGTGATCAGGAGACAACTCTTCCCAATCCATCCGAGGCCAGCTAAGTTTGCTACGAGCTTATGAGAAATCAAACCCGTCAGTGTATCGGAATCGATAGTTTGAGACGCAGGAATTGCGTATGCCAAGTAGCCTTCTTCTTGGATTGTTTTCGTCAGCAGAGCAGCTGCGTTGTCCAAACGCGAATTGACAGAGAAGTATTCCGTCTCGTATGGCAGGATGGCTGCCGGGTCATCATGTCTGTGCAGTTCGTTCACTACCGCGTCGGTAAGCCGAATCCCGATTGATATTGCCCTCGGGAATTCTCTTAGGCGCTCTCCTCCCTGCCTGCAGATGAAGTCGATGACTGATGTAAGGTCGGCGACGCCAAACAAGTCTGCTCCGTGTTCCCTTGCGGCTCTTTCGAGCGAAGCTTGAAAGGAACCATCCAATCGCGTCGCCCCGGTTATTCTTCAAAGGCAGTCGTATTTCTAGCTGTTTGGCCACTAGCGAAGTTGAATTTCAAGTAACATTTCCAACTCATTCTACGCAAATCCAAGTTTTTCTCCATCCGGGAAAAATTGACTCCTGAAATTGTTCTTCGTCTGCATGAAGACCCTTGCGAATTGAGAAGGCCTAATACAGAGCACAATCTGCTTTCCAGGCGTGTTTAGGATGTCTGAGATTGCAAAGAAGAAAGCTTTCCAGTGGATCTCTGAAAATGAGTCAGATATCATTCAGGTCAGCGATAAGATTTGGGAACTTGCTGAAATCGGACTGCAGGAGTTCAAGTCTTCAGCTCTGTTGGCCGAGCAGCTGAGAAAAGCGGGATTCAACATTGAGATGGGCGTTGCTGGGATGCCTACTGCCTTCGTGGCAAGCTGGGGATCGGCTAAACCTGTGATCGGCATAATGGGTGAATTTGACGCTTTAGCTGGCCTGTCGCAAAAGACCGTTCCCTGGAGAGAGCCACTAGAGGAGGGGGCAGCCGGTCATGGTTGCGGGCATAACATCCACGGCAGCTCTGGCATGGCTGGAGCGATAGCTGCGAAAGTTGCCATGGAAGAGGCTGGAATGAGAGGGACGATTATGTTCTTTGGAACTCCAGCCGAGGAGACGGCAGGCGGAAAGGTGTACATGGTTAGGGACGGTATCTTCAACGGTTTGGACGCCGTGCTCAGCCACCATGCCGGGTCAATGAATACCGGTGGCTACTCAGGTACCAACGCAGAGAATGATGTCAAGTTCCATTTCTATGGGATATCTTCGCACGCGGCCGGTTCCCCAGAGGAGGGACGGAGTGCGCTGGACGCTGTAGAGTTGACGGATGTAGGCATAAACTACCTAAGAGAACATATGATCCAAGAAGCTCGGATACACTACGTGGTAACTTCGGGCGGCGAACAACCAAACGTCGTCCCGGCTTACGCGAGCTCTTGGTACTACGTACGAGCTCCTGAGCGCGGTCAAGTCGAGCAGATATATGATCGAGTTCTTCAGATTGCAAAAGGAGCTGCCATGATGACGGAGACGACGCTAAAAGTAGAGTACGTTGGCGGCTTGTATAATATGATTCTGAACCGCACTCTGAACGATCTCATAATCAGCAACATGCGCGAGATTGGCCCTCCCGAGCACACGGAAGAAGAGAAGAAATTTGCCAAGGAAATATCAAAGACAATAAAGCCCGGCGCAAAGAGAGATTGGCTTGCTAAGTCCAAAAGGCCGGAATGGGAGACGCTTATTGATGTTGAATTAGATCGCACAGTACCAGACACTTGGGAAAGGTGGGAGGCTGGGTCAACCGATGTTTCAGACGTTAGCTGGCAAGTTCCAACGATGGAATTCACAACTGCGACCTTTGTGTTGGGAAGTCCCGGACACTCTTGGCAGAATGTTGCACAGGCAGGCATGGGAATCGGCCACAGGTCCATGATCTTTGCGGCTAAGACAATATCGTCTTCTGTCATTGACCTCATGAGCAAGCCTGAACTTGTCAAGAAGGCGAAAGATGAGTTCAAGCAGAGACTTGGAGGAAGGATCTACAAGTCGCCTTTGCCGTCTGAGATGAAACCTCCTCTCGAGATGTGGAAGAAGTAACAGACAACAAACGTCTTCTTAAACGAATGCCAGCTTCCGTTCGTAAGGATACGTCAAGACTCCCTCCGGTCACTAATCCGATGAGAAGCAAACATGGAATACAAATCGAGGTTTTTCGCCTAGCTTGCATTTGTTTACCTATAAGTTTTAATAAAGCCGCCAGTGTGCTTCACACGGTGTGTTAGGTGGGGCTATTTCTAGGAAGCGTAGTTGCGCGCAGGATGATGTGTTTCTGCGTTCTAGCTCTCCTCTTAATTTCACTCTTAGCTAGGACGAATTCGACTTCGGCCCAAACCACGGCAAATCCGTCCACCCTCAAAGTCGGGTGGGGTGGGACGCCTTTTGACACGTTTAACCCGTTTACTACTTACACAGTTTTGTCGGAGTTGGCTAC
>Ga0187771_10001602_pt1 | contig 15272 bp, 11 predicted proteins | sample 0116_SJ02_MP15_1_FD_133139 | JGI IMG/M metagenome (GOLD analysis project Ga0187771, IMG submission 133139) | Tropical peat soil microbial communities from peatlands in Department of Meta, Colombia - 0116_SJ02_MP15_10_MG | ecosystem: Environmental > Terrestrial > Soil > Wetlands > Peat | place...
GCCAGCTTCGAGCGCCGAACCGCCGCAACAACGAATGACTGTCACTGTGAATTGCAATCCTCAGTAGACCTGAGAAGGCAACCCGGACGGCGCTGGAAAAGAGGGGACCGATCACCAAAGATGGGTCGGCCTGGGCGGTTTGCTCGCTGCCGAGCCCAGGGGCCAGTGAAGCGCTTCTATATACTATATAGATATCACCGCGTGTGTAAACTACGGCCCTCACCCACCACAGAATGTAACAAATGTAACTTCTGAAACTTTTGCAACTGATCCTTTTAGGTATTTGAAACTAGGACTCTTACGCGGCTCTGGATTTTGCAGAAAACTGCATTTTCGCGTTTTTTGTCCCTTTTTGCCCCATCAGTTCCATCTTTCATATCGCTCCAATTTAGTGGAGATGGTGAAAAATCCATCCGGCATGTTCGACGCCGTGCAGCGTAGCGCGACTCACGTCACGGCTGCACTGGTACGAAACTCAGGCCGGGTCACCTCACGCCGTTTTCTTGGCCGGTACCAGCGCCAATTTGATCAGCACAGCCTCAGGGCATCCATGCCATTCGGATTGCGGCTCGTTGCCGAGGTAAGGTAAGTCCGCGATCCCGATTTCACTCGTGTAGAAACCGCTCACCACCAGATCGCGAAGATGGTTGAAGAAAGCGACGGCGCTTGCATCCTCCGCAGCCGCCTTCTGAGGAAAAGCAATGCGGTCGAGGATTTGTTTTTGCTGGTCGCTCGTGCCCTCAATGAAATCGTGGCCGAACGACCGGTTGCACTCTGTGTCCAACCACGTCAGTCCGCCGCGAATTTCAGCCGGAAGATTGCCACCTTGGAATTCCAACCAGTCGTCGATAAACTCCGGAACTCCGGCCTGGGTAGCACTCCCCGAAGTTTGGTCGGCCGGAATGATCCAATCGCAAAGAACGCGCACCGTCTTCCACTCGTGAGGATCCAGAACTTTGGGCTGGTAATCGGCCGGATCCAAGAGACGAGCGGACTGGCCAGGCATGGCCTTCGCCAGCGAGGATACAAAGGGGGCCGCAGAGATTAGAGCCGCGCCTGGCATGGCCGCCATGAGCTTGAGGATCTCACGTCGTTCGAGACGAATGTTGCGGGCTCTCTTTTCTTCCACCGCGCCTCCTCGCTCAGAATTAGATGTTTCGCTTTCGGACCTGCTCGGCGATGAATTCCGAAGTGCGCCACGCCAGAGCCATAATCGTGAGCGTCGGATTTTTGTCGGCGTTGCTGACGAATGGGGCGCCATCCGCAACGAAGAGATTTTTGCAGTCCCAGGCTTGGCAATGCGAGTTCAGCACGGAAGTCTTCGGGTCGTTTCCCATGCGTGCGCCGCCCACCTCATGGATGCACTCTCCGCCGTGTGAAATCCCCCACTGCTGCTCTGGTCCCCTCGATGCGACGACCTGGCCGCCGGCGGCGTTCACGATCTCACGGAAGATCTCCTGCATGTGCCGGGCCATGAGGGTTTCGTCTTGGCCCCACTTGAAGTGGAACTTCAGAACGGGAATCCCCCACTGATCCACCACGCGGTCGTCAATCTCACAATAACTGTCTTCATTGGGGATCATCTCCCCGCGTCCATGAAGACCCACGAACGAACCGTACAACTTCCGGCAACTCTGCTTCAGGTTCTCGCCGTAGCCACCGCCAGAGAACCGCTGCGATCCGCTGAGCAGGCCAGGCATCGGCATTCCTTGACGCCCGCCTCCAAACTCAATGTGATACCCGCGAGAGAATGGCAGTTCATGCCTCTGCTGCTTCTGGTAATTCCACCACGGCATGTAAAGGTGCATTCCCCCAACGCCGTCTTCGTTATGGGGAGGAAGGTCCATCAGGGTAGGCAGGAATCCGGTCACGTCGGACATTACAGTATCCATCAGGTACTTGCCCACCAGTCCGCTGGAGTTTGCCAGCCCACTGGGAAAGCGCGGGGTGCGGGAGTTTAACAACAGGCGCGCCGTTTCGCAGGAACTCGCCGCCAGGACGATCACGTTGCCGCGAGCCTGGACTTCTTTTCGGGATTTCTTGTCGATGTACGAAACGCCCGCCGCGCGGCCCTCCGAGTCGATCAGGACTTCGCGCGCCATGGCGTCGCACCGGATTTCCAGATTGCCCGTCAGTTGGGCTGGAAAGAGCAGCACCGCGGGCGAGGAAAAATTGGAACCCAGCCGGCAACCGCGTCCGCACTGCGACACGTAGTGGCAGGCAGGCCGACCATTGAGCGCGCGCGTCAGAATTGCCAGTCGTGAAGGCACGCAAGGGATATGCAGTTCTTTACAGGTCCTCTGAATGAGCAGCTCGTAACAGCGCGGGGCAGGAGGAGGAAGGAATCTTCCGTCGGGGGTATTCTCCAAACCCTCGGCGGACCCGAAGACGCCAATCAGTTCTTCCGTCTTGTCATAGTAAGGCGCCAAGTCCTCGTAGCTGATGGGCCAGTCAGAACCCTTGCCGTCGCGGCTGTAAGGCTTGAAGTCGTAGGGGCCGTTGCGCAGAGCGATGCGTCCCCAGGCGTTCGTTCGGCCTCCCAGCATACGCGAGCGAAACCACATCCACTCGGACCCGGGAGCCGAGAGGTAAGGCTCGCCCTCAACCTGCCAGCCGCCCACAACAGCGCTGAGATAGTCGATCAGAGTTTTGGGATTTGCCGCGCCTCGGTGAGGAGTGTGGTAAACCCACTCCAGCCACTTGGAATCCCTGGCCGCGTCGTACCAGCTTCCGGCTTCCAGCATGAGGCACTTGGCGCCAGCCTTCGTCAGGTTATAGGCGGCCATTCCACCGCCCGCGCCCGAACCGACGATGATTGCGTCGTAGGCCTCGGGGCTGGACATCACCTGTGGCATCAGCTCCTCCAAGTGGACACCGCAACACGCCAGTCAAATCACAGCCCGCTCGGCCTCACTGCAGGGGGCCATCAAAACCCCGTTGCAGATGGGCTTTCTCGTTCCATCAGGCGGACCAGGCGAACGCTGGCACGGTTGTTTCCTTCCTGATCGAAAGAGATCAGTCCTGAAGCTCCGGCATCGTTGCGAACGCTGGCGAGCCGGTCCCGTACGCGAGCACGATTGGGACCAGCCTCACGCAGGGCGCGGACGATCAGCCGAACGGCGTCGTAAGCTTCGGCTGCAACCGGGCTCGGAAGCACTCCCGTCAAGGATTGGTAGCGGCGCGCGAAGCTCTCCTCCAGAGGGCTCTCAGCCCCGGCAGAAGCCACCGTCCACATGCGGTCATGCTGATCAACGTCCCGCTCCGATGCATCGTGCGGGGCGAAACTCAGCCTGGAACCCTCTTGCGCCGCTTCCTGGGCAAGGTAGAGGGGAGTCTGAAGTCCGTCTTCCCGAATTCTTCTTATCAGCGTCCTGGCGGTTTTTGCCCGCGTCCAAAAAACAATTGCCTCCGGGGACTCTCTCTTCATCACCGCGAGCAGCGAGTCAGCGTCTGGTTGCTGAGGATCGGCAGGCAGGACAGTGACGCGAGGGGCGGCGAACTGCCGAGCAGCCTCTTGAAATTCTTTGCCGCCGAGCCGCCCATCGTGATCGCTCTCGACGACCAGGAGAACGCGTCGCAGACCGCGGGTGCGATAGATGTCCTCGGCCATGACCCGCGCCTGGTCCGTATCACTCGGTCCCAGTCGAAAGACCCAGGGTATGTCGATCTGAGTCGTTGTCTTGTCCGTGGAGAGGGTCAGAATGGGGACGCCGATCCGGTTTCCGACCTGCTCGCTCAGGTGTGCCGTTGATCCGTCGGCCGACGTGATCACCGCAACCGCCTGCTTGTCAAGAACCAGATGAATCAGGTCGTCCGCAGTGTGTCCCCACGAGGGCCCACTCTCATCGCCAATGGCGAGTTCCAGCCGGCGGCCTCCCGGCAGAGGATTTTGGGAGGCGTCTTCCAGTGCCAACTGAGCGGAAGCAACGATGGCATCCCCCTCGGCCTTTCGTGGGCCATGAAGCGGCGCCATGAGCCCCACGCGGATCGTCGGGCCCGCCAGGTTGTACGTCGCCTCCCGTCCCGGCCCCACGTAGCTCACACCTCTCGAGGCGATCGAAGCATAGGGCGTTGGGGGAGCCTCTGGTGTCTGTCCGCTCGCAGTCGTCGCACTCGCCAAGACGGCGAGCGCGACGGCGAAGACAACGAGATTTCGACCATTCGCCAGGACGCGTTGTAGGAGGTTAGCCATATTGTAGCGGCGGTCTCTGACCGCCGTCTTTCTCGGCGCTCAGAGAGCGCCGCTACAGAAAGCCTCACCGCGCTGATGCCGTTGGTTTGGCGACCCAGTCGGTGCGGCGCTCCGGCCAGTAGACGAAATGTCCGTCCTTAACTTGGGCAAAAGTGACAGGGGCAATGTTGTTCAACGTGTAATCGAAAAACGCGCGGCCGCTCACACCTTGATAGTCCTTCATCCCGTATTCACGCAGCGCATCCATGATTCGGCCCCGGTTGAGCCCGGCTTTGTCGATGGCACGGAGAAGGATGGTCATCCCGTCATACGCATAGGAAGCATAAGGATCGGGCTCCGCGCCAAAGCGCTTCAAGTATCGCTGGCGAAACTCCAGCCATTTTGGATCCTGGCGGGAGGGATCAACCGCGCTGACGGCCACCAAGCCTTCCGCCGCTGGCCCGGCAATTTCCAGAAGTTCGGGATAGGGAATCCGGCTGCTGCCGAAGACCGGCTGCCTCATTCCCAGAGCGCGCATTTGCTTGAGGATTAGCCCGGCTTGTGGCGCGCTGCCCCAAATCACCAAGCCGTCGATTCCAGCATCCCGAAGCACAAGCAATTGCTGGGAGAAATCCTGTTCGCCGGGTTCGAACTTCTCCTCCAGCAACGGCTGATGCCCCAGGCGGCGGGCCACGTCAAAGAACGTCGCGTCCCCCATGCGGCCGTAGCGGTTGGTGGATCGAAGAATCCCGACCTGTTTCAGTTTGAGTTGATTGAAGATGTAATCGGCCAGCGCATAGCCCTGTTGGCGGTCGTCAGGAAAATTGTGCAGGAGCCACTGAATACGAGTTTCCGTCACGGTTCGGTCCGTCGTGCCGGTGTCCACAATGGGCAATTCGATCTTCAGCGTGGCGCGCAACGCGATATGAGTCGAGGCGGCGTCAATGGAGCCCAGCATGGCCCACACGTTCTCGTCAAAACGCATGTTCACGATTTCCATCGCTGAAGCTCCCCAGAGGGGCAGGTCATCGTGCACCTTGAGAGCGAAAGGCTTCCCCTGGTCGCCGCCCTGCGCGTTTGCTTCCTCGATGGCCAATTGGGCGCCGTGCAACATGGCGATCCCGTAAGGTGAATCGGGATTGTCTTTGCCGAGAGGGCCCAGCAAGCCAATGTTGACCGTTTGCAGGCGGCTCAAGTCGCCGTCGGGCGCAGCGCGAGCCGCGCCGTTGTATTCGAGGGTTTTCGGATCAACGTACCATTCGTGGTAGGGCTTGCGGAATCGGCGATAAGGAACCGCCTGTTCCGGCATGTTGGCGTAGGGCATGGCCGGAGGCGGTTCCTTGGTGGTTTGGGAGGATGGCGCAGATTGCGGCCAGGCGGGACTCGCCAGCAGGAGCAACAGGATTGTCGCAAAACTTCTAAGACCCATGGTGGCCAGTCTCCTCGGCTCATTCGGCGACCCGCACTCTGGCAGAGACGAGGTCGCGAAAGCCATCCGCCGAACTACAGAGCATATTCTTCAACGCGAACCTTCCCCGCAGCCGATTCCTCCCGTTCGCTGATGAAGCGGACGATTCTGCGCAGCGTGGGCGGGTCAATCGCCTGGTCCGCATCGCAGACGGGGCGGGGAGCGTCCACGCGGTCGCTCGCAATCTCGACAATGAGCCCGTCGCACCCGAACTCAATAGCCCCACGGCTGGCGAACTCCACCATCGTAGCGACGCCTGTGGCATGGCTCGGATCCACAATGACGGGCAGGAATGTGTGCGCGTGAACTGCGGGAATTACGTTCAAATCCAGCGAAAATCGCGAGTACTCGCCGGAAGGATATGCCTTGATGCCGCGCTCACAGAGAACAATCTCCAGATTTCCTCCTAGAGCAACATACTCCGCCGCCCCCAGCCACTCACACAGGCTCGCGGCCATGCCGCGCTTCAATAGCACGGGTTTTCGAGTGCGACCGACTTCAACCAGCAGGGGATAGTTGTGCATACTCCGGGAGCCAATCTGGAGCATGTCTGCGTATTGGGCCACCGTGTCCACCAGCCGCACATCAATCACTTCCGTGACCACGGGCAACCCCGTCTTGTCACCTGCGGCGCGTAAGATCTTCAGGCCTTCCACACCCAATCCTTGAAAATCGTGCGGCGAGGTGCGCGGCTTGAACGAGCCACCGCGAAGCATGTCACAGCCGGAGCCTTTGACAATCTGCGCCAACTCCATTGTCTGCTCCCAACTCTCCACGGAGCATGGACCGGCAATGACCACGGGAGAGCCCGCGCCGAAGCGCACTCCTCGAACCTCGACCACACGGCGGTTTTCGGTCCCGTACCGCGGGTTCGTCGCCCGGCTTAGCAGGGGACAAATCCGAGGCAAATCATCGATTGTGATTTTTCCGGCGATCTTCATGGCTAACTCCAATTCCCCGAAGCGGGCAGGCCGGGTGCTCTTGACTCATCCGCACCTCTCAGCATCCTCGGGCTTTCACCCCTTGCGCGCGGGGCGGCGGCAAACTCTTTACTCAACGTTGCGCGTAGCGCTGTTACCTTGGTCATCGGACTCGAAGATGGCCATCGCTTCCATTTCAATTAACAAGTCAGGCCGACACAGGATCGCTTGGATGCCGGTCGAGGCCGGCAGCGGATCCAAGCCCTGCTGCTTTAAGAACTCGGTGCGGATCTCGTTGAAGGCGGCATAGTCGCGTTCGATGTCGCGAAGATAGCAAGTGGTCCGGACCACATCCTTCCAAGAGGCGCCCTCCGACTCAAGCAAGGCGGTAATGTTTTCGTAAGTTCGCCAGGTTTGAGCTCGAAAATCCCCTTCATGGATCGTGCGCCCGTTTTCATCCACGCTCGCCGTACCGGAAATCAGAAGGATGGTCACGCCCTTGATATCCAGACGCAACCCGCGCGAGAACGACGACGGGCGCTTATAGTTGTAAGCTTCGTTCAGAACTTCAGGCGCTCGGATGGCCTTCTTCGAGACCGGCTTGTGCGCCGGCTCCTTGATCGTGAGTACCTCAACGTCTGTTGCGGCTGGATTCATTGACTTGCTCTCCCTTCTGAGGTTGTCGAATGCCGTGGCTCAAACCTTGAGCGGTGCCCACCCAAATGTCTGTGCCCTGAAAATCCATATTCAGGGTGTAGTTATGAGCGATGGATGTGGCTGTTTTGACGTGGCTTTTCTTGCCGTCGGGCCCGGTGATTTCAATCTCTCCGTGGCCGCTTTTCGGGTCGGGGCGGTAATTGACCCAAATCTGCCTCTGGTAATCGAGATAGCTGAGTCCCTTGTCCGTGCACGCCCACACTTCGTCACCACGCGACTTGACCGCGTTGATGAAATCGGAAGCCAAGCCGCTGTCCTTGCTCAGATAGTTGTGCCAGTTGCGGCCGTCGTAGCCGCTCAAGCCGAAATAGGTAGAGGCCCAGAACATGTCGGTGTCGGGGTTATAGGCCACGCCGCTCACGATTTGGTGGATCAGGCCCTGGTTCCGATACAAAACGATTTCCATCTCGCCGTCGGGGTCCTCGTACGGTCTCCAAGAGCGGTTCGCGGTGTCATACACAATCACGCCGCCTCCCCACACGCCCATGTAGATTTTGTCTTTGCCCAGGGCGAGGGAATAGGCCCAAGGCTCATCGAAGGGAGCATTTTTTTCGTTGAAGATCGTCCACGCCCCGCTATACGTATCCAGGCGGCAAACGCCCGCCGCCGTAGCCACCCAGACGTATTGTCCCTGGATGGCCACGCTATAAACCAGATCGTTCGCCAGGCCGCTCGACAAGTTGGTGTAGTTTTTGAACTGTCCCCCGGAATAGCGGCTGAGCCCTCCAAAGGTCCCGATCCAAACGTCGCCGGTCTGTTTGTCCACGGCAATCGACATCACGGCGCGGCCGACCAGGCCATCGGCCTGGGTGAACACTCTCTTCACTTGGCCGTTTTCAAGGAGCACCAGTCCGTGTGCGGTCCCCGCCCATACACGATTGCCATCCACGGTCACGCAGAAGACTTCGCCCTCCGGGAAGCCGTTCGCCTGTGTGTAATTGATCCATTGGGTGTAAAGGGGCAAGTCCCGGGCGGCTGACGGGCGAGGGGCCAAGAGCAGCAACCCGGCGAGAAGCCCGAAACACGACAGAATGCCCATCGTTCTCTCCCGCCATCCTTCGATCGGCGCGCTCCTCAAGATTTCTGCCCTCCTTTACAAGGTCTTCAAATACTCAATCAGGTCGTTCAACTGGACTTTGTCCATGTCGGAAGTGATTCCGTGCTTGTCCTGGGGATTGAACTTGGTCCAGATTTCTTCCAGGGTCAGCGCCTCGCCATTATGGAGGTACGGAGCTCGCATATGAACCCCGTCGAGCTGGGGGATATCAAAACCCTGGATGGTATCGTACGGGGTGGCCGTGCCCACGTTCATCGTCACCCTCGAGGTGAAGTGAGTGAGCGGAGGATGGCAGTAATAACAGCGATCTTGCGGCGCGATCAGCCGGCCATCGTTCGTCGTGGTGCGAAAGAAAATCCCCCGCCCGCGCGCCTGCGCCTCGTTGAGTCCGCTTTCCGAAGCCAAGCGGGGATTGGGAAGCATCTGAAGCGAATTCATGAAGGTGACCAGATCCTTTACCTCGGCCGGGCTGAAACCTTGGGACCGGAAGATGTACATGGCGGTGCGGGGACCATCCTGCGTGGCGAGGTCAAGGTTCTTACCATTCCATTTGAATGGCGAGGTCTCCGTGATGGATAGTAGCGTTCGGTTTTCGACAACGTCGCGACCCAGTTGAGGCGTCTCGAGGACCCACGCCAACCCGTCGGAAAGCCCTCCGTGCGGATGGCAGGTGGCGCAAGCCAATTGCCCCTGAAAACAGTACCGCGCATCGAAAAACAGGCGTGCGCCGTGACGCGCGGCGGTAACTTCTTTCGGCCCCCCCAGATCAATCGTCGAGGCGATCTTCAACTGTTGCATGTCCACAACGCTGATCGTATCGTCCATGCGATTCGTGAGGTAGGCGAAACGGCCGTCAGGCGAGACCACCACCGCGGTCGGATTCCGCCCGGTGGGCAGACGCCGAGCGACAAACTGGCGAGCGGAATCCAGACGGTTCGCCAGTGCTTCGGGATCCGCGGCGGGCGCCTGGCGTAAAAGGCGATTGAGCTTGGCCGTATCGATCACGGAAACGATGTCGGCCCCCGACGCGGTCACCAACGCCCAGCGGCCGTCCGGGGTGCTGGCCGCGCCGAAGCCGTCCGCGTAGTAGTGGTCGATGTCGTCCAGCAACACCTCGCTGACCCGGGCTTTCCGTTCATCCATGCCGCGGGAACCGGAAGGCCGGATGACTGCCAGGCCATGGGTGAGGTACCAACCCTGCTGGAGATGGATCAGTGGATTTACGTTCTTGGGGCGCATGAACGGGACCAGCAGATAGCCGCCTGCGGTGGAGGGCACTTCCGCAATGTGACGCAGTTGGATCACTCCCGGCACATCGACCCGCTGCGATACAACTTGTCGACTAGTGTCGATGACGGTCAGCTCGGAGACCACCGGTTCATCGTAAGTCGCCAGGCGCGCCAGCAGGTTGGACACGTAAACAAAACGTCCGTCGCGCGACAAGGCAACGTACTCCGGGAAGTGCCCGGCATCCAAGCGCTTGATTTCGCGCCCCGCCGAGAGGTCGATCAACGAGACGTCGCCACCTTGAGTGTTTGCCACGTACAGGACTTTGCCGTAGCGGTCGGTTGTAATCCCAACCGGCCCCCATCCGGCATCGAGTGTTCGGCGGACTTGGAATGAATCCGTGTCAATCTCGCTGAGGGTGCTGCTCAACTCATTTGAGACATAGAGCTTCTTGCCGTCGGGAGAGACGGCAATCCCGGCGGGCTTGCGGCCGACCTTCTCACGCCCCACCACTTGCTGGCTGTGCGTGTCGACAGCAAGCACGAGATCGCTATCCTGACAGACGGTGTAAAGCCGCCGTCCATCGGGTGAGAGTTGCAGGGCGACGGGGGTCAGATAGCGAGGCCCGGGGCTCTCAGTCCAGTCAGACCCTTGAGCCGGAGCTGCGCGCAGGGACGGGCGCCATCCGAGTCCGGCCACCAGCACCGGCACGGTCATGGCAGCGGCTGAAAGCCATCGGCTGCGCCCACAGGTCACTTTGCGCTCCCTTCTTTATCGGCCTTCGCGGCCGGGGCGGGTGGGGCCGCGTCTGTCCTCGCAACTTGCGAGGAGCCGGCGGGCTCCTTCACCGTCAGAATCTGGTCGGCCTTGACATGTTCGAGCGTCTGCACAAGACCGCTGGGCCAACGGATGATGAGTTTGTCTACTTCCGTGTGCTGCCCCAGCCCGAAATGCGGGCGCGGGTCGCTCTGCGAGAGGTAGCCGGATTCCGACACGGTCTGGACGTATTGCCGCAGGTCGCCCGCTTGCGCCTCGAGGCTAGCTCCGTAGCCATCGCGATTGCTCCGCGTTCCTACCAGCTTGATGGTCAGCCAATGATTACGATTTCCCGGCGGCGGGCTGTTGTGCAGAAGAATGCCTTTTCCTCCCAATGTCACAATGAAGGCGTCGATGAATCCGTCGTTGTCATAGTCGGCGAAGCAAGCACCGCGACTCACGATCCGAGCCTGGAAGAATGCTCCGGCTTGCGTGGATACGTCAGTAAAGGAACCGTTGCCGTTGTTGCGCAGCAGGGTGCTCTCCATCGGAATCAGCCAGGTCAAACCGCCGTTCAGAATGAAGAGATCCTTCCAGCCGTCGTTGTCGAAATCAAAAGCTCCATCGCCCCAGCCGACGTATTGGCCGGAAACTCGCCCCACCCCGGCTTCGTCCGTCGTGTCCATGAAAACGTCCCCGGACTTCCCCGGATTGTGAAACAGCCGATGGTAGTGAGCATCGGAGACAAACAGATCCTGCCAGCCGTTGTTGTGAAAGTCTGCGAAAACGGGGCCCATGGCCGTCGTTGCCTCGCCGTTCTGCCCGTAAGCCACATTGATATCCGCCGCCACATTCGAAAAGGTGCCGTTGTGGTTGTTGTGGTAGAGGAAACTCGGCATCGTATCGTTGGCAACATAGATGTCCGGCCAGCCGTCGTTGTCGTAGTCACCCACAGTCACGCCCATGGCGCGGCCCGGCTGGTCTGCGATACCCGATTGCCGGGACACATCCGTAAAAGTCCCATTCCCGTTGTTATGAAAAAGGCGGTTGACCTCCGGAGCGTAATCCAACGGGCCCGGGTAGTGGTGGGCAGAGTAAAAGTGACGGTAGTTGGGATCAAACTTCAGGTAATTCCCCACAAACAAGTCAAGCCGGCCGTCCCGGTCATAATCGAGGAACGCCGCACCCACGCCGAAATTTGGATTGTCCACACCGGCGCTTGACGTGACGTCGGTAAACGTCCCGTCGCCATTGTTGTGATACAGGATGGCGGAATTGTAGTTGGTCACGTAAAGGTCTTCGTAGCCATCGTTGTCGAAATCGCCTGCCGTCACCCCCATCCCAAACCCGTGTCCTCCCACACCGGCCTGCGCCGTCACATCGGTAAAGGTCCCGTCACCGTTGTTGCGATAGAGGTGGTTAGTGGCGGCGATACCATCCGGAGCCGAAAAATCCGTGAGGCCGTCGATGTGGCGGCCGCTCACCACGTAAAGATCAAGAAGCCCGTCGTTGTTGTAATCGATCCAGGCGCAGCCGGAACCCGTTCCCTCCAGAATCGAATTCAGTTCGCGCTCTCCAAAGGAATGCTGGAAATGAATGCCGGCTTTCTCGGTAACGTCTTCGAAATGGGGCAGCGGCGCCGGCGGCGCCGTAGGAGTAAGGCTGGAGGAACGATTCTGGGCGGAAACGGTGAGGTCCGCGACGAGCAGTCCTGCGGCTGCAATCACCAGGCCGATATGTACTCGAGAGAGCTTCATTTGCCGCTCATAAGGTGGGCTGGCTGCGGGCCCACGGACACGCCAAGAGGGAACGGCGTGTCCAGTCGCTTCAGCGCCAGTGGCCAATGGTTCTCCGGCACAAGAGCCTTATCCTCATGGCACCCCAGGCATCCCGCGTCTTCGCCCGGCCGCGCCCAGATCCAGCTCCGCTGAGCGCGAATCACGGTTCCTTTTGCATCCAACAGCTCAAAACGAATCGGGCGGTCGGCCGAAACCATAATGTAGAAGGAGCCGTCTGTTTCCACCGGGGCCTCACCCAAGACGTGCACGCGCCCGTCACCCTGCTCCAGCGTGAGCACTCGGACATGCGCGATCCGTCTCCCCAAGTGGCCACCTGGAGCGTCGGCTGAAAGGTAGGCGTTCAGGCAGATCACGCGGCCCGTTTTACTGTCGGGATGGAGAATGCTCCAGTAGTATCTCGGCGTTTGACGCTGCTCCAGCGGCACCGCTTCAAGGCTTGAGAACTTGGGGTCCCTGTAAATCAGTGGTCCGACCACTTTCTTCGCCAAGTCAAAGGTGTAGAGGTCAAACTTGGCGTCCGATACGAGGGAATCGGACCTCTGCTTGGAGACGACCAATGTTCCTTCGTTGAGTTCATGGGCAGACCAGTAAACGGACTGTCCTGGAGTGACCAGCGAATTGTGCAGCACGGCGGGTGGGATCCAGGCAAGCTCGCCGCCAACTTCGCGCCCGGCGACACGCCGCCTCTCCACGAAAAGCACAGTCCCGTCGGCCAGTTCTTCTGCTTTGCTCCGCGTCAGACCAGGATGAGCATCTTGGCGAAGCACTGTAAGCTCGGTGCCGTCGGGATGGATTGTGTAAAGCGTCCGCGTCTCACTGCCGTTCCCGTTGGCAGTCAGGGGTGAGGCAGCCGATACCAGAATTCGACCGTCCTGGAGAACTGTTTCGGCCTCGAAGTCCCCGGGGCCGAACGTGATCGGGTGGGCACCCGCGCCGCTCTCGTCGGAAACATACAGCGCCGAGGCTTGCCGAAGCCCCGTTCCGTTGAAAACGGTGTAAACAATCCGGCCTCGCGGTAAGAAGACGGGCTTTAGGCAATCGCCAGAGCAATGAGTTACTTGAAGCTGGTTCGACCCATCCGTATCCATCTCCCACACCTGCCAGCGAGCGCCAGCGCTCATTTGGCCTGAGAAAAGCATCCTCGTTGCATCGGGAGAAATCTGGGGATCGGCAGCGGCAAAGAACCCAGGGGTCAGGTCGACTGTGGAGCGCGAAGGCCCTTCCGGGTCGAACCGTACCAGACGGCTGCCCTCCGGGAAGCGTTGGGTTAATTCGCTTGCCATCACTCTGCGAGCTTGGACGAAAACAATTCCCGGGAGGCTGCTATCGTTCTGGGAGCCGGAGGCGCGAGGCAGCGCTGCCGGAAGAACGAGGGCAACGCCCAGAACCAGAACCGCGGCACGTGCGTCGCGGCGCAACCTCTTCGGTGAACCTGGCGGGATTCCGGTTGTCCTATCCATTTAATCGCGCTCTATCCCGTTCGACGAGGCGAACACGATGCGGGTCGTCGCGCCGGGAGACCGGCGCGACTAACCTGCCTCAGACCCGAGAACAACCGACGCAGGCGCCACAATAGGAACCGAAATAAGGAAAGTCGATGACCGCGCGCACAAAACCGGATGACGGACGTCAATCTCCCGCTTGGTCGTTTATCAAATTTGCGATTCTAGTGGGTTCCTTGGGGCGGGTATACTGAAGTAAAGGTTAGGTAGTTTTGAGGACCGCGTTGAATTGCCGATTTTCGATTGCCGATTTTCAATTGGCGGCGCCCTTCGGCGGAGCAGCAGAGAGCTTTCTTTTGCTGTCAATCGGCAATCGACAATCGAAAATCGGCAGTTCACTCACCGGTGCGCGACGTCCTGTAGTTTCTCCAGATTCTGAATGACGAGGCGGCGGCCATGCTTCTCGATCACGCCGTCGCGCCGAAGTGCGCCCCAAGTCCGGCTGACCGTTTCGGGCGAGAGTTCGAGCATTTCGCCGATTTCCAGACTTGAGAAAGGCAGAGTCAAGGCAGCATTGCCCGATGATTTGAATTGATCGGGAGGAACCAGCGAGAGCAGGAACGTTGCGACCCTCATTCGCGCGTCCTTGAAACTCATGTCGGCAATTTGCGTCCGGCCCCGCGTAACCTCGCCCACCAGGTACTGAACTACGCCGAGAGCGACGTCGGCGCTGGAACGCAAGAGGGCAGAGAATTCATCGCCCGGAACAATACAGATGTCCGAGTCTTGAAGCACGACGGCCGTCACCGGATAGGTAGCCTTAGCGAGAGCTTCAAAGCCGAAAATCGCTCCGGGAAAAAGCACGCGGACGATGCGCTCTTTGCCATTCTCGAGTAAGTTCACCATTTTGACCAAGCCGGAGCGCAGGCCAAAGAGGTGTTGAGCTGAACCCCCTTCGACGAATAGGACCTGGTTTCGGTGCAGGCGCGTAGGGCGGAAAATGCACTCGAGGCGGGAGATCTGTTCGCTCGAAGCTTCTGGAAGGAGCAAATTGGAAAGGACGGGACAACCCGCACAGTTGCCTTTCACACCATCCTCCGGTTGCCCTGAAGGCCGCCCACCGCACAGTTTTGAAGACGCACGGCGAGCCTTGGTTGCCTCACACGTGGCGCCCACGAGAATCGCAACCTGCCGGTCTTCAGGTCACTCGAGACGTTGAGACAAGGGCGATCTGTCATCACTTCCCTCACAGGCTGTGCGGACGCAGGCGAATGTTTATATCAAAACCGCAGACAGCTCGTCATCTCCTCGACTCGCGATCAACTCTGTCGGCGTGGCGGCGGTGACGCAGGAGCCGGCTATTGCGAAGTCTCAGTGAACGTCGCCACGGGATGTCCCAGACCGTAGGGCCCTTCCGCGGTGACGGTGACTGTTCCGGGCACGCTGGGAAGGGTCAGCGTCACGCTGGCCTGTCCGGAGCTATTTGTTGGCACTATCACCTTCACACCCGTCGTTCCGCTGCCCGCCAGCGCCCCGGTGCTGGTGGTAAAGAAGATCGGCGCTCCGGTCGCTGTGCCACCGGAAGAGCCGGGCGCGAGCGTGACCGTAAGGGTCAGCATAGAGCCCACCGCGCCGGTCTGCTGGTCGCCCGTTTTCGTCAAGGTAGCTGCGGGATTCCCGACCACAATCCAGCCGCTTTGGTTTTGCGCGACGCC
>Ga0187771_10001603_pt1 | contig 15270 bp, 3 predicted proteins | sample 0116_SJ02_MP15_1_FD_133139 | JGI IMG/M metagenome (GOLD analysis project Ga0187771, IMG submission 133139) | Tropical peat soil microbial communities from peatlands in Department of Meta, Colombia - 0116_SJ02_MP15_10_MG | ecosystem: Environmental > Terrestrial > Soil > Wetlands > Peat | place...
GAATTACAACACCCCGGCCCAGACCGTCATATCGGGAAAGGCTGACGCGGTGGACCGCGCAGAGAAGGTATTCCGCAATGTGAACATACGTTGCGTGGTGTTGAATGTTACCGCGCCGTTCCATTCGCGCTACATGCGGCCGGCACAGCAGGAATTCGCGGAATTCATCAAACAATTCCGATTTTTCCCGCCAAAAACTTCAGTGATTTCCAATGTAAGCGCACGGCCCCACGACGGGAAAATCCAGGAGTCGTTGGTGAGCCAGATCACCAGCCCGGTGCGCTGGAGTGACAGCATCCGTTATCTTCTCTCGCAAGGCGACATGCAGTTTACGGAAATTGGCAGCAGCATTCTGACCAACATGGTGAACGAAAATTCGCGAAGCCGATATGCAGAATTCGCGGCAGGGCGATCGGCTATTAACTGAACCGGCCTAATCGCAAGGGAGACCAGGAAGTGGCAAGAAATCCTGTTGTTTTCATGTTTTCGGGGCAGGGCTCGCACTACTACCAAATGGGGAAGGACCTTTGGGAGTCGCATCCTGTCTTTCGTTCAGAGATGGAGCGTGGCGACACAATAGTACGGTCACTACTGGGGCGTTCCGTACTGGAGGAGATCTACCGTCATCCGATCTCAGCGCCATTCGACGAGCTGACGATGTCCCATCCTGCCTTGATCATGGTTGAAAATGCCCTGTTCGCAACCTTGGCGAGCGAGGGCATCCAGCCGGATTGTGTCTGGGGCAGCAGTGCTGGTGAATTCGCGGCCGGAATTGCTGCCGGAGTGTGGTCATTGGAAAGCGCACTTGCCGCATCGATTGAGCAGGCACGCCACGTCGCCTGCTCATGCTCTCCGGGAGGCATGCTCGCGGTTCTGGGTCCTCCAAGCTTGTATTACAGCCTGCCCCTGCTCCGCTCGCATACAACCCTCGCAGGAGTGAACTTTGAGTCTCATTTCGTTGTTTCGGGCTTGCACAAGGAGCTTGAAGTGGTAGAGCGTTGTCTGGCGGAGAGAGGAATCATTCACCAGCGGCTTGCGATCCAGTTTGCCTTTCATTCGGAGGCGATTGATGTAGTAAGCGACTCCTTTGTGCGGTTTTGCGAAGCGTTGCCGGAGTTCAAGCCGCCGCAGCTCACTTTTTTCTCCGGAATGACTGCTCAATATCTGCCCACGATTCCGCGGTCGTACTTTTGGGATGTCGTGCGGCAGCCCATGAAGTTTCACGAAGGATCGATGCGTCTGGAGCGAGAACAGTCGAGCGTATTTGTGGATTGTGGTCCCGCAGGCACGCTGGCGACGTTCCTCAAGCAAACGCTGCCCTCGCATTCGCGATCAGCATATTTTTCCACTATGACGGGCTTTCATCAGTGCACATCGAACATCCGAATCCTGAAGAAGCATCTCGCGGGGACGGCGCAGGGTCCTGTTCGGCTGTTCGAGAACCTGCCGGCGGGACAAGCACTGTAAGCTCTTTGCGCGTGCCTTTAGTTCCTCGAGAACAGGTTCACTTAACAGAGTGCACCACGTGTGAAATGGCTCATTCGAACAGAAAGTTCGAACTGCTTTCCACCAAACTGTTCCCATTCGTACAGCTACGAACACAACGAAAATGACGACACCGACTGCCATTCAGCCAGGACAACAGAATGTGAGTGATGAGCGTGCGGACGCCATCCTTATGGCTGCCGCAGCACTTGGGCTGTTTTCACATGAGAAGAGCGTGAAAACGTTGGCCGAGACGCCGGCACTCGAATCGGCGCCGGCACAGTTTGAGCGGAGACAATACTTGATCCGGTTTGCCAGGGAAGAGGACCTTCCCGCCCTGGTAACGCTGGAGCAACGCTGCTGGGCCGCCCATCTGCGGACTTCACCGGAAGAAATCAGAAACAGAATTCGCCGGTACCCGGCCGGCCAGCTCGTCATGGAGATGAACGGCGCTGTTTGCGGCGTGATCTATTCTCAGCGCATCCATGCGCTTGAGGACCTGGGCCGGACCACCAGTGATGCCGTGTGGCAGTTCCATGCCACCGGCGCGCCAATTCTTCAACTGCTCGCTGTGAATGTGCTTCCGGACTATCAGCAAATAAATTTGGGTGATCAATTGCTCGAATTCATGCTTCAGCGAGCCAGTGTTATGAAGGGTGTGCAGTCCGTGGCTGCCGTGACACTGTGCAAGAGATATTTACAGCATCGACAATGCAGCGTTGACGAATACATCCGCTGGCGCACTCCGCATGGCAAACTGCGCGACCCGATCTTGCGTTTTCATGAGGTGCACGGGGCCGCAATTCAATATGCGATTCCGAACTACCGTCCTGCGGATACAGAGAACGACGGATACGGCGTGCTGGTCACCTATGATCTCGAGCAGCGTCGGCGTGATGAGGTCATCACGGCTGATTAGACCGGCGCCGCTACAAGTCCGAGCCACCCTCAGCAATTAGGCGACATTCAAGAAAGGATCCAGCAAATCATCAGGGGCTTTCTTGGAGTAAACGATACCACGGACTTCGCAATCACCCGGCCTTTGATGGAGATGGGCCTGAACTCAGCTGATCTAATGAGCCTCGGCGAGGCCATTCGCTTTGAGTATGGGGTTGATCTGGAGAGTACGTTTTTCTTCCAGTACAACACTGCGGAGAAGATTGCCCTTTATCTCAGCGAACTGCTCTTGGGGAACAAGGATCCGGAAGAAACGGTTCAAGCGGCTTGCACCTCCTCAGTCACGCCGGAGCCTGGCTCTACTGCGGCCAAACCCAAAAAGTCGATGCAGATTCGAGAAGAAGACATTGCGATCGTTGGAATTGGTTGTCGTTTGCCAGCTGGCATTCACACTCCAGAGCAGCTTTGGGAATTTCTGATCGAGGGAGGAGACGCGATCACTCAGGTGCCGTCCGATCGATGGCCATGGCCTGCCGGCATTGATCCCGCCCATTCCCATCCCGGCATCGATCGGGGAGGATTCTTAGCGGACATCGCGCGCTTCGACGCGCGGTTCTTCCGTGTTACTCCGAGAGAAGCGCAATTGATGGATCCACAACAGCGCATCCTGCTGGAGTTGACGTGGGAAACGTTGGAGGATGCCGGCTTACCTCCAAGCACGTTGGCGGGAACCAAGACCGGTGTATTTGTGGGAGCGAGCGGCTCCGATTACGCCCTCCTGCTTCAGAAATCTTCTGATGGCGCTCTGGAGCCTCACGCCGGTACGGGAGGCGCGGCCTCCATCCTGGCCAACCGAATTTCCTATTTCTACGATTTTCGGGGGCCAAGCTTGTTGGTCGACACCGCGTGTTCCAGTTCCCTGGTCGCCCTGCATCAGGCAATCAGGTCATTGCGGGCCGGTGAGTGTGAGCAGAGCTTGGTCGCCGGCATCAATCTCATGTGCCATCCAGGCACTACGATCGCCTACTACAAGGCAGGCATGCTGGCCAGAGATGGCCGCTGCAAGACATTTGATAAGGAGGCAAACGGATACGTTCGTTCCGAGGGCGCAGTGATGGTGTTGTTGAAGCCTCTCGCACGTGCTTTGGCGGACGGCAATTCCATTTATGCTGTGATCAAGGGCAGTGCGGTGAATCACGGAGGCCAGGCCAGCGGTTTGACCGTGCCCAACCCTGAAGAGCAGAGCAAGCTGATTCTGGATGCATGGCGCGATGCCCGCCTCCCTCTACACTCCGTCGCATATCTCGAAACCCACGGGACTGGAACCTCGTTAGGGGATCCTATCGAAGTAAAGGCGATCGTGGAGGCATTTCGTCGCGCTGAAAATACCGACGAACTCAAGCCCTTGCGGTGCGGCATCGGTTCAATCAAGACCAATCTCGGCCATTTGGAAGCGGCGGCCGGACTTGCTGGCCTGGTCAAGGCCGCCTTCACGCTACAACATGCTTTCCTGCCGAAACATCGGAACTTCAATGAACTTAATCCCCTCATCAGTTTGTCGGATTCGCCCCTTTTTGTCGTAGAAGAAAACATGGACTGGGAGCAGCCCGATCCCGCGATTGCAAGGCGCGCGGGAGTTAGCAGTTTCGGGTCGGGTGGAGCTTATGCTCACGTTGTACTGGAGGAATTTCGCCACATTGGGCAGCTCCCGCCCAGCCCGATTGCGAGCGGGCCGTGGCTTTTCACCCTGTCCGCAATCACGGCCGAGAGACTGCATGCGCATGCCGCGCAACTATCTGCTTACCTCAGACGGAAGGAAGCCTCGCTGGATCCGAATGCTTTACAGGCGATGGCCTTCACGTTGCAGGTCCGGCGGGAGGCGTTCGCTGTGCGCCTGGCCCTCACTGCGTCTTGCGTAAGCGAACTCGTGGGAAAACTCGACAGATTCTGCAATGGCGAGCAGAACATTGAAGGTCTTTACCATTCAGATCCAAAAGACGCACCCGCTGCAATGAAGATCCTGGCCGAGGCTGCCAGCACTTCGGCGGTGATTCGCGATGCCCTGCGCGTGAAAGACGTCAGCCGGATTGGCGCGCTTTGGAGTGCGGGTGCATCCATTCCATGGCCAGAGCTTTATGCGGGGTATCGAGCGGAAAAGTGCTTCCTTCCCGCATATCCGTTTGCTTCTGACCAGTATTGGATCGATTCGCGGCGCGAGGCCGGGCCGCTTGCGAGTTCGGGGAGCCATCGCGCTTTACACCCCCTCCTCGACCGCAATGTCTCTACCCTCGCGGGACAAAAATTCAGGAAACGGCTGCATCGTGAAGAGAGCTTTATCAATGACCATGTTGTACTTGGACTCAAAATCCTGCCGGGTGTCGCGCATCTTGAGATGGTGCGTGCGGCTGCCCAACTGTCGCTGGGACGGCCGGTCCGAGTGATCAAAAACGTTATCTGGGGCCGGCCGCTGGTGGTGGACGAAGATACTAAAGACGTCATCGTAGCACTGCACCCGGAGAACAACGGAATCAGGTTTGAGATACGTGGAGAAGCCGACGGCGCCGTTTATTCACGCGGCAAAGTTGCTGCGGAAGACCCAGAACGGCAGCATCCGGCCACCTTCGACCTGAAGGCAATTCGTGAACGAAGCCAGATTCGGAAAAGCCGGCACGAGATTTACTCTCACCTTGAAAACCTGGGGTTCAAATACGGTCCGTCCTTCCAGCTTGCCGATGAACTCGTTTCAGGCGAAACCGAGGCTTTGGTCAGTCTGGTCTCTTGCCCTGACCCGGACAGTTCCAGCGAATGCCAGTGCCGCTGGGGCCCCGAACTCGTCGACAGCGCTGTCCGCACTCTGTTTCTGATCGGCTTGGAGCAAAACAGTCATAACGACCGATTGCGTGTTCCGTTCTCTCTGGAGAAGGTAGAAGCATTCTCCTCACTCCACAATGCACGCTATGCCTATGCACGGATTGCTCAACAGGGTACTGACGGCGATCTTGTCTCACACATCTCGATTCTCGACGAGACTGGGATTGAGCTGCTCCTGTTTGAAAACCTGGTGAGCAAAACCTTCCGGGAGAAAAAGGCCCAGAACTCTCAGCAGCCGGCGCAGCCGCTGTTGGCTGCCGTACCGGAGACAGCTCAGAGCCGGGGCAAAGCGCGCCGCGAAGATGCCCGGCCTCAGCGCCCATCACAGGTTGCAGCTTTGCAGCCGCAGGGAAGAGTTCCCACAGATGGTCAGTTGTTCAAAGCGGTTGTGAACTATTTGAAAGAGAAAATATCCATTGCCACTAAGGCTCCTGTCGCCAGCATTGGCACGCGAGAACCGTTAAGCTCCTATGGAATTGATTCCGTGATCATCATGGAGCTGAATCGGTCACTGGAATCGGATTTCGACCAGCTGCCGGGCACCTTGTTCTTCCAATTCGGGACAGTGCAGGATCTCGCAAGATACTTCCTCCGCGACCATGCGGACCGGCTTCAAGGGATTCTGGGAAAGGAAAACCACTCGCACCTAGGCTCTCCTGTCGATTCACTGCAAGAACCAGAACAGCGCAGCGCTGGCGGGACCTTGGAGGAGCTTGCTCCTGTTAACAAACTCGAAGTTGCATGGCGGAATCTGGCGCCAGGGACCCACCGAGCGGAAATCGCCATTGTCGGACTGAGCGGACGATACCCCAAAGCCGTCGGCAATGTGGAGAGCTTTTGGGAAAACCTGAAGCTGGGAGTAGATGCTATTGAAGAGATCCCTGCGGCCCGGTGGGACTACCGTAAGTACTACAGTCCCAATGTGAAGAAACCGGGCATGACCAACAGCAAGTGGGGAGCGTTTATCGAGAATGTCGATAAATTCGATGCCGCCTTCTTCAATATTTCCCCGCGCGAGGCGGACTACATGGATCCGCAACAGCGATTGTTCCTGGAAGTCGGGTGGGCAGCCTGCGAAGACGCGGGCTATTCCTGGGAGCGGACGAGGAACCTCGATCAGCTTCCCAGAGAGAATAACGTCGGCGTGTTCGTCGGGCTTATGTATGACGATTACCACTTCTTTGAGCGGCAGGTAAGCACCAGTTACTGGAACTCGTTCGTCGCGAACCGGGTCTCTCATTTCTTCAACTTCCGTGGTCCCAGCATGACCGTGGATACCGCCTGTTCCAGCTCGCTGACGAGCATCTTTATGGCGTGTGAGAGCCTCCGCAATGGCCACTGCTACGCGGCCATTGCCGGCGGCACAAACTTGTCTATTCACCCGCGAAAATATGCTCGACTGAGCCAGTTGAACATGCTTTCCAGTGAAGGCAAATGCAAGAGCTTTGGCAAGGGCGGCGATGGCTATGTGCCTGGTGAGGGCGTGGGTGCCGTGCTGCTGAAGAGGCTGGAGGATGCTGTTCGCGATGGCGACCACATCTATGCCGTTATCAAAGGTGGGGCCCTTAACCATGGAGGAAAGACCAACGGTTTTACTGTGCCCAATCCCAATGCGCAGGCAGAGTTGATAGTTGCGGCCATGCAGGACGCTGGCATCTCCCCAAGGACGATCAGCTACATCGAAGCGCACGGTACGGGGACCGAGTTGGGAGATCCCATCGAGATCACCAGCCTGACCAACGCGTTTCGAAAATACACCGCGGACAGGCAATTCTGTTCGATCGGCTCCGTAAAGTCGAACATCGGCCATCTCGAAGGCGCGGCGGGTATAGCCGCCGTAACCAAGGTTGTGCTGCAGCTCCAGAACCAGCAGCAGGTCCCATCGCTACACTCGCGTGTCCCGAATCCGTTGATTGACTTCCAGAACTCACCTTTCACACTGGTACATGAACTGGGGGAATGGAGACGTCCGCTCATCAAGGAGACTGCTGGCACTCGAGAATATCCCAGACGCGCGGGAGTTAGTTCGTTTGGCGCTGGAGGAGCCAACGCCCACCTTATTCTCGAAGAGTATATCGAGCAAGATGAAGAACACTCGGACCAAACCGGTGTAGCGAATTCCCGATTGCCAGTTCTGGTGCCGCTCTCAGCCAAGTCAGAAGAAAGACTGCGGGCTTGCGTGCTCAACCTGCTTAAGTTTTGCCAGCGGCAGCAGGCCAACACTTTCAATCTTCAACGGATGGCGTTTACGTTGCAGACGGGCCGTCAGCCAATGGAGTGGCGCGTCGCGTTTCTGGCGAATGATGTTCACGAGCTTTCCACCCGGATGGAAGCTTTCTTGGCAGGAAAAAATATCGCAGGTTGTTATCACGAGCATGCCCGGCGTGGGAATGAAATGGCCAACGCGTTTGCAGCCGAGGAGGAGTTGGAGGAAGCTATCGGCAAGCTGATGGCCGGGTGGAAGATGGACAGACTCGCGCAATGGTGGGTCAAGGGAGTCGAAATCAATTGGGAGAGGATGTACGGGAATCATCGGCCCCGGCGCATGTCGTTACCGACCTATCCGTTTGCCGGAGAGCGGTATTGGGTGCCAAATGAGAAGGAGCCTGGTAATGATATGGCTTCTCGCGAAGCTGTCCAGCAGGTTGAACCGGTCGCCCAGATCACCCGAAAAGCTGACACCGTCTCGGATTTACTGACATTCCGGGAGGAATGGACGCCGCAACCCATTCCCTCGGGAACAACGGCCATGACTTCAGTGCAGGTGGTGTACTTCGGCAGCGAAATGCATCCAGCTGAGAGCTTTGCCACGGCTATACAGTCGCAAGGGATCGACGCAGAAGTCGTGCGCGTGGAACAAGCAGAAGGCTTCGCACGACTGGATCGCAGCAGATATCAGCTTCACCCCGCCCACCAGGATGAATATAAGCAACTTCTCCAAAGCCTTGAGCGGGATGGCTTTCAGGACTATGTCATCGTATATCGCTGGGCGGAAGGTAAGGAAGAAGAAGGAATCCGCCGGATTTATGATTTGGTTTCTGCGATCGGGCGTCGTCACCGCGTCGGCCGCGTAGTATTGACCGGTTTGCTCAATGACAATCTAGCCAGTTGTTACGACTCTTCTTGGCTCGGGTTTGAACGCTCCTTGAAGTTTATGATGCCAGGATTGTCCTTTACCCTGCTGTATTGCGATAAGAAACCATTGCCAGATCACATACTCATTCGCGAAATGGGAATGTCTGGAGTCGTGCGCTACCGTGCAGGCGAACGCTTTCGGCTTGTTGTTGCTGAAACCACAGTCAAGGCAGGGGACCAGCGGTCGCTCAAAAAAAACGGCGTGTATCTTGTAACGGGTGGTTGCGGCGGTCTGGGAGAAATTTTTGCGGAGCATCTGGCAAAAGCGTATCAGGCCCGCCTGGTTTTGCTGGGGAGGCGAGTTGAAGATGACACGATCCGCCGGCAGCTAATCAGGCTGACCGACTTGGGAGCCACAGCGATCTACCATTCCGCTGATGCAAGTGACCTTGCGGCCATGCGCTCGATCATCGAACAGGTCCGGGGCCGGTTTGGGCGAATTGATGGAATCATTCACGCCGCGGGGATCGGCCCTTCAAAAACGATCTTTGACAAACAGTGGAACGACTTTCAGGCCGTCCTGAACTCCAAGCTGGCGGGCTCGGTTTCTCTGGATGAAGCAACGCGGGGCTTGGGCCTGGACTTTATCTGTTATTTCTCGTCTTCTTCAGCAATTCTTGGAGACTTTGGCGCGTGCGATTACTCAATAGCGAACCGGTTTCAGATGGCGTTTGGCGCGTATTGCCAGTCGCGATCGGAAGGGGCAGAGCAGAAGTGTAAGACCGTGGTCATTAACTGGCCGCTGTGGCGAGATGGCGGGATGACTGTCGGCGACCCGCAGCAAACCGAGATGTATCTCAAGAGCAGCGGCCAGCGATACCTTGAACGGGAAGAGGGATTAAGGACGTGGGAACAGATACTCGATGCTGGCACTCAGCAGGTGCTCGTGATGGCCGGAGACACGGCGCGGATCACACGGTCTCTGGCACGACTCTACGGTCTGCCGGAGTTGGCGGTCGCGCCCATGGCCCATGTTGACTCGGCTCCTTCGTCAAGGACTAGCGGTCACCAGCACGACCTTCACGCCACCAGCAGTCGCTCTGGCGCACCGGACGCTCTCCTCCCGCTTCAAGAACGAGTCGCTTCCGCCATTCGTGCCAGCGTATCGCAAGTGCTCAACCTGCCGGAAGAACGTCTCGAAGACGACGTTGTCTGGGGAGACTTTGGTTTCGATTCAATCACTCTGGGGGAACTAGGCAGGTTGGTGTCAAATATCTTCCAGATCGAGATAGCGCCATCGCTATTTTTCAGTTACAGCACGATCAAGAAATTCTGTTCCTTTCTCGTCCAGGAGAAGGGCGCTCTCCTTCAAGCTCATTACCAGGACACTGAACCGACGGATGCAGTTGTTCCCTCCGATCAGGAGATGTCAAGGAAGAGCGTGCCATTGCAAGAAGCACAAACTACACAGGAAAGACAATTGCATACGGTCCGAAACGAGGCGATGGCGATCGCAATCATCGGACTCGCGGGGCGGTTCGCTGGCACCAAAAATGCAGAGGAGTTGTGGGCGGCTGTGGTCAGCGGCAAAACCATGCTCACCGAAGTTCCCTCCGACCGGTGGGACTGGCGCGAGTACTACTTCGGTTCGGGAGACAGTCGAAACAGGATCGCGACTAACCGAGGCGGCTTCCTGGAAAATGTCTCGACTTTCGATCCGCTCTTCTTTGAGATATCGCCACGTGAAGCCCAGCTTATGGAGCCCCGGCAACGGCTGTTGCTGGAGGAAGCCTGGCACGCCTTTGAGGACGCAGGATATTCGGGAAAACAACTGCGAGGCACCAGTTGCGGGGTTTTCATTGGTGTTGAAGAAGGCGATCATTCTTATCTGGCGCAGCACCAGGGGCTCGCCCCGGGTAACCACAATGCCATGCTGGCGGCGCGAGTCTCGTATTATCTGGACTTGCATGGTCCTAATCTGGCTATCAACACTGCATGTTCGTCAGGCTTGGTCGCACTCCACCTTGCTTGCCAGTCATTGCGTTCGGGCGAATGCCAGATGGCACTGGCCGGTGGAATCAATCTCCTGCTCTCGCCGGTTGCTTATTTGATGTTGAGCAGCATGGGTATGCTTTCTCCAGATGGCCAGTGCCACCCATTCGACCAACGAGCCACCGGGATGGTCCCATCTGAGGCTGTCGCGGCAGTGCTTCTGAAGCCGCTGGGCAGGGCTCTTGAAGACCGCGACCCGATTTACGCAGTGATCAAGGGCAGCGGGACCAACTACGATGGCAGGACCAGCGGCATTACTGCGCCGAATGGGCTTTCGCAGGCGGCTTTACTCGACGACATTTTTGCGCGCTACAACATTGATCCTGGAAAGCTGCAAGTGGTAATGGCTCACAGCGTAGGTTCGCCACTTGGGGACCCGGTTGAAGTCCAGGGCTTGTCCCACTCCATTCGGAAGTATTCTGACGCGCGCCGATTCTGCGCTCTCACTTCCATCAAACCGCTGGTCGGCCATAGCTTCGCCGCCTCAGGAATCGTCAACCTGATTGTCATGTGCATGGCGATGAAGCACGAGACGATTCCAGCCATCGATTGCAAACAGCCCAGCAGCCAGCTGGATCTCGCGAACAGCCCGTTCTATCTAAGCGAAGTCAATACAGCATGGAAACGGGGGAACGACGCTCGTCCGCGAACAGCTTTGGTTGGTGGAACCGGTATGAGCGGAACCAATGCCTTTGTCGTGCTGGAGGAACCCCCATTACGGGTCACGCACGATGCGAAGCCGGCGAGCCGGCCTGAACGGGACATCCTGGTGGTGCTTTCGGCCAAAACTCCTAGCGCATTGGAGCAGTCTGCATCCGCCTTAAGAAAGTTCCTTATGGAACAAGACACCGTGGACCTTGATGACGTCGCCTATACGCTACAAGTGGGCCGAGAAGCATTCAGCCATCGCGCCGTTTTCCTCGTCCGCAATATCACTGAGCTGATCGGCAAACTTCAGCGCTTCTCCTGGCCTGATCTCAACGCCCAGAACAGCTTCGCCGGAGAAGTAAAGAAAAGAAACCGCATCGCCCTTTCTGACGACGACGAAACACTACAGAACGCCATTCGAACCTGGAACACGGACGGCAACGGTGTTCCTTTGGCCCGGCTCTGGAGCAATGGCGCTGATTTCAATTGGGACCTCCTGTTCGATGGCGTGAAGCCTAACCGCATATCTCTGCCGAAGTATCCCTTCGAGCGCCGGCACTTTGGCATCTTGCCGAGCATCAGCAGTCCGTCGAGCTCCAATGATTCCCCCTTATCGCCGTCCACGAAAAATACCCATGCGATAACTGCAATAAAGACGAGAAAGAGAGTCTGCGTGGTTGGCGCAGGTCCATCAGGTCTAGTCATGGCCAAGTCTCTGAGAGAAGAGGGACACGAACCTGTGGTTTACGAAAAACAGCACACTCTCGGAGGCCTCTGGGTTTTGCGGCCGGACAAATCGGGCGGTTCCTACAAGAAAACGCGCTTCCAGACATCCAAATACACAAGCGTCTTTTCAGACTTCTTTCTTCATGACATTACCAGCACGTTTTACAGCGTTGGCGAAGTGAAACATTATCTGGACAGATACGCAGAGCATTTTGAGCTGCGAGACTTGATCCACTACAACAGCGAGGTCCTGTCTGTTCAGCCAGCAGGAAACAGTTGGAAGGTGGTGGTGCGTGAGGCCGGAATCGAACGCGAAGATGAATTTGACGGCGTTGCCATGTGTCACGGCATGTTCTGGAAGCAAAGCATTCCTGCAATCCCCGGGATTGCCTCTTTCCAGGGGACCTCATTTCATTCCGGCCAGTATTACGACAACAGCGTGTTCTCGGGAAAACGCGTCCTGGTGATTGGTAATGGCGTGAGCGGAATGGATATTGCCGAGGAGGCAACCGAGGTGGCTGAGCGCGTTTTCTGGAGCATGCGGTCGTTTAAGCTTATCCTGCCGCGAATGGTTGGTTTTGTTCCGAACGACTGCCACTCCATTGCCAGCCTGTTGTTGCCCTCCAACCGGGCTCATCAGGTTGAGCGCCTTGAGTACTCCATGCCCGATTACTTCCGGCACTACCAGCGTAGTGGGCTGATGCCTTCGCCGCATGATCTTGAATGCAATCCCACGGTTCACATCAATGACAACGTCGTCAGGCTGGTGGCTGAAGACAAGATTCAGGTGGTCCCGGAAGTCGAGAGTTTTGCAGGAAAAACCTGCCGGTTCAGAGACCGGAGGCCAGTCGAAGTCGATGTAGTGGTTTTCTGTACCGGATACCAAAGTGCCGTGTGCGATTTCCTTACCGGAATCCAGCCGGACGATTTTTCTATGGGGATCTTCTATCACCGCAATCCAACGCTGGTGAATGCCCTGGGACAGCTGCCTATCGCCTTCTCCGGTTCCTTCTTCTTCTGTGAAATGGTCGCTCGCTGGTATGCACAAGTGCTTTCAGGCAAATATCGGTTGACTGAAGCCGAACTCCAGCAGCGAATCATGCCCGGAGATAGTGCAGTGATCGGACCCCTGGCGAGCCTGTTGTTCGGGCTGAAACTTGGGTTGTTCCCGTCACCGGAAAGAGAGTTCAAAGAGTTTTGGCGGCTACTCAACTATCCTTCTTTTCCGATGATATACAGACTGCGCGGCGAACATAGCGACCGAAAAGCCCACGCGCTCCTGGAGGAGTTCAGGAAAAGAGCATTCGTGAAGACCGATGAACACGATCCGGAACTGAAAGAGCTAAAACATAGAATTCTTGCCGGATTGGAGGCGCCCGTGCTCCAGCAACTGCTGGCCTCAGGGGAAATCAGTCCGGAAGAATACACTGGGGCCCAGGAACAACATGACAACGCCCTTAAGCTTCACTGGGATTTGCAATACATTCGGCAAAAGCAATCGCCGTTGGCTTCGGCTGATTCCGTTAACCTGCCGGATGAGCAAGAGCACTTTTCACGGGAACTACAGGAAATATTTGAGCGAGTCAAAGCTGGGGATTTGGACGCCGATCAGCTGGTTGCGGCTTTATCTGCTGCAAACTGAGTACGCCTGACTATCTCTGCTTCAACAATCCGAAAAACCAATGACAACGAGAGTGAATGCAGTGCAGCTTGTGCACAGGATTCAGGCCGGAGAGATTTCTCTGCAAAGTGGCATGCGCGCCATCTCCAGGCTTAGGGACGAAATTCGTCGACGCGCAGTGCCAACCGGAGGAGACTTGACAGATTCAACTTTGCCAGGGGTGCTCAACGATGTACTGATTCAGGTCATGTCTGAAGTTCTGGCTCTGCAACGGCAGGAGATCGACCCGGACGCGAACCTGAGCGAATATGGCTTTGATTCCATCACCCTTGCCGAATTCGCCGGCAAGATCGTCCGGCGCTATCCTTTCATGAAGCTTGAGCCCTCCACCTTCCTGGAGTTTCCGACTATCTCAGGATTGACCTCGTTCCTGTTAAAGAAATACGGAAACGAACTCCTGAATTCGAGCGCTCAGACAATTGGCGTGGAAAAGCCGCCTCCCGAGCAGTTGGAGATTGATATCGAACCTGAGAAAGCCGGTCTCGTCAGTACGCCAGAAAATACCGCGCTCCCCGGACTACAACCCGAGGTGCGCAGCAATGATATCGCCGTTGTTGGGATGTCTGGCAGGTTTCCCGGCGCAGAGAATGTTGCCGAACTGTGGAAGAACCTCGTCGAAGAAAAGGTAATGCTCTCAAAGGTACCCGCCGATCGCTGGGACTGGCGGGAGTTCTACGGCGATCCACAGAAAGAGGATGGCAAGACCGATTGCTGCTATGGCGCGTTTCTCGACGACGTGTCCCGATTTGACCCCATGCATTTTGGGATATCGCCTGCGGAAGCTGAGCTGCTCGATCCTCAACATCGGATCCTCCTTGAACTCGCATGGGAGGCCATCGAGAACGCCGGTTACCGCAAGAGCGCCCTTCACAACCGTCGTGTCGGCGTGTTCATCGGTGTAGAGAAGCAGGATTACAAAGAGCTTATTAATAAGTCCCGGTTCGAATTGGATCCCTACACCAATACAGGCAACACCCATTCCATGCTGGTGAACCGGCTCTCACACTTTTTTGGCTGGCGCGGACCGAGCGTGGCCTTGGACACCGCCTGTTCTTCTTCTCTAGCGGCCATTGAGCAAGCTTGTGCTTCCCTCCGGAGCGGCCAGGTTGAAATGGCTCTGGCCGGAGGTATCAACCTTTTACTAACGCCGTGGATTTTTGTCGTGAATCGCAAGCTCGGCATGTTGACGAATGAACCGGGAATGAAACCTTTTGACCGGCAGGCCTCAGGGCATCTGAATGGCGAAGGCGCTGCCCTTGTGGTGCTGAAAAAGTTGTCGAGCGCACTCGCCGATAACGACGTCATCTATGGGGTGATCCGGGGCATTTCGGTTCAGCACGGCGGCCGAGGCACTTTTCTGAGTGCCCCCAACCCGGCTGGTCATCGAGCAGTTATAGAAGGTGCTCTTGCCGAGGCTGGGCTGGGCCCCAAGGACATTGACTACATCGAAGCACAAGGCACAGCGGATCCAACAAGCGACCGGGTGGAACTGAAGATGTATCAAGCTGTTTTCGGTGAGTCGCGTGCCGAGCCGGTGAAGATTGGGACGGCAAAAGGGAACCTCGGGCATCTCGGCGCCGCATCCGGCGTGACTGCTCTCATCAAGACCATCCTTTGTTTCAGAAATGGGAAGCTCCCGGGCGTGCTTAATCTGAGAGACCCGAATTGGACGGAGGAGGACGGTGAATTTCGCTGCGAACTGGTCACTCGTACACAGGATTGGCCCGCGCGTCGCGTTGGTCCGGCCCGGTTGCCGAGAAGGGCCGGCATTCATAACTTTGGCTATGGCGGTGTGAATGCTCACGCGATCATCGAGGAATATCCCGTCCCATCGA
>Ga0187771_10001605_pt1 | contig 15268 bp, 13 predicted proteins | sample 0116_SJ02_MP15_1_FD_133139 | JGI IMG/M metagenome (GOLD analysis project Ga0187771, IMG submission 133139) | Tropical peat soil microbial communities from peatlands in Department of Meta, Colombia - 0116_SJ02_MP15_10_MG | ecosystem: Environmental > Terrestrial > Soil > Wetlands > Peat | place...
CGGATCGGGAACAGCTCGGTCGCGTTCTTCTCGCCGCAGTTCTTGAACCACGAGGCGATGATGCCCGACTCGATCTGGTAGAGGCCCGAGCCGACGATCGCCTTGTTCGATGGCACCGCCACGCCGGTCAGCCGCTGCACCAGATTGGCGAGCGGGGTGAGCTTGGTGGTGTCGATGCCCACGTCGACGCCGTACATGGTCTTGAGCGCCATCACCACGTCTTCCATCGGCGTGTTGCCGCTTCTCTCGCCGATGCCGAGCACGGTGGTGTGCATCACCTCGACGCCGAGCGACAGCGCCATGATGGTGTTCGCCACCCCCATGCCGAAGTCCTGGTGGAAGTGCGCCTCGAGCCGCTTCGGAATGCGCTTCTGCACCTCGGTGACGAAGTATTTCATCGCATGGGGCGAGAGCACGCCGAAGGTGTCGACCAGCGCCAGCGCGTCCATGTGGCCGTCCTTGCCGACGCGCTCAATCAAGTCGATCGCCCACTTCAATTCCGCGCGCGAGAAGTCGATCGGGAAGAACACGACCTCGAGGCCGTTGTCGTGCGCGAACTTGGTCGCCTCGATCGAGGTCTCGATCGCCTTCTCCATCGGCCAGCGGTAGGCGAGCTCGACCATGTGCTTGGACGAGGGGATCTCCATCACCACGCCATTGACGCCTGTGTCGATCGCGCGCTGCACGTCTTCCTTCATGCAGCGGGCAAAGGAGAAGATCTGGGGCCCGAGGTTGCGCTTGACGATGTCCTTGATGGCGTCGCGGTCGGAGGGAGAGACGATCGGCATGCCGGCTTCGATGCGGTGCACGCCGGCTTCCGCCAGCGCCTCGGCGATGCGGATCTTCTCGTCCTTCGACAGGATGATGCCGGTCTGCTGCTCGCCGTCGCGCAAGGTGACGTCGTGGATCTTGATGGTCTTGGCGAACTTGAAGTCCTTGGTGACTTCAGGCGCGTAGTTCCATTCGCTGACGAACCAGTCGTTGGTTTTCCAAGGGGTTGCAGTGGCCATCCGGTTTTACTCCTCTCGCATGGGCTTATGGGTTGATTGTCCGGCCTTTTTCAGGACCGGCCAAGTCGCCAGGTCAGGGCAATCCTGGCGAGAAGATCGCTTTCGCTGCCGCTGACATTGATCTTGCGCAAGTTCGGCCGAAAAATCCTTGGGTTTCGGTGCGCCGTTATAGGCGATGTTGGCGACTCAGACTATGGGGTTGATGAGCTCGCCGATGCCGGTAATCGCGATGCGGACAATGTCGCCCGCCTTGAGATAGCGCGGCGGGGTGAAGCCGATGCCGACCCCGGCCGGCGTGCCGGTGGCGAGCAGGTCGCCCGGCTCGAGCGGAACGTAGGCGGTGACCGTTTCAATGAAGGTGGGCACGTCGAAGATCATGTCCTTCAGCTTGGCGAACTGCCGCCGCTCGTCGTTGACATAAGTTGCGAGCTCCTGTTCGCCTGGCACGCCAAACTCGTCGCGCGTGACGAGATAGGGCCCGACCGGGCAGAAACCTTCCAGGCTCTTGCCGAGGAACCATTGCTTGTGCCGCTGCTGCACGGCGCGCGCGGTGAGATCGTTGACGATGGTATAACCAAACACATACTCGAGCGCCTCGTCGCGCTTGACGTTCTTGGCGTGCCGGCCGATCACCACGCCGAGCTCGCCCTCGTAATCGAGCGTATCGGTCGGATCGAGCGCGGCGGACACCTTCTGCCCCGGATCGGCGAGCGCAGAGGTCGACTTGGTGAAGATCACCGGGTCGGCCGGCACATCCTGCTTGTCGCCCGACTGATCGACGCCGCTCTGCGCGAACTCGCGCGCGTGGTCGTAATAGTTCTTGCCGACGCAGATGACGTTCTTCGACAGCGGCCCGACCGGCGCGGCGGGCTTGGCGCGGGGAAGCGCCACCGGCTCGCCATAGGCCGGCGGGGTGCGGGCGCCGAGCATCTTGATGACGTGCCGCAGGTCGCGCAGCGCGCCGCCGGCGACCGAGAACGGGCGGAAGCTATCGCCCTCGATGGCGCCGAAGACCTTGCCCTGCGCGGTATTGATAGCTGCAATCTTCATGGAGGAACGTTTGACCTTGTGGATGGCAGTAAGCCGGGCGGGATGCGCGCAGTGCGCTAGCAAAGACGGCGGCGATCTTCAACTGGGATCGGGAGAAATTCGTGCCGGCGCGGCCGGCGCGGGCGCTCTAGTCGCCAACCAGGCTGCGCAGTTCCACGCGGCGATCGATCGTGGCCCGCAGCAAGCAATCGTAGAAAAACGCCTCGGCATCGTCTTTCGGCGCCACCGCCCGCGCAAAGGCGCAGTTCTCGTCGCGGAATTTGTTCCAAGCATTCTGCGCAATGCGCAGCTTTACCAGTTGATCGGGGGACGACTTGAGGAACGACTGCGTCGCCGCATAAGCGCCGGAGAGCGTCTCGGCTTCGCTGCGCAACTGCTGCTTGAGGCAGGCGAGAAATTTCGGACCTTGCGGTGCGCTTCCAGGCGTACCGTCGCACGCCTCCAGCGCCTGCTGGTACGCTTCCGCCGCGGCGGAAGCGATCACGCCGCGCGAGGTCAATTCGGAAGGTTGCGCGGGGCGGCTTTCCTCGGCCCAGCCCGCTCTGCAGGCGGCGAGAACGAGCATCGCGACGATCGCCGTTGTTTTCGTCATGGCCGCGCTCCTGTGCGGCCCGCACTCGTGCACAAAGCGAAACGCCGCGCGTTGACGTGGATCAACGTGTATATGCTGCGATCACGCCAAGCTCCCGGTCGTTCGCGCGGAGTGAAATGACGATGCAAAAAAGATGGCGCCGACGGCTCGCGATCACCGCGCTCTTGCTCGGCGTCGGCCTGCCCACGCTTGCGGCCATGGCCGCGGCGGCCGGCTGGTCGGTCTGGTTCGATCCGCGCCAGCGTGCGTTTCTGAGCTACAGCTTGGTCAAAGACGGGCCGCGCGCCCTTCTGCTTGCCTGCCTGCGCGACGTGGACATGTTCACCATCGCTTCCGAAGACGTCGCCGATGCGCACAGCATCGGGCAAAAGGCGACGCTGACCTTGGCCAATGGCGCGACGCGCTACGCCGTCGACGGCGAAATTGCTCGCGACCCGACCAGCGGGACGCCGAGTTTCTCCGTCGATATTGACCTCGATGCGCAAACAGTGCGGCAGTTGCGCGACGGATTGTTTCCGGTGCTCGAAGGCAAGGCCCCGATCGAGCTCAGCATCGGCTCTGCCCATCGCGAGCTGCCGCTTGCCGGATTGCCGGACGCGCTCAAGCGCTTCAAGGCGACCTGCTTTGGACGCAGGTAACGCGACCTACACTCCGCGCGCCTGCAGCACCGCCTCGATCGACACGCGCGACCAGGGCGCTGTGCGCTCGCGGAAAGCGACGTAAGAGCCGTGCACCTTGGCGGAGATGGCGTCGCGCGCGGCGACCTCGCCAAGCACGTCGTCCGCTTGCTTACGCGCAGCGGCGATGAGGTCGTTCGGGAAAACCGCGAGCTTGACGTTGTGCTCAGCCGTCAGCGCCTTCAGCGCCTCGGAGTTGAGCCGCTCCATCTCAGCGAGCGCGTAGTTTGCCTCCGTCGCGCATGCATGCGCGACGATGGTCTTCAGTTCCTCCGATAGCGCGTTCCACGCCTTCAGCGCGACGATGCACTCGCCGGTGCCGTTCGGCTTGTTGAAGCCGGGATAGTAGTAGAATGGAGCCACGCGATAGAGCCCAAGCGCGATGTCGGTGCCGGGCCCAACGAATTCGGCGCCGTCGATGACGCCCGACTGCAGGCTGGTGAGGATTTCCGCCGGCGGTGTGGTCTGCGGCGTGGCGCCGAGCCGGCGATAGACCTCGCCGCCGAGGCCGAGCGAGCGGATTTTCACCCCGCGCAGGTCGGCGAGACTTTTCAGCTCGCGGCGGAGCCAGCCGCCCATGCAGACGCCGGTGTTGCCGCCCATGAACGGCTTGACGCCGAACGACGCGTAAAGCTCGTCCCACAACGCCTGCCCGCCGCCGGCATCGATCCAGGCGACGTGCTCGGCGGGCGTCAGACCGAACGGCACGGTGGTGAAGAAGGCGGCGGCCGGCATCTTGCCCTGCCAGTAGAAGGCGGCGGTGTGGCCGATATCGGCGACGCCTGAGCCGACCGCGCCGAGCACCTCGAAGGCCGGCACCAGCTCGCCCGCGGCATGGACGGCGATGTCGATGCGCCCGCCCGACAGCCGCTTGATGCGCTCGGCCACGCGCTCGGCCGACATGCCCGGTCCGGGCAAGCGTTTCGGCCAGGAGGTGACCATGCGCCATTGCAGCGTTTGCGCGCGGGCGACGGCCGGCATGGCCAGGAGGCCGGCGGCGCTCGCGCCGGCCAGACGGGTGAATTGACGTCGCGTGGTCATGACGTGCTCCAGTGCTGGTAGAAATGGTGCAAAGGCCCGCGGCCGTGACCGACCGCGAGTTCGTCGGCATGCGCGATGGCCGCGGTGACATAGGCCTTGGCGTCTTGCACGGCGCCGATCGGATCGCGGCCCTTGGCGAGGTTGGCGGCAATCGCCGACGACAAGGTGCAGCCGGTACCGTGCAGATTTTTCGTGGCAATACGTTTTGCCGACAATCGAACAACCTCGCCCTGTCCGATCAGCAAATCGACGCTCTCGTCGCCCTCCCCGTGCCCGCCCTTGATCAGCACATAGCGCGCGCCGAGTGACAGGATGTCGCGCGCCTGCGCTTCCATTTCCAGTTTGTTGCGCGCGAGCGTGGCACCGGTGATCGCAGCGGCCTCGGGCAGATTGGGCGTGATGATGAGCGCGCGCGGGATCAGTTCGCAGCGCAGGGTTTCGAGTGCGTCTTTGGCCATGAGATAGGCGCCGGTCGTGGCTGCGATCACCGGATCGAGCACGATGGTCTTGGCGCGATGACGGGCAAGGCCGCGCGCCACCGCCTCGATGGATGCGGCGCTCGGCAGCATGCCGATCTTCACCGCAGCGATGTCGATATCGGCGAATACAGCGTCGATCTGCGCGGCGATGACATTTGGCGGCACAGCATGAATGGCGCTGACGGCTTGAGTGTTCTGCGCCGTCACTGCGGTGATGACGGACGCGCCGTAGACGCCGAGCGCCGCGAACGTCTTTAGGTCCGCCTGGATGCCGGCGCCGCCGCTCGAATCGGAGCCGGCGATGGTGAGCGCGATCGCCGTCACGGCGGCGCTCGCCGCGCGAGCGCAGCGTCCACCACCGCGCGCAGCTCCTGCGCGGCCTTGGCCGGATCGGGGGCAAGCGAGAGCGCAGAGATCACCGCCACGCCGTCGGCACCGGCCGCGACAGTGTCGGCGGCGTTGCCGGCATTGATGCCGGAAATGGCGCAGACCGGAAATCCCGGCTTGCGCGTGCGCACGACCTCGACGATCTCGCGCAAGCCCGCCACCCCGATGGGCGCCGAAGCATCGTCCTTCGAGCCGGTCGGATAGACCGCGCCGATGCCGACATAGTCGATGAGATCGAGCGGCGCGTCCTGCGCGTGCCGCACGCTGCTCAGGCTCAGCCCAATGATGGCATTGCGGCCAAGCAAGAGGCGCGCGTCGGCCGCCGACATGTCGTCCTGACCGATGTGCACGCCGTCTGCTTCGGCGGCAAGTGCGACGTCGACGCGGTCGTTGATCAGCAAAGGCACGCCGGCCGGCTCGAGCACAGAGCGCAAGGCGCGCGCCTCCTCGATCATGGCGCGCGTGCCGCCATGCTTGTCGCGCAGTTGCACCAGCGTGGCGCTGCCAGCGATCAAACGGGCGAGATCGGTCAAGCTGCGGCCGCCGGCGACCGCGGGATCGACAAGCGCGTAAAGCTGGAGATCGACGTGCATCAGTTCACCTTTGCGCGGGCGATCAACGTCGGGCCGTCGAGTTTGAACAGCGTATCGAGGAAGGCGGTTGCGAAGCTGCCGGGGCCTTCGGCCCGCTCGGCCGCCCATTCACCGGCGACGCCGGTCATGAGGAGCGCGGATGCGGTGGCGCGCCAGGCATCCGGCTCGACGGCGAGCGCCGCCGCAACCAGCGCCGAGACGGCGCAACCGATGGCGGTCACCTTGGCCATCAGCAGATGGCCATTGCCGATCACCGCCAGCCGCGCACCGTCGGCAACGAGGTCAGTCGCGCCTGATAGCCCGATCACCGTGTTCGTTGTGCGCGCGTAAGCCGCGAGCGCTTCGCGCGTCGGCGCGCCGCCCGACAGCGCGGAAAATTCGGCGGCGTTGAGCCGCACCGCCTTCGGCGCGCGCGCCATCAGCGCGCGGGCGAAATCTGCGCGCGCCGGCGAGCGGTCAATGAACACCGGATCGAGCACCCAGGGCACGTTTGCTTGCGTCGCAGTCTGCACGGCGATCTCGGTCGCTTCGCGCCGCTCGCGATCAAAGGTGCCGAGATTGACCAGGAGCGCATCGGCACTGGCGACAAAGCGGCCGATCTCTTCCGCCGACAGCGTCATTGACGGCACCGCGCCGGCGGCGAGCAGCACATTGGCGGTGAAATTCTGCGCCACCGCATTGGTGATGCAGTGCACGCGTGGCGCGCGAGTGCGCAGGCGCTCGATGAGCGCGGCTGCGCTCTCTGCCACGCTGACGCGCACGGCCGTATCGGGATGCTGCATCTCTTCTCCCTTCGCCGGCATGACCCGGATCAGGTTCGTTGGGTTGGCGTTCGCCTCTCAGTCCGGTATCGGCCGGACACCCCACGAGATTGCTGCCATCTACCTAGTCCGCGCCGTCGGACAAGGCAAGGCCGCACACCCGCCGCCTTGCAACGAGCCGATGTTTTTGCTGGATTGCGGATGACTTCAATTGCCGCCGGAGGCGCGAGATGACCCCCTTCTTCGTCCAGATTAAATGCGAGCTTGGCAAGTCCTATCAGGTGGCCGACGAACTGGCCGAGGCCGAGATCGCCTCCGAGATCTATTCGACCGCCGGCGACTACGACCTGCTGGTGAAGTTCTATGTCGATGCTGGCACCGACATCGGCCACTTCGTCAACGAGAAGGTGCAATGCATTCCCGGCATCAAGGACACGCACACCATCATCACCTTCAAGGCATTCACGCCCTGAGGCCGCCGGAGTCTCGAGCGATTTCAACGGCTTCTATGATTAACCGACTGTTAACGCGGCTGTGGCCTGCTGCGGCGGGATCGCACGGCCACGAACAGCATGAGCGACGACGACAGTTGGGCGCCGCGCACGGCGCAGGAAGAACGGCTACAGCGCCTTGAGCGAGCGCTCGCGAACGACCACCCCGCCATCGAGCTGCAAATCGAACGCGCGGCGCTGCTCAACGCCTTGGATCGCCGTGTCGAAGCGCAACAAGCCTTTGTCGACATCCTCATGCGCGCGCCGACGCATTTCAGCGCGCTCAATGAATTCGGCAATTGCCTGACGTCGATGGGGCGCATCGCGGCGGCCTGCCGCGTCTATTCGGAAGTCATCGCCCATCATCCGGCCAATCCAATGGGGCATGTGAACCTCGCCAATCTTCTGCTGCGCGGCGGCGATTTTCCCGGCGCGCGCCAGCATTACGAAACCGCGCTGCAGCTCGCGCCAGAGCATCGGCAGGCGCATCAAGGGCTCGGCGCGGTGCTCTCCGCGCTCGGCGACCGCGCCGGCGCGCAAACGCATTTTCGCAAAGGTTTTGCCGATTGCTCGGTCGCAATATTGCCCTATCGCGGCAGCAAGCCGCCGGTGCCGGTGCTGCTGCTGGTGTCGTCGGGCGGCGGCAATATCCCGACCGCCTCGTTTCTCGACGACCGCATCTTCCTCACATCGGTCATCGTCGCGGATTTTGTCGATCCGTCGATCCTGTTGCCTGAGCATCGCCTGGTGTTCAATGCCATCGGTGACGCCGACCTCTGCTCACCCGCGCTTGCCGCGGCGGCGCGCCTCGTCGAGCGAACGCGCGCCTCAGTCGTCAACGATCCGTCGGCGGTCCTCGGCACCGGCCGCCTCGCCATCGCACAACGTTTTCGTGGGCTGCCCGGCGTGGTCACGCCGCGCATGCACGCCATGCCGCGCGTGCAGCTCGCAAGGGCCGCCGGCGCCGCCGAACTATCCGCGACTGGATTCACCTTTCCGCTGCTGCTGCGCTCGCCCGGCTTCCATACCGGACACAACTTCGTGCTGGTCAGCTCCGCAGGCGAGCTGGCCACGGCGGCCGCAAGCCTGCCAGGCGACGAGCTCTTGGCAATCGAATATCTCGATGCGCGCGGGAGCGACGGCATGGCGCGCAAATACCGCGTCATGATCGTCGACGGCCGGATCTATCCCATGCATCTCGCCATCTCGCGGCGATGGAAGGTGCATTATTTCACTGCCGACATGACCGATGAGGCGGATCACCGCAGCGAGGAAGCCGCCTTCCTTGCCGACATGCCGGCGGTGCTCGGCGCCAACGCACTTGCGGCGCTCGAGCGCATCGCGCGCGAGCTTAGCCTCGACTACGGCGGCATCGATTTTGCCCTCAGCCCTGCCGGCGACGTCCTGCTGTTCGAGGCCAACGCCACCATGGTGGTCAATCCGCCGGACGCGGACGCGCGGTGGAACTACCGGCGCGCGGCGGTCGGCAACATCCTCGATGCCGTCAGCACTATGATCCTGCGGCGGGCGGACGCAGTACGCAAAGCGCAAACGGCCAACGCCGCCTAAACATACGTCAGCGATCTTAAATCTGCGGCCGGCGCGAGAGTTCCGCCTCGCCCTCGCGTTTGAGGCCGATCCGGCGCTCGCGCCAGATCACGAACAGGCCGGCGCCGGCGACGATGGCGCCGCCGACATAGACCAGCACGCCGGGCAATTCGCCGAACATCCAGTAGCCGAGGATCAGCGCCCACAGCATCGAACTGTAGTCGAACGGCGCCACCACCGAGGCGGTGGCGAAGCGGTAGCTCTCGGTCAAAAAGATATGCGCGAGGCCGCCCAACACGCCGAGCGCGACCAGCGCTGCGAGCTCGGCGGCGCTCGGCGAATGCCACGCGAACGGCAGCGTGAGCGCGCCGGCGATGGCGCAGACCAGCGAGAAGTAGAACACGATCGACGGCGTGGTCTCGCTCTGCACCAGGCGCCGGGTCTGGATCACCGTGCCGGCGGTGCAGAGGGCCGAGGAGAGCGCGAACACCGAGCCAACCGCCGCGGTGGCGGCGATGCCGGCCGCCGCGTAACGGCCGACGTCGAACTGCGGGATCAACATGACGATGACGCCCGCAAAGCCGACCACCACCGCCGACCAACGATAGACGCGCACGCGCTCCTTCAGGATGACGGCGGCGAGCGCCACGGTGAACAGCGGCGAAGCAAAGGAGATCGCGGTGGCGTCGGCGAGCGGCAGCCTCGTCAGCGCGGAGAAATTGGTGAACATGCCGAACACGCTGAGCAGGCCGCGGCCAAGCTGGCCGAGCGGTCGGCGGGTATAGACCGCGCTCGCGAGCTCTCCGCGCAGCGCGTAGATCACCATCACCGGCACGATCGCAAAGGCACTGCGGAAAAACACCATCTGCCCGACCGGCGCATTGTTGCCGAGCTTGCGCACCAACGCCGACATGGCGGCGAACAACAGGGCGGAGATGAGCTTGAGGCCGATGGCTTTGAACAGATTCATTGCTGATTACATAGCCGCGCTTGCCGGGCTTGTCCCGTGCCGCGCGCAATTCATGTCTTCGGCGGGCGCTTCAATTCTTCCACCGCCGGTAGCGACTTGATGTAGATCGCGATCGCCTTGCGGTCGTCCGCCGTCAGCTTCGAGATATTGGCGACGACCTCGATCATGCTGCCGCCGACCAGATCGGCGTCCGGCGTCATCCCGTCGGTGAGCGTGCCAGCGATGTCCTCCACAGTCCAGTTCTTGAGCTTGTATTGGGTGATGTTGGGAACGCCGCCATTGCTGTCCGGACTCGGTCCGCCGGTGAAGCGTAGGCGCGTGATCACGGCGCCTAGAAAATTGCGTGGCGAATGGCATTCCGCGCAATGACCGGGGCCGTTGACTAGATAGGCGCCGCGGTTCCACTGCGCCGATTGCGCGGGGTCGGGCGTGAACGGCTGACCATCGAGAAACAGCAGCTTCCAAAGCCCGACCGCGCGGCGGATATTGAAGGGAAACGACAGCGCGTGGTCGCGCACCCGGCCTTGCACTGGCGGCAGCGTTTTGAGGAACGCAAACAGGTCGCGCAGATCGTCGAGTCGCATGTGCTGGTAGGAAGGATAGGGAAACGCTGGATAGAGATGCTCGCCCGTAGGCGAGGTTCCCTTGGTCATGGCGGTGACGAATTGCGTTTCGGTCCAGGCGCCGATGCCGTCCTGGGGATCGGATGAGATGTTGGGAACGTAGAAGGTGCCGAAGGGCGAGTTGAGCGCGAGGCCGCCGCCAAGCCTGGTTGGGTCCTTCTGCTTAGGCACCGCATGACAGGACGCGCAGCCGCCGGCGTAAAACATCTCGCGGCCGTTGGCGAGATCGGGCGGGTGCGGGGCGAGCGCGCTTGCGGAAACGGTGGCGGGAATCGTCGATAACCAGAATGCGGCTATTCCCAGCACGGCGGCCATCGCCGCTAGCACGATCAGCCACCGAATCATCTGCTCCCCCGGAAGCGCCGTCCGCTTGTACACGATGCAAAGCGCCGACGGGATGGCAGCGCGGCGGCGCTGCGCATCACAAGTACGTGCATTGTTGGCGCCTGCCGCTATGTCTACTATCGAATAATCCTCATCTCTCCGGTGTTATCGCTAGCTGATACACCTGCGACGCTCTCGATCCGCCAGTTCACGTGGAGACTGTTGAATGACTCGCCTGGTTCCGGCTCTCGCGCTCGCGGCAACCATCGTCCTTGCCTGCGGCCCAATCTCTTTCGCGCAAATCGCGCCTGCGCAGATTGTCAAGGAGCGGCAGGAAGCCATGAAGAAGATGTGGCCAGATTTTTACCGGGACATCGCGCGCACGATCCGCTCCGGCAGCCCGGGTTTGCCCCTGGTGGCAACCAAGGCGGCGCAGGCGAGCGAGCACTTGAAAAAAGTGGTGCAGCTCTTTCCGCCTGGAACCGGCCGCGATGTGGTGCCGACAACGCGCGCAAAGCCGGAGATCTGGACACAGCGGGCGGATTTTGAAGCCAACCTAACGGCGTTGATGGACGCGACTAAAACGATCGGCGACGACGCCAAGAGCGGCAACGTGGAAAAGGTCAAGGCTGACTGGACGAACCTGGCAAAAGCTTGCGGCGGCTGCCATGGCGGCCCCGAGAAATCCGGCGGCAAGTTCCGTTTTGAGGAAGAATAAAGCCTTCGCGCGAACAGGATCGGCAAGTCACGGCAAGTTTATCTTCGACTAGGCGCGCCTGCTCGCCGCGCTGCCAGCCGTGGCGGCCTTCGCCGCTTCGATCGCCGCCCAGATTTTTTGCGGGGTCGCTGGCATGTCGATGTGGCCGATGCTGTAAGCTCGCCAGAGCGCATCGAGGATGGCATTGATCAGCGCCGGGCAGGAGCCGATGGCCCCGGCCTCGCCGGCGCCTTTGACGCCGAGCGGATTGTTCTTGCACGGCACGTTGCGCGTCTCGAACACGAAGGACGGCGCATCGGTCGCGTGCGGCATGGCGTAGTCCATGAAACTGGCGCTGAGCAATTGCCCAGAGGCCACGTCGTAGACGGTATTCTCCATCAGCGCCTGGCCGATACCCTGCACCGCGCCGCCGTGCACCTGGCCGGCGAGCAGCAGCGGATTGAGCGTGGCGCCGAAATCGTCGACCACGACATAGTTCACGATTGTCGTGGCGCCGGTGTCGGCATCGATCTCGACCTCGGCGATGTGTGTTCCATTGGGGAAGGTCGGCTGCTCGACGCCGAACTCGCTTGACGCGCGCAACTGCTCGGGCTTGGCGTCGGGGCGCGCGGCGAGATCGGCAAACGAGATCACGCGGTCGGTGCCGGCGACACGCACCGCGCCGTCGGCGATTTCCATGTCGGTCGGCGCCGCTTCCAACGCGTCGGCGGCAAGCTGCTTGAGCTGCTCGGCAAGCGTCTTCGAGGCGCGGTCGACCGACACGCCGCCCACCGGAATCGAGCTGGAGCCGCCGGTGCCAGCTCCCGAAGCGATCGCATCAGTGTCGCCCTGTACCACGCGTACGCGTTCGGGCGGCAGATCGAGCCGCTCCGCGACTAGCTGCGCATAGGAGGTGGCATGCCCCTGCCCGGTCGACTGCGAGCCGATCAGCACGGTGACGCCGCCGTCGCGTTCGAGCTTGACCACGGCGGTCTCCGGCCCGTTGTTGCCGCAGGCCTCGACGTAAGTGGCGATGCCGATGCCGCGCAGCCGGCCGACGCGCCTGGCCTCCGCGGCGCGTTTCTTGAATCCGTTCCAATCGGCGATCTCCTGCGCGCGCGCCAGCGTGCCGGTGAAATCACCCGAGTCGTAGATTTTGCCGGTCGGCGTCGTATAGGGCATCGCCTTCGGCTTGATCAGATTACGCCGGCGCAATGCGTCGGGCGCGATGTCGAGCTGGCGCGCCGCGGTGTCGACCAGCCGCTCGATCAGGTAGGAGGCCTCCGGCCGCCCGGCGCCGCGATAGGCGTCGACCGGCACGGTGTTGGTATAGGCCGCGCGCAGCCGCACATGCGCGGCGGGAATGTCATAGGCGCCGGTCGCCATGCCGGCGCCGAGCCAGGGAATGTAGGGCGCGTAGCACGAGAGATAAGCGCCCATGTCGGCGACGATGTCGAGCTCGAGCGCGAGGAAGCGTCCCTTGTCGTCGACGGCGAGCCGCGCGGTGGAAATGTTGTCGCGGCCGTGGCTGTCGCCGAGGAAATGCTCGGAGCGCTCGCAAATCCACTTCACGGGCTTGCCGGTGCGCTCGGCCGCGACCGCCGCCAGCGCGTATTCGCGATAGGGAAACAACTTGGTGCCGAAGCCGCCACCCACGTCCGGCGTGATCACCCGCATGCGGTCGGGCGCAATGCGCAGCACATCGTTGCAAATAATGTCGCGGATGATGTGGCTGCCCTGGCTGCCGAGCGTGAGCGTGAAGCGCTTGCCATCGTATTCGGCAACCACGCCGCGGGTGTCCATGTAGTTGGTCACCAGCCGCTGATTGACGATGGTCATTTCGACCGTGCGCGCTTCCTGCGCGAAGGCCGCCCGGGTGGCCGCCGCGTCGCCCATCTCAGTCTCGAAGGCGAGATTGCCGGGTCGGTCCGCCCACACGCGCGGCGCGCCGGGCGCCAGCGCCGCCACCGCGCCGATCACGTGCGGCAACGGCTGCCAATCGACCGCGATCGCCTCGGCGGCGTCTTTCGCCGCAGCCAGCGTATCGGCAACGACAAAGGCGATCGCCTCGCCGACATGGCGCACCACGTCCTTGGCCAGGATCGGATAATGCGGCACCTTGATGTCGACGTCCGGCAGCACGCCGGGCGTCGGCAGCGGCCCGAGCTCGGCGATGTCGGCGGCGGTGAGAATCAGCCGCATGCCCGACATAGCGCGCACGCGCTGGATATTTTCGATGCTGAAGCGGGCGTGCGCATGCGGCGAGCGCAGCACAACCGCGTGCAACGTGGCGGCCGGCGCAACGTCGGCGATATAGTGGCCGGCGCCGCGCAACAGCGCGTCATCCTCCTTGCGCGTGAGCGGCTGCCCAAATCCGAACTTCATCGTCATGACCCGACCGCTTGCGATTGCTGGCGCCGACCCAGGAAGCGCTCGGCAAACCAGCGCGAGACCACGTAAAACACCGGGGTGAAGATCAGGCCGAACACGGTCACGCCGATCATGCCGGAGAACACCGCGGTGCCGAGCGTCTGCCGCAGTTCGGCCCCGGCACCAACCGCCCAGACCAGCGGCGTCACACCGAGGATGAAGGCCATCGAGGTCATCAGGATTGGCCTCAGCCGCAGATGCGCCGCTTCCACCGCCGCCGCCAAGCGGTCACGTCCGGCGTCCTCCAATTGCTTGGCGAATTCCACGATCAGGATGGCGTTCTTGGCGGCAAGGCCGATCAGCACGATGAAGCCGACTTGCGTCAGAATGTTGTTGTCCTGCCCACGAAGCACCACGCCGACGATGGAGGCGATCAGGCACATCGGAACGATCATGATCACCGCCAGCGGCAGCGTCAGGCTCTCGAATTGCGCCGCCAGCACCAGGAACACGAACACCACGGCTAGCACGAAGGCGAACACCGCAGTGTTGCCGGCGCGCAATTGCTGGAAGGCGAGCGTGGTCCACTCGTAGGAAAAACCGTCCGGCAGGATTTGCGCGGCCAGTTTCTCCATGATCGCGATGGCCTGACCCTGGCTGTAGCCAGGTGCTGCCGCGCCATCGAGCTCGGCTGCCGGATAAAGGTTGTAGCGCGGCACCCGGTAAGGTCCGGTGATGGTGCGAACGGTGGTGAAGGCGCCGAGCGGCACGGTTTCGCCGCTCGAGTTGCGCACGCGGATCTTCAGCACGTCCTCGGTGTCGTGGCGGTCTTCGCTGCGCGCCTGCGCCACCACGCGATAGGTGCGGCCGAACAGGTTGAAGTCGTTGACATAGGCCGAGCCGAGATAGATCTGCAGTGCCGCGAACACGTCGGGAATGTTGATGCCGAGCAGCTGCGCCTTGACGCGGTCGATGTCGAGATAGAGCTGCGGCGTGGTGTTCTCGAACAGCGAGAACACCTGCGTCAGGCCTGGCGTCTGCGCTGCCCGGCCCATCATCGCATAGACCGCGTTCTGCAAGGCCTGCGAGCCGCCGCCGGCGCGATCCTCCACCATCATGCGGAAGCCGCCGGCATTGCCGATGCCGGAGACCGGCGGCGGCGCGGCGACGAAGATCAAGCCGTCCTTGATCGCCTGCAGGCGCACGAACAGCTGGCCCTGGATCGCCGCGGCGGACTGCCGCGGATCGGCGGCGCGCTTCTCGAACGGGTCGAGGGTGACGAAGATCGCGCCCGCATTCGGCGCGTTGGTGAAGGTGGCGCCAGAGAAGCCGACGATGTTCACCGCATGCGCGACGCCCGGCACCTGTAGCGCGATCTCCACCGCGCGCCGGTTGGCGTCGTCAGTGCGCGAGAGCGACGCGGCGGGCGGCAATTGCGTGATGATGATGAGGTAGCCGCGGTCGAGCTGCGGAATGAAACTCATCGGCGTCTTGCGGAACTCGTTGAGCCCAAAGGCGATGACGCCGGCATAGACCACGAGCATCATCACCGCGAAGCGGACCGTGCGCGCCGACAGCCAGCCGTAGCCGCGCGTCAAGGCGTCGAAATAGCGATTGAAAATGCGGAAGAAGCCGTGGATCGGCTTGCTCCACCA
>Ga0187771_10001606_pt1 | contig 15260 bp, 17 predicted proteins | sample 0116_SJ02_MP15_1_FD_133139 | JGI IMG/M metagenome (GOLD analysis project Ga0187771, IMG submission 133139) | Tropical peat soil microbial communities from peatlands in Department of Meta, Colombia - 0116_SJ02_MP15_10_MG | ecosystem: Environmental > Terrestrial > Soil > Wetlands > Peat | place...
CGGAACCCGTAGACAGTGAAACGGCCCCGTTGGGAGTCAGCACACTGGCGCATTCCGAAGGACGGAGACGCGAACCAGAATGTTTTCCGATGTCACGCCCCAAAACGTAATTGTTCCCACGCCTTTTGCGCGCTATGTCATCGTGCACTATCACATCTTCAAGAATGGGGGGAGCACGATCGAGTTTATCCTGCAGCGGATGTTCCGTGAACGGTTTGCGAGGCTCCACGGAAGAGGCACGGAAGCCGCGCTCGATGCTGCGGATCTTCGCGGATTTTTACGGAAATATCCGGAGGTCGCCGCCGTTTCGAGTCATCATCTGCGCTATCCGAAGCCTGCGCTCCGCGACTCGATCATTTTCGATTGCTGCTTTCTACGGCACCCATTGCAACGAATTCGGTCCATTTACACCTATTTGCGGAAGCTGGAATCGACGGACGCGTTGTGCCAGCTCGCGCGCCGCCTAACGGCACCGGCATTCGCCCGGCATTTGATCGACCAGCTGCCGCACCTGATCAGTAACGTTCAAGTGATCCAGCTCAGCCGTGCAGGCAGGTTTACACGGCCGGCGAGCCAGCAAGATCTGGATCGTGCAACGGCAATTTTGCAGGATATGGCGATACCCGGCGTAGTCGAAATGTTCGATGAGAGTTTAGTCGCCGCGGAATATTTCTTGCAGCCGGCCTTTCCGGCGATCGGTTGCGAATATATCGCCCAGAATGTAACGCGCGAGCCTCACGTCGGGGTTGCGGATCCAGAAAGCGAATTGGCGGAATATTGGGGCGCGGGTGTGCAGGAGGATCTGGTGCGGCTGAATGAATTTGATTTCGAGCTGCACCGTCGCGCCCGCCAGGAGGTCGTCCGGCGGCTGGGACTTGTGCCCAGCCCGGTGGAGAAATTGGCACAATTTCAGTCGCGCTGTTCGCGGCTGTACACGGAGGCAGCCAAGGCGTCTTAGCGATATGACGAGTTCGAAATTGTCACAGGACTCACGGACCGGGCCACCCGCGCCGGCAGCAACACGGAAGGGACGGCGCGGAGCCGTGGTTTGGCTGACCGGATTGAGCGGTGCAGGAAAATCTACCATTGCCGAGGCTGCCGCGGCCGAGCTCGTGCGGCGGGGCATCCGGGTCGAGATTCTCGATGGCGATGTGGTGCGTCAAACCATCTCTCATGGTCTTGGGTTTTCCCGGGAGGACCGCAACGAGAACGTGCGGCGCGTCGGGATTGCGGCCGATCACTTGAGCCAGCAGGGCATCGTGGTCTTTGCAGCTCTGATTTCGCCGTACGGCGCGGCTCGCGATGCCGTTCGCGCAAGAGTTGGATCCTTCATCGAGGTTTTTGTCAACGCGCCTCTCGAGGTGTGTGAGCGGCGCGATCCCAAGGGCCTGTACCGCAAGGCTCGTAACGGCGAGTTGCGCGCGTTCACCGGGATCTCCGACGTATACGAGCCGCCGCGGGCGCCCGAGGTCGTCTGCTACACGGATCGCGAAAGCCCGGAGGCCAGCACGCGAAAGGTGGTAGCGGGCATATTGCGCGAGATCAGACGGCGGCCGATGTATGCGAAGCATTCGCCGGGAAGCGCGCGGTCGGAGCGTCCGGGGTCTGCCGTGATTCAGGAACGCGGCTGAATCGCCGGTAATTGCGCGGTACCGCCGGAGCCTTCGAGAAGCTCCACAATCCGGACTCGCGCTTCATTCGTCAAGTGCTCGCGATCTTTCAAGATCAGCCCTTTCGTGGGGATCGGATCGCCGATCCAGAGACGCACGGTTCCCCCGCGAATCACGGCTGAACCCATCGCCAGTACTTCACGCGTCCCGATCAGTGCGATGGGAACCAGGGGCACTTGCGCCTTAATCGCGATGTAGGCGGCGCCTTCCTTGAACGGCTGCAACACGCCATCGTGCGAGCGGCCTCCTTCCGGGAAAATCAACAGCGAAATGGCGCGTTTGTGGAGGATTTCGGCCGCGTGCGTCATTGTCTTTAGTGCTGCCCGTGGGTCTTCGCGAGGAACCGGAACATGGCCGGCCTGGGAAAGATGCGTTCCGAGAAACGGGATCTGAAACAGGCCGCGCTTGGCCAGAAACCGGAATTGCACGGGAATGTGCGTGAGCACCACCGGCGTATCCATGTAGCTCAAATGGTTGCCGCAAAAAACGTAGTGGCCCTGACGGTCAATCTTCTCAAGCCCCTCCACTTCCACGCGCACGCCGGAAAAGAACAGCAGCGAACGGGCCCACGCGCGCGCCACGTTGAGCGTCCGGTCGCCCTTCGAATCAAAGAAGGAAACGGCAATGCTTACGCATCCGCAGAGAATGGTGGAAAGAGCGATGAGCGGGACAACTACACCCACGCTCCAGAGAAAGGCCATGAGCTTCTATTGTAAGAGGCCGCGCGCGCCTCGCCCACCAGGAACAGCGAGCCTGTGATTACGATGACGTCCTCGGGCGAGGCCTCTCCATGGACCAGATCGAGCGCCACGCCGATATGTGGCGTCGCGCGTCCTGCTCCGGCCAATTGGACGAGGGCCTCGGGCCGCAACGCGCGCGGGGAATCAGATGCCGTAAAAACCAGCTCATCGGCCAGCGGAAAAAGAATGCCCGCGATTTCGTCGATGGATTTATCCCGCATCGCGCCGTAAATGAGCCACAGCTTGCGGTGTGGATAAAAGCGCTGCAAGTAGGAGGCGAGGGCGCGCGCCCCAGCCGGATTGTGCGCGCCGTCCAGAAGGATGTCGGGATTGGGAGAAATGTGTTCCAGACGCCCCGGCCAACGCGCGTCTGCGATCCCTCCCAGCGATACGCCTAACGCGTCCAGCGCGAGAGCTGCGGTCACGGCGTTATCGACCTGATGCTCGCCGGCGAGCGGACAGATGACGCGTCCCACGCCTTCGATCGAAAACCGGCTGCCGCGCGCGTCGATATCCAGATCGCGCACGATGGCGTCCGCCGCGCGGCGCACCGGGATGCCCAGTTCTTTTGCGCGCGCGTCCAGAACGCCGGCCGCTTCGGACCGCTGGCGGGCAAAAACGGCGGGAACGCCGGGCTTCAAAATACCGGCTTTTTCGCCCGCGATCGCCTCGATCGTATTTCCGAGATAGGCTTCGTGATCGAAGTCGACCGGCGCGATCACCGTAAGTGCCGGCTGGAGGACGTTGGTCGCGTCCAGCCGTCCTCCCAGTCCGACTTCGACGATGGCCGTGTCCACGCCATTTTCCCGAAACAGCAGGAAGCCCATGGCCGTGACGGTTTCGAAATAGGTTGGGTGGCAATCCAGATGGAGCGACTCGGCGAGCTGATGCACCCGGTTGAACGCCTCCGTGAAGTCGGCTTCGCTGACGGGAACGCCGTCAATCTGGATGCGCTCGGTGGGTTCGACGAGATGGGGCGAAGTGAATAATCCGGTGCGTTGGCCGGCGGCCTGCAATCCGGCGTCAATCATCGCGCAAGTAGAGCCTTTTCCGTTAGTTCCGGCTACATGAACCACACGATAGGCGGTGTGGGGATTGCCCAACGCGGCCAGCACGGCGCGAATGCGATCCAGGCCAAGTTTGGCCGATTTCATTTCGTTGCCGAGCGCGTAAAGAAAGCGGACGGAATCGGGATAGGTCATCAGGAGGCGGTCCTTTCCAGTATCCCAGGCTGGAAGCTGGCGCGATAATTAAATTGTTGTTTTCGAGCCTCGTCCGACTTTTTCGCTCAGACGTACGTCTTGGTAAACGGAGCCAGAGTTGATCTTTCGCGAAGTCGAGGATCGCGACCTGATCGCCAAAGCGCGGCGGGGAAACGTCGAGGCCTATAACCTCCTCGTGTCCCGGTGGGAGAAGCGTGTCTTCAATTACCTGTTGCGCCTGATCGGGCACCGCGAGGACGCGCTGGATATCAGCCAGGAAACGTTTTTGAAAGCGTACCAGAATCTGCCGAAACTCGACGATCCGGACCGTTTTTCGGGATGGCTGTTCCGGATCGCGCACAACGAAGCATTTTCGCTGCTGCGCCGGCGCCGTCCGGAAACGGAACTGGCGGAAGAGCCCCGGCCGGCCGACATCAACGCGCGGATGCTGCCGATCGAATTGTCGCTGGCGGTTGAAGGCGCGCTCAAGGTGCTGAGCGACGATCAGCGCGAGGCGGTTTTGCTCAAGGTATATCAGGGATTCAAGTTCGACGAAATGGCGGAGATCCTGGGCTGTCCGGTTTCGACCGTGAAAACGAGGCTGTACACGGCTTTGGATCTTTTGAAGGCCACATTAGCTCCCGCGGTTTTAAAGAAAGAAGTTGTGCGAGGCGAATTATGACGTGCAAATTGCAAGACGCCCGGCCGGATTGGAAGGCGTACGCGCTTGGTGAGTTGGACGCCGCCAAGCGCCGTGAGGCGGAGGTACACGCGGCAGCTTGTGCCGGTTGCCAGGAAGAGCTGGCGGCAATGCGCGTGACGATCGACGCGCTCGCCACTTTGCGCGACGAGGAAGTCCCGCGGCGGATCGCGTTCGTCTCCGACAAAGTTTTCGAACCGAAGTGGTGGCAGATGTTCCTGCGGCCGTCCTTCGCCGCTGGAGCCGTGGTGGCCGCCGCCATTCTGGTGCACGCTTTCGTCCGTCCGCCCGCATCCGCCGATGCCGCGGCCATCGAGGGCCGGGTTGCGGCCGGGGTCCAGCAGAAGGTCGCTGAGGAAGTGGACCGGCGCGTCGCCGCACAACTTTCGGTGGCGGTGCAGCAGGCGGTGACGAAGGCGGTGGCCGATACGCAGAAGCTCGACGATCAAAGGACGGCGCAATTGCTGAACGCGGCGGAACGCCGGTATTCGGAATCGGCCGAGATCCTGAATAAACAAGTCACCCAAATTTACGCGATGAACACCGGTGCGGGAGTCCGGTAGCCCATGAATCCTTGGAAGCAGAAGTTCCTTCTCCGTGCGAAGCAGTCGTTTCTCCTTGTGGCGATTGCCGCCGTTGCCTACGTTCCGACGGGAGCCGCTCCCGCGGGAACGAATGACGCGCCGCGCGTGACCCGTCCGATGCTGATCGATATGGAAAAGAGCCTGGATAGCCGTGTGACGCGGCTTTCGCAGGACAATCCTTTTGTTCTGCTGGGACCCACGCGCGGCGTTTATCTGGACGGCTACGGCGCGGTGTTCACGGCCGAAATCAATCTGGTTTCGGCTCCCGCGGCTTTGATGATGTTCCGTCCGCAGCTCACCAAGGAGGAAGTCGAGCAGCACCGTCAAAAGAAACTCGCGCGGCTGCCGCAGCTGAAGCAGGCCATGCAGCAAGCCATGATGGATTCGGCCGCTTCGCTCGATACCGTTCCGCCGCAGGAGCAGATTGTGGTGGTCGCGTTTCTATCGAAGTATCCGTGGGAGGATATGACGGGCGTTCCGCTGCAAATCATGATGCAAGCGACCAAGAAGAACTTGCTGGAGCAGCGCAACAACGCGGCGGCGCTAAGCTCCGTGATCCGGACGATTGAGAACTGAGCGGCCCAGGAAGGAGTTTCATGAGACTGGGCGAGATCCTGATCGAGCGGAGCCTGATTTCTCAGGAGGATCTCGACCGCGCGCTCGAATTGCAACGGGAGCGCGGCGATAAGCTGGGCAAGATCCTAGTCGATCTCGGGTTCGTCGCCACGCGCGACGTGGTTGCGGCGCTCTCCGAGCAATGGAAAGTTCCGATTGTCGCGTTGGACGGGCCGCCCGCGGTCTCGCCCGAAACGGAAGCCCTTTCTCCCAAATTCCTGCGCCAATTCCGCTGCCTTCCCATCGCGCTGCACGATCACACGGTGATGCTCGCGATGGCCGACCCGCTGGATTATGAAACACGCTCCGCGGTTTCCGCGTGCACCGGTTTGGCGGTCGAAGCCGGGCTCGCGCCGGAGCAGGAGATCTTGGACGCGATCGACCGCTATTACGGCCAGGCGCAGAAAGCCGATTCCGACGCGGCGATTCCGACTGCCGAGGGCGACGAGGATCTCGAGCACCTGCGCGACATGGCGAGCGAAGCGCCGGTGATCCGCCTGGTGAATGCGATGGTGGCCCAGGCGGTGGAAAAGCGCGCCAGCGATATTCACATCGAGCCGTTCGAAAAGGAATTCCGCGTGCGCTACCGCATCGACGGTGTGCTGGTGAATCAGGACCCTCCCCCGCGCGAATTCAAGGCCGCGATCATTTCGCGTGTGAAGCTGATGGCGCGCCTGAATATCGCCGAGCGGCGCCTCCCGCAGGACGGCCGCATCAAGATCAAGACACTGGGCCGCGAAGTCGACCTGCGCGTATCCACCTTGCCCACGCTGTACGGCGAAAGCGTGGTGATGCGCCTGCTCGACCGCTCCGCGGGCGATTTCTACGATCTCCAGCGCCTGGGTTTCGACGCTCACATGCTGTCGCGCATGGAGTATTTCACCTCGCTTCCGCACGGCATTTTCCTGGTCACGGGTCCGACGGGAAGCGGGAAGTCCACGACTCTCTATTCGGCGTTGAAGCGCATCAACCAAAGCGACAAGAAGATCATCACCATCGAGGACCCGGTTGAATACCAGATGGACGGCATCAATCAGATTCACGTCAATCCGCAGATCGGGCTGACGTTTGCCGCCGGGCTTCGCCACATCGTGCGTCAAGACCCGGACGTGATCATGGTGGGCGAAATCCGCGACCGCGAGACTGCCGATATCGCCATTCGCTCCGCGCTCACCGGTCACTTCGTCTATTCGACACTACACACTAACGACGCGCCCAGCGCGATCACGCGCCTGACGGATATGGGCGTCGAAAATTATCTGATTACCTCGTCGCTCGTGGCCGTGCTTGCCCAGCGTCTGGTGCGCGTGATCTGTTCGGAGTGCCACACCTCCGCCGATTCGGCGATGACGCCGGAAGGAGAAAAGATCGAGACGTTTCGAGGCATTGGCTGCGACGCCTGTCATGGAACCGGATACCGCGGGCGCGTCGGAATTTTCGAGCTCATGGAGCTGAACGAACAGATCCGCGCGTCGATCATGCGTAACGAGGATGCATCGCAGTTGACCGCGCTCTCCCGGCGCAACGGCATGCGGAATTTGCGCGAAGATGGCTGGGATAAGATCCGCCGCGGCGTGACGACGGTAGAGGAAGTCGTGCGCGTCACCCAGGAATTTTAATGGCTACCGCTTTCTATTTCCGGGCCGTCGCCTCCGACGGGAAGCTCCGCACCGGTACGCTGACGGCGGAGACCGACCGCATAGCCGCCCAGGAGCTCAAGCGCCAAGGCCTGATTCCGGTCTACGTCGGATCCGAGCAGAAGCGCGGCCTCGAGATCCGGCTGCCCGCGTTCAACACAGGCCGCCGCAAGGATGTCCTGTTCTTCACCCAGGAGCTATCGACGCTTCTCAATGCGGGCGTGCCAGTCGATCGCGCGCTTTCCATTACCGCCGAACTTACCGAGCGCAGCAGCTTTCGCGCGCTGGTGCTCGACGTCGTCCGCCTGCTCAAAGGGGGCAAATCGCTGGCCGACAGCCTGGGCGCGCATCCGGCGTACTTTTCGGAACTGTACATCAGCATGGTGCGCGCGGGCGAAGCCTCGGGGTCGCTTGCCGGTATTTTCGAGCGGCTCGCCGAGTTCGAGCGCACGCGCGACGATCTGCGCGGCTATATCGTCAGCTCGCTGATTTACCCCGGGCTGCTGACGCTGGTCGGCTTCGCGTCCATTTTTATCCTTTTGAATTTCGTCGTGCCGAGGTTCGCGCAGATTTTTTCCGATCCGCGGATGAAGATTCCCACGCCGACCTACATCATGCTGGAAGCCAGCCGGTACATGCGCGACTATTGGTTGCCGGCGGCTATTGCGATCGTCGGTGGCAGCCTGGTTTTTGCCGCCTACATTCGGACGCCGAAGGGAGCCCTGTGGTGGGATTCCTCCCGCCTGCGCCTGCCCGTGCTGGGCGACGCGTTGCGCAAGGCCGAGACGGCGCGGTTCGCGCGCGCCATGGGGACGCTGGTCGCCGCGAGCGTGCCCTTGGTGCAATCGCTCGGGATCTCGCGCGGCATTTTGAACAACCGGCGGATCGCCGGGACGCTGGAGCAAATCGCGCAGGGGGTCAAACGCGGCGAAGGCATCGCCGGGCCGCTGCGCAAAGCCGGAGAATTCCCGCCACTTGCCGGGCACCTGTTGAGCGTCGGCGAAGAAACCGGGCATCTGGATGCGATGTTTCATCGCATGGCCGACATTTACGAAACGGAGACGCGCACGGCGATCCGGCGCTTCACCTCGTTGTTTGAACCGATGATCATTCTCGTGATGGGGATCATCGTTGGTACCTTGATATTAAGCCTGATGCTGGCCATCACGAGCATCAATGATGTGGCGGTGTGACATGAAAGAAGTACAGTCCGAGACGGACGCAATTTTCGAGATTACAGAAGGCAAAACGATGGACAACGTTGGGCCCGGAAAACGGCGAGGGAGCGGCAAGAACCGGCGGCGGCGCGGCATCACGCTGATCGAAATGCTGGTCGTCGTCACCATCATTGCGCTGTTTGCGGCGCTGGTCGGTCCGCGCATGTTCGGCCAGGCCGATAAGGCCAAGCGCACGGCGGCGCGTGCGCAAATCAATTCGTTTATGACGGCGCTTGGCGCCTACAAACTCGCCACGGGAACCTTCCCGACCACCGAGCAGGGCTTACAGGCGCTGCGCGTGAAGCCCGACAACACGCCGCAATGGGACGGTCCCTATCTGCCGCAGGACATTCCCATGGATCCCTGGGCGCACCCCTACCTTTACAAATTCCCGGGAGACCACGGCGACGAACCCGACATCATTTCGCTGGGCGCGGACGGCCAGTCCGGCGGGGAAGGCAACAATGCGGATATCGTCAGCTGGAGCAGCCAGTAGGTCAGCCTGCTCCTCGCGCGGCTCGGGTCGCTCCCAGCGCGGCGTGACGTTGATCGAACTGCTGATCGTCATGACGCTGATCGCGCTGCTGGTCGGCGTAGCCTATCCGTCGGCCGCATCGGGGATCGAAAGCATCCGGCTCCGTTCCACGGCCGACAACGTCGTGAACTTTCTGGATTCGGCGATCGATCACGCGGAGCGCCGCCAACAGGTGGTCGAAGTGTGGATCGCGCCGAAGGACAATGTGCTCATCGCACGTTCGCCCGATCAGGGATTTGCGCGGCGCCTGGAAATTCCCGACCCGTTCCGGATCACGGCCGTGCGGCCCGCCGCCGAGGTGCCTCCCGATGAACCGCGCCGCTTCTTGATGATTCCCGGCGGCGCCGTCCCGCGCATCGGCATCGAGATTTCCGGTAAAGATGGCAAAAAGCGCCAAATCAGCATCGACCCGCTCACGGGTATGCCGCGTAGCGAGCTTCCCGGCGAAGAGAACGCTGCCGCGCCAGACACCAACCCGATCAAGGCTCTGGGCGAAAGGAACCGGCAATGATCGCCGTGTCGAGAAAACGATCGCCGGCGAGTGCGCAGCGCGGCTTCACGCTGCTGGAAGTGATGATTGCGGCCCTGGTGATGGGCATCGCCGTCGCGGGTGTGCTGGGCGGTCTTGCCGGAGCCACACGTAGCGCGGCGAAGCTTACCAATTACGATCGGGCGACGCTTGTCGCCAAGCAGAAGATGGACGAATTGCTCGCCGACCGCGATGCGCCGCGCAATCAATCGATCGAGGGCGTTGTCGATCGTGCCATCGCAGGCGACACCAAAATGGGATGGCGCGCCCACGTCAGTCCGTTTGAGAACGCACCGGGCGGGCGAGGGCCGGGAGCGTGGGGCGTCGATCGCATTGAACTCGAAGTGTGGTGGATGCAGGGCGAGGTAAGGCGCAGCTTCAACCTCGAAGGATTCCGGCGCAACGTGATCCACCAGGGAGATCCCACGCAGTGACGCGGCCTTCCCGCCAGAAGCGCGAGCGGGGCGTGACGCTCATTGAGCTCATGATCGCCGTCTCCATTACCGCGGTTGTTGTCGTCGGCCTGATGTTTGCGCTGCGCACCAGCGTGGTTGCCTACCAGACCACCGGCGATCGCCTCCGCGCCAATCGAGCGCAGATGAACCGCAATCAGATTCTGGCGCGCGAGTTGGGCGCTGCCATGCCGGTGCTCGCCTTGTGCGGCAACGTGCAGACTTTATCTTTCACGGGCGGTCCGCAGTCGATGCACCTGGTCTCGAGCTATTCCATCGCGGAAGGTTTCCGCGGCTACCCGCAGATTGTGGAAATCCGGGTCAGGCGCGGCTCCTCTTCTTCTTCGTCCGGCGGTCTGCAGCTCGTTGCGAGCGAGCAGCCATATACGGGTCCTGGCAGCACGGCTTCCCTATGCGGATCCGCGGGGGGAGAGTCCGCATTTTCGGCGGCGGGCTCGGCCCCTGTTGTTTTGGCTGATGACTTGGCCGCGTGTACGTTTTCCTACCGGCCACCCCGGAATCCGTTGGGAGTACAGGAGAGCGAGTGGGTCGAGGAGTGGGACAAACGTATGACGCTGCCGGCGGCGATCAGGATTGAAATGAAGCCCAATGCGCCGGCCGGAGGCGGATTGCCAGCCGTGACCGTGACTGTGCCGCTGCGCATAGATCGCGACTTGTTTCGAGTGTATGCGGATTAGCCGGGCGACCCAATGCGACGTTTCCCAGCGCGGCAGCGCCTTGCTCGCGGTGCTGTGGCTTTCGGCCGCGCTGGCCGCGATCGCGTTTTCCGTCTCCTCCACGGTGCGTTCGGAAACCGATCGCGTCTCCACCTCGGCCGACGGCCTCCGCGCGTCGTATCTGGCCAGTGGTGCCGTCGAAAGAGCTATTCAGTGGATGGCCTGGGGCGCGGGATACCGTAAGACGGACGGCACCACGATGTTCTGGCAACGGAACCAGCCCCGCATGAATATGGCGTTCCCGAGCGGCGCCGCCGTCGTCGAAGTCATTCCCGAATCGTCGAAGTTCAACATCAACACCGCAACGCCGGACGACCTGTACCGCGTGATCTTTGCCGTGACGGGCGATCCCGCGCGGGCGCAAGAAATTGCAGCCGGAATCGTGGACTGGCGCGGTCCCGGCAACGGCGCCAGCACTTACGATCAATATTATTTCGGCATTAACCCGACTTTTCGCGCGCGGCACGCGTCTTTTCAGGAGATCGAGGAACTGCTCTTGGTGCGTGGCGTCACTCCCGAATTGTTTTATGGCAACTACACCGCCGATTCCGACGGGCGTTTGTATGCTCGCGGCGGGCTGCGGGATTGCCTGTCGCCGTGGGGTTCGCTGGGGCCATTCGATGCCAACACGGCAAGCCCTGCTGTGCTCGAAGCAATCGGAATGTCTCCCTCGGATATTGCCGCGATCGTCCAGCAGCGCACGAAGACACCTTTTCGCGTACTCAGCGACGTGACCCAGATTACGCCCTATATCAATCGCCTGACGATTGGAGGAGGCCGCACGACCTGGACCCTGCGCGCCACCGCGCGCCTGCGCCGCGGGGACGGAAAATTCTCCGATGTCGTGCGCACGGCGGCCGCCACGGTAAGGCTCGAAACGCGCCCGGCGTTTTATCCCGTGGTCGTGATGCGCTGGTATGACGACGCCTGGTCGCAGGCGGTGATCCCTCCTTCCGATGACGCGACATTCAGCTCCGGCAACACGGGAGGCGCGCTTCCATGAAGATTCCCGTGGAGCTTCGCAAATGGCTGGCGATGGGAAGCGGCCTGGGAATCGAGATCGCGGGTCGGCAGGGAGCCGAGTCGCTACGGGTCGCCGCCGCCCAAGTTCGCCCCCGTGGCGCGCGTCTTCTCGGGACCCTCGCGATCGACGACGCTCAGCATCATGCGGCCGCGAACTGGGGCGCCGAATACGGGCAGTTCATCCGCCGTTTCGGCTTGAGTCATGTTCCAGCCACGGTACTGTTGCCGCGCCGCGAGGTCACCGTGCGCCAGCTTGCGCTGCCCGGTGTCCGCGACAAAGATCTGTCTGCCGCGATCGAGTTCCAGCTCGAAGGCTTGCATCCCTATCCCGAAGCCGAAGCTGTGTCGAGCTGGGTGCGTATTCCAGGCACTTCGTCGGTGCTGGTGGCGGTCACGCGCCGCGCAACGGTCGAGCACTTCACGAATCTTTTTGCCGAGGCCGGAATTCCGGTGGGCTCATTCACTTGCTCGGCGGCGGCCATCCATTCCGCGCGTCACCTGTACCGGCCTGCATCGGCCGAATTGGTCGCATACGAAGAGACTTCATCGGGCGTCGAGATTTACGGGGAAAGCGCGGCTCGGCCCATACTTTCTGCTTTGTTCGACGCCGAGCCCGAGAGAGCCGGTTCGATGGCGGCTTCTGACTTGCGTCTCGAACCGAACGTTCCGATTCGGCCGTTGGGCGAAGTCCTGGGCGCCGAGCCCGCCTTGGCCTACGCCGCCGCACTAAGTTCCGCCTGTCCTCATCTCGCGCTTTCGTTAAACCTGCTGCCGCTCGAACAACGCCGCACCAGTTCCCGCGCCGTGTGGATTCCGGCGGGTGCGCTCGCCGCGGTCGTACTCATGCTGGCAGGCGCGCTCGCCGCTTTCCCGAGCTATGAAACCGGACGTTACGAGCGCTCGCTCAACGCGGAGATTGCACGCGTGACGCCGGCCGCCAATCGTTCGGCCGCGCTTGATCGCCAGATCGAAACCGCACGCCGGAGAATTGTTTTGTTGGATGAGGTTCGCGGCCGCACCAAAACGGATTTGGACGTGCTGAACGATCTCACGCGCTTGCTTGCGCCTCCCGCCTGGACCAATCTTTTGGAAATTACGCGTGCCCAGGTGACCGTGGCCGGAGAAGCACCGCAGGCCGCGCCTTTACTGCAGCTCATCGACGGGTCCTCGACGCTCAAGGGCTCTGAATTTGCGGCGCCGCCTGCGCGCGTCGCCAACGGGGAAGTCTTTCGCATTCGCGCCCGGAGGGAGGCCGCGCGATGAACATGTCTGCGCGCGATCGCCGCGCCCTGGCGGCGCTTGCCTTGGCCCTGGTGCTCGGACTGATTTACCGGTTCTGGCCTTCCTCCGATGCTCCGGCGGTTGTCGCGCCGGCGGCGGGCAATGTAGAGCTCACCGAAAAGCGCCTGGCGAAGCTCCGTGAGACGGCGGCCACTGAGCCCGCGAAAGAATCGATTTTGCGGCAGGTCTCGGGCGATCTGGCGCTGCGGGAAAAGGGGCTGATTGCAGCCGATACGGCCGCGCAGGCGCAAGCCCAGCTCATCCAGATTTTCCGCCGCATCGGCAACCTGGAAAATCCTCCGGTGGAGATTCACGGCACCGAAATCGGGCCGATTCGGCCGCTCGGCGATGCTTATGGCGAAGTCGTGGTCTCGGTCCAGGTCGAATGCCGCATTGATCAGTTGGTGAATATGCTCGCGGCGATCCCGGCGCAGCCGGAACTGATTGCGACCAGCGATCTCCGTGTGATGTCTTCCAACGCTAAGGACAAATCGGTCGGCGTCCGGCTGACGCTTTCCGGTGTCGTGCCCCGGCGCCTGGTTCCGGACAAGTCGAAAACGGGGGCCAATTTGTGAATCGCCGGATCGTGTTACTGGATATCGTCCTGGTCTTGTTCGCGGCCGGATTGATCTGGCTGTTGCGCGCACATTATTCGGAAGCGCGTGCGCATGAGAGAGCAATCCTTAGAGCCAAAGTTCCCCCCAAGGCCGTACTGGCCCCTCCGCCGCAGCCTCTGGCGCGCCCCGCGCAGCCAGCCGACTACGCCGACATCGCTCAAAGAATGCTGTTCTCCAAGGATCGGAATCCTAACGTCGTCGTCGAGGCGCCCAAGCCTGCGCCCGAGCCTCCCATGCCCGCCCTGCCGATTTATCACGGTCAAATGGCCATCGGGGAGCCAGTCGCCCTTTTGAGTTTGCCCACGCAACAGGCCACGCAGAAGGCGTATCACGCCGGCGAAAAAGTTGGCGACTTCAAGCTCGTGGCTTTCGACAACGAAAAGATTGAGCTCGAGTGGAACGGCAAAAAGGTGGAACGCAAACCCGAGGAACTGGCGCCCAAAGAGCCCGCCGCGCCCGCCGCAGCGGGGAATGCGCAAGCACCAGCAGCCGCCGCGCGTCCCGCCGCGCCGGTCCCTGCGGAGCCGCCGCCGCCCGCGCCCAAAGCGGTGACTTCGCTGGCATCAAGCTCGGACGGTTCCGGGTCGTCGAACTCGCAACCTTCGGGGATGGGCGAGGAGATCGCTCCGGGTGCGCGCGCTTGCCTGCCGGGCGATACGTCCCCGGCGGGAACTGTCTTGAACGGCTATACAAAACGGAACACGGTCACCATGTTTGGCGCAGTTTGCAGATGGGAGCAACCACTGAAGTGAGACTTCAAAACGTTTTGGCGTATTTGATCCTTGCAGGAAGCCTCGCGCAGGCGCAGGTGCAGCAGATTCCACCGCTGCTGGCCTCTCCCGGCGGACCGGCGCAGACGCCCGCGCAAGGCGCTCCGGCCCAATCTCCGGCGCCCGCCCCAGCTCCGGCGGTGCCAACTCCGGCCGCGCAAGCGCCGGCGCAGCCTCCTGCGGCTGCCCCGCAACAACCGCCGGCTACCACCGTGGTGCAAGCCGCCCCCGCGACGCAGCCCCCTGCTGGACCGTCAACGGTCCGCATCGGGAATCTTTCTTTGCAAAATGCCTCGCTCACCGAGGTCATCGATCAGCTGGCCCGGCAGCTTCACATCAACTACATTCTGGATCCGGCCGTGCGCGGCAGCATTGTGCTGAATACCTATGGCGACACGTCCGGTCTCGATGCCCGTAATTTGCTGGAGCTGATTCTCCGCGTCAACAACGCGGGCATGGTGCAGGAGGGCGAGATCTACCGCATCGTTCCGCTCAAGCAAGTTCCCCGATTGCCGCTGCAGCCCGAGCTCAACCCCAAAAACATTCAGGAAGACGACCAGATCATGCTGAATCTGATTTTTCTGAAGTACGTTACCGTCGACGAACTGACCAAGGTGCTCGGCGAGTTCACGGGCGAAAACGCCAGCATGTTCTCCTACGCTCCGGCGAACCTACTATTCATTCTCGACAGCCGCCGCAGCATGCGCCGCATCATGGACCTGATTGCGCTGTTTGACAGCGACACGTTCGCCAATCAGAGGGTGCGTCTTTTTGAGATCAAGAACGCCCGGCCCTCGGATGTGCAGAAGGATCTGGAAAACGTCCTCAGGGCCGTGTCGCTTGACGGCAAGAACGCCACCGTCCGATTTCTGCCCGTCGACCGCATCAACACGCTGATTGCCGTTGCACCCAACCCCGGTATCTTTGACACCATCGAAGACTGGTTGCGAA
>Ga0187771_10001607_pt1 | contig 15242 bp, 13 predicted proteins | sample 0116_SJ02_MP15_1_FD_133139 | JGI IMG/M metagenome (GOLD analysis project Ga0187771, IMG submission 133139) | Tropical peat soil microbial communities from peatlands in Department of Meta, Colombia - 0116_SJ02_MP15_10_MG | ecosystem: Environmental > Terrestrial > Soil > Wetlands > Peat | place...
AAGCGTAGCGGGTGTGTTCTTCGCGCAGGCGTTGGTATTCCTCGTTCCCGGCCATCAACTGCTCCCGGATGGCCTCGGTAGGGGTGCTCACGGGTGTGTCACCTCCTCGTCTGGATTAGATGCCTGGTAAGGCTAGCACAGCGTCCCAGGGGGTTCAAGCTGGAAGTGGAAGCCCCTGCCCGTGTCTTTAGATGCATTAAGTTGGCACGACGCTAGCGCAAGGTTGGAACCACTGCAGGAGGGTATAGCTCCATGGAAAGTACCAGGGCGTCGTCCTGGGGATCGCGGTAGTAGTCCTTGCGCAGGGAGCGTATCGCGAAGCCCATGGAGAAATACAGTTTTTGGGCGGGCTTGTTGGAGGCGCGGACTTCCAGGAGTATCCGCTTCGCGCCCATCCGCAGGAGTCGCTTGCTTCCCTCGTCCAGAAGCGCTCTGCCCACGCCTTGCTGCTGGTGCTCGGGATGCACGGCGAGGTTCAGGAGCTCAGCCTCGTCAATGACGCGCCGGTAGGCCGCAAAGCCCAGGACGTTCGAGCCCTCCATAGTTTCCAACTCCGCCACCAGAATCAATCCCCCCGGCTCCTCGGCCAAACGCAAATAGTCGGCTTCCGTCCAGCCTCCCATAAGGCCGCATTTTGCCTGAACGGCAAGAAGCTGACGAACGTCTGGCTTTTCAAATTGCCGGATCTTCATAGTAAATCAGTTTGCAGCGGTCACCCCTCGGCCGCTGCAAAGGGGCCGGTGTTTGGTCGCGCTTGGCTCACCACAACGAGCCGTGCGCGACTCCGCAACCTCATTCGCGCCAATTCAATTCGGCGTCCGGGCGGCGGATGTAGCAGGCGTGGAGTTCCGCGGGTTCCTGCGCCAATCCCCGCGCGTGCGCTTCCAAGCCGAGCCTTGCGATCGCCTCGAGCAGGGCGCCGGGAAGGCTCTGCCAGACGTAGCGCTCCGGCAGGGCTTCGCGCAAGGCGAAGGCGGCGCGATCGTGCTCGCGTGCCAGGCAAGTAACGCTCGCGGCCGCGCGCAGCCGCTCCTGCAAGAAGATTTTGAGTTCGAGCGGCCTCAACACCCATCCCTCGCCTTCAGGCTCGAAAGCCTGCCCGCAGCCTATCGGCCGCATATCGTGCCCTTGTCGGGGGGACTGCGCCCCGTCTCCGGCTGGGCCAGGCTGAGCCGACCGGCGAAAACATCCCAGAAAGAATTCGCCTCGACGCGCGTCCAGGATAGGGACCGCCCATTCCGTGTCGGGGCGTGCGGCGCGCACCATCGCTTCTAGGATCGAAACGCCCCGCACTGGCCGCCCAAAGGCCCTGGCCCAGGCCTGCACAGCGGCTGTCCCCACACGGATGCCCGTGAACGACCCGGGGCCGTTCGCAACCGCGAACAACTCCACTGCGCCGAGACCGGCGAGGGGCGTAGGTTCGGGTCTGTCAGCCGACCGAGGCGGGGCCCCATCCTTGCCCGCTTGTGGGGCAGGCGAAGAAGGCCGGAGTTTGGCTATCTCGAGCGCCCGAGCAACGAGCTCAAATAAGCTGACGGAGTAAGCGTTTGCGGGGCCTTGATTCGCCACCAGCGCCAGGCAGTTCTCGTCCCGGTAAATCGCCGCGCCCCCCTTCTCGCTCGTCGTGTCCAGCGCCAGTACCAGCATCCCCAAAGATTATATGAAGCCGGACGCCCGCGCCGTCAAATTTATGAGTCTGAGGGGGGAAGCGAATAGGAACCTTTCACACGTCGCGCAATTCCTGTTCGCTCAGGCCGAAGTAATGGCCGACCTCATGAAGTAGTGTTTCTCGAACTTGTCGGCGGATTTGTTGCTCGCTCAAGCAGACGGCCTCGATATTCTTCTGGTAGAGAAAAATGTGGTCGGGCGGCGAGGCTGAGAACACGGACTTCTCCGTCCGCGGGATGCCGTGGAACAAACCGAGCAGCAAGCCGCCGCGCTCAGCCTCGCGCGGCGGCTCATCCTCGACGATGATCGCGAGATTGGTGAGCCTTTCCTTGAAGACGCGCGGCAGCCGGGCCAGCTCCTCCGCCACCAGTTTTTCGAAGCGCGCGCGTTCCATCCTTTGGGAATTGTAACCCGATGCGCGCAGTCTCGCACCCGCCTGCCAATTTTTGCCTCCCCGAGATCGCCATCAGCGGCCGAGCCGGACCGGAACACTCCACCGTGTGTTAAGATGTTTGGCTCAGTAGCGACACGACATGGCACACGGGGCAACCCGTAAAGCCCAGACAGCAGATGACTGAAGCGACAAAACCCGCGGCACGACCGCTGGAGCTGACGGAGCTCCTCACCCTGCTGCTCGAAGTCAGCGAGAAGATCACCTCCACGCTTGACCTCGACGAGCTTATGTCGCGCATCGCGCAAGTGGTGAAGCGCGCCATTGATTACGAAGTGTTTGCCATCCTGCTTCTGAACGAAAAAACGCAGGAACTGCGAGTCCGCTTCAGCCTCGGCCACCCCCAGGCAGTGGTCCGGAACCTGGTGATCAAGGTGGGGGAAGGCATCGTGGGGCGGGCCGCCCAAACCGCCCGCGCCGTGCTGGTGAGCGACGTCCGAGAGGATCCGGCCTACATCGCCTCGTTGCCCTCCGTGCGCTCGGAGCTGGCGGTCCCCCTGCTCTCCAAGAACCGCGTGATTGGGGTGATCGACCTGGAGTCGCCTTGGCCCGATTTCTTCACCGAGTCCCACCGGAACATCCTGGAGCTGCTTGCAGGCCGAATGGCGATGGCCATCGAAAACGCTCGACTCTACCGGCGCAGCGTGCGCCAGGCCCGCACCTTGCACCTCCTGAACGAGATCAGCCGGGAGCTGAGTTCGCTCCTGGTGTTAAACGAGCTGCTACGCAAGATCGGAACTCTGACGAAGCGGCTGATTGACTACACGCGCTTCACCATTTTCCTGGCCGACGAGCAGGCCCAAACCTTCAATGCCGTCACGTCGCTGCGGCAGGACGAACGGGTGCCGGAGAAGTTCACGATACATTTCGGGCAGGGCTTGGTGGGCGCGGCCGCGGCGTCACGCCAGATAGTCGTGGTCCCTGAAGTGAGCAAGGACCCGCGGTACATCGCCACCAACCCCGAGACGCGCTCGGAAATGACCGTCCCCTTGATCTACCGCGGGCGGGTGATCGGCGTCATCGACCTGGAGAGCGCGCAGCCGGGCTCTTTTGCCGAGGAGCACGCTCGAACTTTTTCCACTCTGGCGCCCCAAATCGCCATTGCCATCGAGAACGCGCGGCTCTACGAGCGGGTGTCGCGAAGTGAAGCTCGCCTGGAGCGCGACCTGAAACGCGCGCAGGAAATTCAGATGTCGCTCATGCCCGGGGTGGCGCCGCCCATTCCCGGGCTGGAGATTGGCCTGAAATTCCAGCCGGCGCGCGAGCTGGGCGGCGACCTGTACGATTTTTTGAACTACGGCAAGGACCGCCATGTCCTGACCATCGGTGACGTGAGCGGCAAGGGCGCCCCGGCGGCCCTGTACGGCGCTATGGCCAGCGGCATCCTGCGCAGCCTGGCGCCGCAAAAATTGCCTCCCGCCGAATTGCTGAACCGGCTTAATCAGACGCTTCTGGAGCGGAGGATTGAGGGCCACTTCATCACCCTGACCTACGCCATCTGGGAGCCCAGAGCCAAGACCCTGCGGCTGGCCAACGCCGGCATGCCCCTACCCATTCTGGTCCGCAAGGGCCAATGCCGCCCCCTGCGCGTGGAGGGCGTGCCCTCGGGTTTGCTCGAACACGTGCAGTATCAGGAGGCCTCGCTGACGCTGGCAGCGGGGGACTTGCTGGCTTTCTTCTCCGATGGGCTCGTTGAGGCGGCCAACCCCAGGCTGGAAGAGTTCGGAACGCGGCGCATCGAGAACCTGCTGCGCGAAAACGCGGCCCGGCCCGTGGGTGATATCGTGAACAAGATATTTGAGGAAATCGCCAGCTACGAGCAGGGCAAGGCACGGCGCGACGACCAGACGCTGCTGCTCGTCAGGGTCCGCTAATGAACTCCGCTCGCGCAGAGCCCTTTCAATTTAGGTCGGGAGAGTTCTACTGTGAGGACGTGTCGGCGGAATCCCTTGCCGAGCGCTTCGGCACGCCCACCTACGTATACAGCCAAGCCGCGATCGCGCAAAACTTTCAAACGCTGCAACGGGCCCTGGCCCCCCTCCCCGGCCTGATTCATTACTCCGTCAAGGCCAATTCCAATTTGCGGATCCTGAGCCTGTTGCGCCTGGCGGGCGCGGGGTTCGACGTGGTTTCGGGCGGGGAACTGGCCCGCGCGCTGCGCGCCGGAGCGCCGGCGGAGCACATCGTCTTCTCGGGCGTCGGCAAAACGCAGGAGGAAATCGACGCGGGTCTCGCGGCGGGCATCCTGATGTTCAATGTGGAGTCGGCAGGCGAGCTGGACTTGCTGGAGGGCCGGGCGCGCGCCCTGGGCAAGCCGGCGCGCCTCGCCATCCGCGTCAATCCCGACGTGGTGGCCGAAACGCATCCTTATATATCCACCGGCCAGATCGTGCACAAGTTCGGGGTCCCCAAGGAGGAAGCCCTGGAGCTCTACCTCCGCGCGGCGCGCTCCCCGCACCTGCGCGTTCTCGGCGTGGCCTGCCACATCGGCTCGCAGATCCTGGAAGTGGAGCCGTATCTGAATGCCCTTGACGAACTCCTCGATGTGGCGCGGAAACTCCAGGCCGCTGGCGTGCCGGTTGAGTTCCTGGACCTCGGGGGCGGTTACGGGATTCGCTATGCCGACGAAAACCCGCTGGACCTGGACCGGCTGGTGCGAGGAATCGGCGACCGGCTGCGCGGCACTTCCTACCGGCTCATCGTCGAGCCCGGACGCGCGCTGGTGGGCAACGCGGGAATCCTGCTCACGCGCGTTCTTTACGTGAAGCGCAACCCGCAGAAGAATTTTGTGGTGGTCGATGCCGGTATGAACGACCTGATGCGGCCCACCCTTTATGGCTCCCACCACGAAATTGTTCCCGCCCGGCAACGGCAGGCGCCGCAGCTTCAGGCCGACGTGGTCGGCCCGCTCTGCGAAAGCGGCGACTTCCTCGCTCAGGACCGCGCCTTGCCCGACGTCCAGCCCGGCGACCTGCTGGCCATCCTGACCGTCGGCGCCTACGGGTTCGTGCTCGCCTCGAACTACAACACCCGGCCCCGTCCCGCGGAAGTCCTCGTCCACGGCCGCCAGACGGAGCTCATCCGCCCCCGCGAGCGGCTTGAGGACCTCATGGCGGGCGAAGCCCCGGGGTAGGCAGAAGGCAGTAGGCGGTAGGCAGAAGGCCGTGGCATTTCTGCTCATGGGCTATCCTCTTTCCTTTTCCCTGGATTATCATTATTGAGATGGACGAGAATGAGTTTCGCGGTTTGTTAAAGCTCGGGCTCGGGCGGGCAATCCTGTATGCCCGAGACCACGATGTGAGCGACTTTCGGGAGTCGATTTTGGACGCCTGCCTGCATTGCTACGCTTATGACCCCCAGGTTGAGGGCACACGCGGGGAATACATGCTGGAATTGCTGGACCTGACCGCAGACAAGGAATTCTATTACGACGAGGTGCTGAAGGCATTGCCATGTAGCGGAGACGACTACGATGCGGTGCAGAGGTTTCGCATTGCGGCCCGTCTCGCGGCGCAGGGGAACGAGCGGGCGAAGCGAGTGATGTACGAGAGCTACAATCCGGGGCCGAGGCATGGAGAGTCTATTGCAATTGAGTTCCTCGAAATGGATGGAGTTAATGGCCTCCTTTTTTCCACCGAGAAGCTCGGCGCGCTGCTCATGACCACGAATCAGAAAGTCGATCTGGGCTGCTTGCAATATGTGGCTAAGGAGCGGCTCGGAGAGCAGGAGGTTCGAGACGCGTTGCAGAGGGCGGGGGCCAATAACCCTCGCCTCGAAGCATATCGATTGGCAGTGGAAGCGAGCCGAAAAAGCTCAGACGCGCGGCTGGCCCACTCCAGTGAAATGATGAATGCGACTTATGAACAGCTTAGGACGAAGCTGCCAGAGATGGGTTTTCCGTGGATCACCAGTTGGGGCGAACGAGCCAGCGAACCAGACATAGAGCGGGCTGCGCACGGGCTGGCCGCAGCGCGTGACCCTAGAGAGCGGTCCGCTCACTTACGAATCTTCGTGCGGCGGCGCTTTCCCCTGGATGTCCAGTTGCTGCTCAGCTTGGTGGGTGTCGAGGAAGAGCGCGTGGGATTGGCCGCGCTAAAGGCTCTCTCCCAGATTACGCATCCGGCGGTTAGACAACTCGCTTTTCGGCTCGTGGAGAGGCGGGCCAGTTGGAGAGGAGAGGCCATCGAGTTGTTAGCCCGGAACTTCAGTCCTGGGGATCACGCCACCGCGCTTCGTTGGTTTGAGGTGGAAAAAGACCCGGAAGTGCGGCACGCCCTCGGCCTCGGTTTAATTGACCTCTGGGAACGGTATCTCGATGACGAAACCGAAGTGGCCATGTTGCACGCATTGTACGAGCGAGGGCCATGCTCGTTTTGCCGCGAAAAAACGGTCCGCCGTTTGATCGAACGCGGCGCGGTAAAAGAGGATCTCCGATTGGAGTGTTCTTTCGATGCGAACTATGGGATCCGCGAGCTGGCCAAGGGCTCGCCCCCGGCAGCGGCTCGAGGGTAAGTGATCGCACCCCAGCGGGATTTTTCTCCAGTGTTTTCTGCCTTCTGCTTTCTGCCTACTGCCTACTGCCTTCTGTCTTACCGCTCTCCCCACTTGAGTTTTTGCTGGAGAATTTCGAAGTAGTCCTTTTGCGGGGGCTGGACGAGTTCCACAAACGAAGCGGCTTTCCTCAGGCGGACAAGGTCCTCGCTATGCGCCGTGATGCCCACTTGCCCGTCCACGGTCAGGTGGGCGGCCTCTCGCGTGCTTTTCACCACCACTTCGATCTGGACCGTGTCCGGAAGGACCAGCGGCCGGCTGGTGAGCGTGTGGGCGCAGATGGGGGTGACAATAAACGCTTCCACAGTGGGCACGGTCACGGGCCCGCCCGCCGCGAGCGAGTAGGCGGTCGAGCCGGTGGGCGTCGAGACGATCAGGCCGTCGGACTTGTAGGTCGCCACAAATTTCCCGTCCACGCGCATTTCAAAATCCAAGATGCGGGCGATGGCCCCTTTGTTTAAGACCACATCATTCAGAGCCAGGAACGAGGCGATGACCTCGTCGGCCCGAATCAATTCGCCTTCGATTTGCACCCGGCGTTCGGTGCGGAAATTGCCGGTCAGGACGGTCTCGAGCGTCGGGTAGAGTTCCTCGCGTGTGGTGACGGTGAGGAACCCCAAGCCTCCCATGTTGACGCCCAATAGCGGAACCGGCTTGCGGTTGAGGGCGCGCGCTGCGGCCAGGAGCGTTCCGTCGCCTCCCAGCACCACCAGCAGGTCCACCTGTCCCGGCATTTCGTTGCGCGTCAGGCATTTCTCGCTTCCCTCCAACATGGCGCCGGTTTCTTTATCGAAACACACTTCCACGTTGCGCTCGCGAAGCCATTTGAGCAGGGGAGGCACCATCTCGCGGATTTCGGCCTTCTTCGGCTTGGAGACAATCCCGATGCGTTTGATGGGCGAGGGCATTTGCGTTGGGCCGGCAACCAAACTGTAGGGGCGGGGCTAGCCCCGCCCCTACTAGGGACTAGGGACTACGGACGCAGAGCGCCGCTATTCTAGCCGGGTTTCCGCCAAAGCGCATGCAGGAAATATTCGCAATTTCCCTCCGCGCCCGGCAAGACACTCTCCGCGGATTCGAGTCTCATGAAGCCAAGCTCCAGCAGCCGCCGGGAAACTTTGGCGACGGCCTCCTGGCGAAGGCGCGGGTCGCGGACGATTCCTCCCTTGCCCACTTGCCCTTTGCCCACTTCGAACTGGGGTTTCACCAGCACCAGCGCGTCCGCAGGCCATTGAAGCAACGGGGGCAGCACGGGGAGAATCAGCGCCACCGAGATGAAAGAGACATCAATTGTCACGAAGTCGGCGCGCGCTCCGAGCTTGTCCAGCTTCAGGTAACGCGCGTTGGTTTTTTCCAAGGACACCACGCGGGGATCGCGGCGCAATTTCCAGGCAAGTTGATTGGTCCCCACATCCACGGCGAACACCCGGCCGGCGCCCCGCTGCAGGAGGCAGTCTGTAAAGCCGCCGGTCGAGGCGCCAATATCGAGGCAAATCTTTCCGTCCACCGGAAGGCGGAAATGCTCGAGCGCGCCTTCCAGCTTCACGCCGCCGCGGCTCACGTACTTCATAGGCTCGCCGAGCATCCGCAGCGCGGCTTTCGCACTGATGAGGGCACCGCACTTGTCCACCTTTTGGTCGTCCACGAGCACCTGGCCGGCCAGAATCAGCGCCTGGGCCTTGGCGCGTGAATCCACCAGCTCCCGTTCCACCAGGAGGCGGTCGAGCCGAATCTTGTTGGGACGTCCAACTGCCATGGGATAGAAAGCGTACTGCCGGAAGGGAAGGAAAGAAAGGCCATGTCAAGGCGGAATTAGGAAGTCGGAAGTAGGAAGTCGGGAGAAGCGACTGCCTGACAGCCTACTTTCGCTCTTGGTGTGAAGTTAAGGCCTGAGCAGCGAGCGAAATTTCAATTCCGAGCGGACGGGGAACTCGTTGGCGAAGCTCTTGATTTTTTCCACGATGCCATCCGCGTCCAAGCCGTATTTGGCGTGCAGCAGGTTGGGCGCGCCGTGGGGGATGATGCGGTCGGGCACGGCGATGCGCAGGACGCTGGCGGAAACCTTGCGGTCGTGCAGCAGGGCGCCGACCTGGGCGCCGAACCCTCCCGCGTCCGTCCCTTCTTCCGCGGTCACCAGGAACTGCTTTTCCGCGGCAAGGCAGCAGATCAATTCTTCGTCCAGCGGTTTCATAAAGCGGGCATTGATCACCGTGGCATGAATGCCCAGGGCGGCGAGCCGGTTTGCGGCCTCCAGGCACGGGTACACCAGGCTGCCCAGCGCGAGAATGGCGATGTCGCTCCCTTCCCGCAAAATTTCAGCCTTGCCGATTTCCAGGCGTTTGAATTCGGGGTCGAGGGGCACGCCCATGCCGTTGCCGCGCGGGTAGCGCAGCGCCGCGGGGCCGTCCGCGTGGATGGCCGTATAGAGCATGTGGCGCAATTCATTCTCATCCTTGGGAGCCATCACCACGATGCCAGGCAGCGCCGCCAGGTAAACAAGGTCGTACAGCCCGTGATGCGTGGGACCGTCGGTGCCCACCAGGCCGCCGCGATCAAGCGCGAAAGTGACCGGGGCGCGCATCAAGCAGGTGTCGTGCATGACCTGGTCGAAAGCGCGCTGCAGGAAGGTGGAATAGATCGCGGTCACGGGGCGCATGCCCTCGCAGGCCAGGCCCGTGGCGAAGGTCACGGCGTGCTGCTCGGCGATGCCCACGTCAAAGAAGCGGTCGGGAAAGCGCTGGGAGAACTCATTGAGGCCGGTGCCTTCGCTCATGGCCGCGGTGATGGCCACGACGCGGGAATCCTTTTCGGCCAGCTCGCAAAGGGCCTTGCCGAAGACCGACGTGTAGGAGGGCGCCTGGGCGGGCGCCTTGTGGAAGGCGCCGGTGGAAACGTCGAATTGGGTGACGCCGTGGAACTTGATGGGGAGTTGTTCCGCGTGCGGGTAGCCCTTGCCCTTTTGCGTCACGATATGGACCAGGGTGGGTCCGGGGTTATTTTTGACGCGCGCCAGCACGTTGAGCAGGTCTTCGATGCTGTGGCCGTTGATGGGCCCCAGATATTCGAAGCCCAGCTCTTCGAAAACCAGGCCGGGGATCAGGACGGCCTTGGCCGATTCGACGAGGTCGCGGGAGATTTTCCAGAGGCGCGGCCCCAGGCGGGGGACGCGCAGCATCATCTTCTCCACTTCTTCTCGCAAGCGGTGGTACGCCTGGCCGTGCACGATGCGCGTCAAGTAGCCGGCCAAGGCGCCCACGTTAGGAGAAATCGACATCTTGTTGTCGTTCAGGATGACCAGCACCTTCTTCTGCAACGTGCCGAGGTTGTTGATGCCCTCGAGTTCAACGCCCGAGGTGAGACCCGCGTCGCCGACCACGGCGACCACGTGGAAGTCTTCGCCTTTCAAATCCCGGGCCACGGCCATGCCCAGGGCTCCCGAAATCGCCGTGCCCGCGTGGGCGACGTTGAAGGTGTCGTAAGGGCTCTCGTCGCGCACCGGGAAGCCGGAGAGGCCGCCGTACTGGCGAATGGTGGGGAACCGGTCGCGCCGGCCGGTGAGGATCTTGTGCCCGTAGGCCTGGTGGCCGACGTCCCACACGATCTTGTCTTTGGGCGCGTCGAAGGTGTAGTGCAGCGCGATGGTCAGCTCCGCGGCCCCCAGGCTGGAGGCCAGGTGGCCGCCCACCTTGGAAATGACCGCGATCATGTAGTCGCGCAATTCCTCGGCGAGGATCGGCAGGTCCGCGCGCGGAACCTTCTTCAGGTCTTGCGGAGATTCGATGCGCGTCAGATACCGGTATTCCATCAGTGGTTCCTCACGATCAGGTATTGGGCGATGCCTTGGAGCGTTCCGGCGCGGGCCCCGAACGGTTCCAGGGCTTCGCAGGCTTCCTGGGCTAGCCGCGCGGCGATGCGCCGAGACTCTTCGATGCCGTGCAAGGCGGGATAGGTCGCCTTGTGCTGGTGCCCGTCCTTTCCCACGCTCTTCCCCAACTCCTGCGGGGTGCCCAGGACGTCGAGCAAATCATCCACGATCTGAAACGCCAGGCCCACTTTTTCGCCGTAGGAAGTGACGCGGGCCAGGTCGCTCTCCCCCGCCTGCGCGTAGAGCGCCCCGCAACGCACGGCGGCGCGAATGAACGAGCCGGTCTTCGCCGAGTGGATGTACTCGAGAGCGGCGGGATCGCTCGTCTGGTCGGTGGTCTCCAAGTCGATCACCTGGCCGCCCACCATGCCTCCCCGCGTCCCGATGGCGTGGGCCAGCTCGTGAATCACCCGAAGCATGCACGCCTCGCAGGTCGAGCCGGGGCCCGACAGGACTTCAAACGCCAGCGTCAGCAGCGCGTCGCCGGCCAGGATCGCCGTGGCCTCGCCAAAGGCGCGGTGCGAAGTCGGCTTGCCGCGCCGCAGATCGTCGTTGTCGAGCGCGGGAAGGTCGTCGTGAATCAGCGAGTACGTGTGAATCAATTCCAGGGCGCTGCCCAGGCGAAGCAGCTCCTTCTCGTCCCCGCCGAAGAGCCGTCCCGATTCGAGGCACAGAATCGGGCGCAGGCGTTTGCCGCCCGCGAAAACCGAGTAGCGCATCGCCCGGTGAATGCTGGGCGGGTAGGCGTCGGCGGCGGGCAGCAGTTGGTCCAGTTGCTCGTCAACCCGCAGCCGCACCTGGTCCAGATGCCTGGAAATGGCTTCTGTAGTCGTCGCGTCCAAGCTCATGCGCGATTACTTTGCAGGTTCCGACTCGCCGGGCTCGAAAGGCTCCGCCACCACCTTGCCGCCGGCCTTCTTGCTCAGGATTTCCACGCGCCCCTCGGCCTCTTCCAATTGCTGGTGGCAGACTTCCGACAGTTTCATCCCTTCTTCGTACAGTTGCAAGGCCTTCTCCAGCGGCAAGTCCGGATCCTCTAATTGACGCACGATGGCGTCGAGCCGCTCCAGGTTCTTCTCGAAGCTTTCCGCCTTAGCCGTTTTGGATGGTTGAGACATGTTCCGCCACTGTCATTAGTCCTTGGTCCTTTGTCCTTTGCAAATTCCCGCGGCTAGTCGGGCCATCTGCAACGGAAAATTTGCGACGAACAACGGACAACAGACAAATGACAAAGGACGCCGTACTTCAGCACCCAAGTCTTAGACCGCTGCTTTCTGTTTCAACGCTTGCGCGACCTCCACGGCCAGAGCATAGCGGCCAAAAGGCGGAGCGATTTGCACGCCCTGCACGAGCTCGCGGATTTCAAGCAGTGTCCGTTGGGCGATTCGCACCCCTTCCGCCCGCGCGCGCTCGCCGGTGTCGGCCTGGCGCATCCGCTCCATGATAGCAGGGGGGACGGAGATGCCGGGGACTTCGTTGTTCATGAACTCCGCGTTGCGGTAACTGGCCAGCGGCCAGATACTGGCGATCACGGGGATCGCGCCCCCGGCCTCGCGCAGGCGCTTCAGGAATTTGGCGAGCTGTTCGGCATCGAACACCGGCTGGGTGAGGGCGAAGTTGGCGCCGGCCTGCACCTTATATTCGAACCGCCGCAGCTCCTCGTCCTGGTTGAGCGCGTGGGGGTTCACGGAAACCCCGATCAGAAAGCCCGTCTGCGTGCCCAGGGGGTTGCCCCCCACGTCCAGGCCGCGGTTCAGGTTGTTGAGGATATTCACCAGCCCGATCGCATCCACGTCAAAGACCGCGGTCTCGTAGGGAGTGGAAAACTGCGCGGTATCCCGCGTGAGCGCCAGGATATTCCGCAGTCCCAGGGCATAGGCGCCAAGCGCCTCGGATTGAATGGTGAGGACGTTGCGGTCCCGCGTGCTGTAATGCAGCAGGACCTCGATGCCGGCGCGTTGCTGGAGAATCGAGGCCATGGTCAGGGCGCTCATGCGCGCCGTCGCCCCGGTGCCGTCCGGGATGTTGACCCCGTCCACTCCCTGGCCCAAGAGGTATTGCGCGCCCTCCACTTCCTTCGCGGTCTCGCACCCTTTGGGGGGAAGGATCTCGACCAGCACGGGAAATTCCCGGCGCGCGAGTTTCTCCGCCAGGCGGGAGCGGCGTTCGAGGGGCAGGGGCGGCAGGGCCTGCACCGGCCGGCCCCGCGTTTCCATGGTGACTCGGGAGCGCTGCGGGCTCAAGGAGCGGGCGGCGGCCTTGATGGCCCGAATGTGGTCGGGCGTGGTTCCGCAGCAGCCGCCCACCAGGCGCGCGCCGGTGCGGATAAACCGCGCCGCGTAGCTGGCCATATAATCCGGTGAGCAAAGATAGAGGTTGCGCCCCTCCACCGTGCGCGGCATGCCGGCGTTCGGCTGGGCTGAAAGTTTCTTGTCCGTGACCGTCGCCATGCGCTCCAGCGCCTCGAGGATGGCGGCGGGCCCCACGCTGCAGTTGAGCCCCAGGATGTCCGCGCCCCACTCGTCGAGCCGGCGAGCGAAATCTTCGGGAGTGGTCCCGGTGGGCGTGCTGCCGTCGTCCTGGACCGTCATCTGGACGACCACCGGCAGCGAGCCCGCCTCGCGCGCGGCCAGCAGGGCCTGGTGGGCCTCGTTCATGTCCACCATCGTCTCCACGATGATCAGGTCCACGCCGCCTTCCACCAGGGCGGCGATTTGCTCGCGGAAGGCCTCGCGCGCCTCAGCGAGCGAGGTCGGCCCCAGCGGCTCCACGCGCACCCCCAGCGGCCCCACCGAACCCGCTACGTAAAGGTCCTCGCCCGCCACCTCCCGCGCCAGGCGGGCGCCGGCCAAGTTGATCTCCCGCACCTTGTCGCCCAGGTCGAATTTCTGCAGGCGGAAGCGGTTGGCGCCGAAGGTATTCGTCTCGAGCACCTCCGCGCCGGCCTTGACGTAGCTGAGGTGCACTTCCTTGACGAGCTGCGGCGACGTCAGGTTCAGTTGGTCGAAGCAGTGGCTGAGCGAAATGCCCTTGGAATAGAGCATCGTCCCCATCGCTCCGTCGCAGACTAAAACCCGCTTTTCGATTGTCTGGAGAAAAGGCTGCCGCATCCCTTTATTACTTTAACATGTAAACAGCGCAGCGTGCGCGGCTTTACGCGCAAGAAGAAGTAGCGCAGGGCCCGCTCTCCGGCCCTGCGGTTGTTCGACGGATAGCTGACAACCGTTCTTTCGTGCATAATGGCCACACCTGTGGCCGACGCCCTTTTCCAAATCCTGTCCGATTTCTTCGCCCGCTACGGCTACTGGGTGGTTTTCTTCGGCGTGATGCTCGAGAACGCCGGCCTGCCCGTGCCCGGGGAGACCGTCCTGCTCTTTTCCGGGTTTCTGGCCTATCAGGGCGAGGTGCATCTCTGGCGCGCCATCGCGACCGCCGTGGCCGGCGCGACCGTCGGCGACAGCCTGGGTTATTGCCTGGGGCGTTTCGGGGGCGCGGCGCTTTACGAAAAGTTCGTGCGGCGCTTCCGAACCCTCTCCCGGCATTTTGATAAGTCGCAGACCTATTTCCGGAAATACGGCCACTGGGCCGTGTTTGTAGGCCGGTTCATTACCGGGCTGCGCGTCTTTGCCGGGCCGATGGCGGGGATTTTTCGCCTGGCCTACGGCCGCTTCCTGCTGGCGAATTTCACGGGCGCCGTCCTCTGGGCAACTACCTTCGGGTGGGTGGGGTACGTATTCGGGAGCAACTGGGGCCGCCTGGTGAGCTTCGTGCAACACCTTAACCGGGCCGTGCTGGTGGCAGCCCTGCTGGCCGTGCTCGCGGCGATCGTGTGGCGAGCCATCAGAGCGCGAAGCCAACGACAGTAGGGGCGGGCGGCGCCCGCCCGTGGGAGCGTAGGGCCGACGCTTGCGTCGGCCAGGGGCGGGACGACACACAGGGCCGAACGCCGTTCGGCCCTACTGGGTCGCCGGCGGTGCGCTAGGTGAGGGGGACGGATTCCCCAGCCAGCCATTCCGAACGTTTAATTGCTCCGGGCTTGCGCCGGGCGCTTCGCGGAGGGTGTACGCGTCGGGAGAGGGCGGGTCGAGGGTCACCATGACGATCTCGCGCCGCCCATGCCGCTGCACCGTAAACGGTGCTTTCGCGCCGGCGGGGTAGGGCTTCAACCGGGTTCCGAGCTCTTCGGTGGCCAGCGATTGGTTGTCGACGGCGATCAGCAGGTCGTCGCGGCTCAGGCCCGCGCGGTCGGCGGCGCCACCCGGCCGCACAGCCACGATCCGCGCCCCCATATCTTCGGATTCGGTCAGCGCGCCGAGGGACGGCGGCGAACCCGGCAGCGCGCTGCTTTGCAGTTCCAGGCCCGCCAGCCGCAGCGTCTCCGCGTACGGTAGAGGGTCGGTGCCCCGCACGTAGCGCTCGAAGAAAGAGCTGAAATCGCTCCCCGCCGCCTCGTTGACGGCTTCCAGGATGTCCCTCTCCGCGTAACCCCGCCCCGGGGCGTAATAGCTGGCGGCGGGCGCCTCATAAAACTTGTGGTACATCCGCGCCAGCACGTCCTCAAGAGACTTCCCGCCTTGTGTGCGAGCGCGAATCTGCAAGTCCAGCAGCAGACCCAACAGCGCGCCTTTGTTGTAATAGGAAATGGTGGAGTTGGCGAAGTCCGTCTCCTGCATCTGGGGCGAGCGATCGTAGAACCAGGCGTTGAAG
>Ga0187771_10001608_pt1 | contig 15237 bp, 14 predicted proteins | sample 0116_SJ02_MP15_1_FD_133139 | JGI IMG/M metagenome (GOLD analysis project Ga0187771, IMG submission 133139) | Tropical peat soil microbial communities from peatlands in Department of Meta, Colombia - 0116_SJ02_MP15_10_MG | ecosystem: Environmental > Terrestrial > Soil > Wetlands > Peat | place...
ATGCAATCGGAAGTGAAGTAAAAACTACCCTGACCAAAGAGAGACTTCACCAGGATCCTAATATGAACTATGCGGCATCAGTGGCGGTGGTTTTGTCCAGGCTTCCCAAATCGGAAAAGTTGACTGCCATTGAGACAATGAAACTTGCCGCCGGAGAAGTTGCAGGGGAAAAGAGCATAAAAACACTGGCTGAGGTAATTGATACACTTAATCATGAGCCGGATATTACAAAAAGGTTCGGACAAAAAGGTTTGGGCCAGCGGAATCTGGGCAGGTCTATTCAACTCCTGATGGAGACATCTGAAACGAATGAAGGCCAGTGTATGTTTGCTTATGATATCTTCAGGTCTCTCGATCGCATAGTACTTGATTATGTTACAGATACAAATGACAGGGTAAAGTATCTTGAGGATTTGAAAATTGCCAAGGGGTTGTATCGTGAGAGGATTACAACGGAAATGTTCAATGCCTACATGGACGAACCGCATGCCATTCGCAAAGATGTGATGAATTATGTGAATATGATCATCGGCATTGATGCAGAAAACTTGGGCCCGGACAAGATGTGGAAATATAAAAATCCGCAGACCGGAGAGCTCAAGGCACTTAAGATCGATGAAAGATACATCCAGAGTGTGGAAGAGAGACTGGGTCTGAAGACTAAAGAGCAGCGTGAATCATTTAGATCATCAATCAGAAAGATATACGGCCAAAAGATGTCGGTTGATCGTGATTATGATTTCATGGACAACCTTGAACTGGTCAAGGCCGTAACGGATGTAAGACTAAAATCCGACATTGCGGGAGCGGGCAGTCTCATAGGAGCCTTAGCCAACCGTACCAACGAGGAAAACCAGAAGTTGTATGACCGCATGATCAATACCATGTTGAACAAACTGGGATACTGTACAACGTGCGCACAGAAGACCATAGAATATTTTTGCACGCAAAGCGATGAGAACTAAAAGCTGTTCATCTTTGAATAGCTGAGGTCTTTGAAAATTCTCTCGCAGAAGGATTTTCATAATGGACAGCAAAGACTCCATCCTCCATCCTGCACCATCTCAAACGGTCACCAACATTCACAGTGTCGGTTCAATAGGTGAACTGCTAGAACGGGATAAACTGAGGGAAAAGGACGGTTTCCCTAGAAAGATTCGCATCGGTAGGCTGGTGAGACCGGGCCGCAGCGGCAAGGAAAAGATAATTCTTGTACCAACCACTGTGGAAGAGAAGTTCATCCACGATAACCGTGGCGTCGAACCCCGGAAAGGAGAAACCTCAGGGGGCTCCGGCGATGGCAAGGAAGGAGAAGTTATCGGAGAGGAACCAGTTCATGGTGCAAGTGACTCCGGGTCTGGCGGTGCAGGCCAGGGAGAAGGTAGCTCGCATGAAATAGAATCCAGCGCTTACGATCTGGGAAGGATTCTGACTGAGAAATTTGAATTGCCAAATCTAAAAGACAAGGGGAAAAAGAGGTCGTTTTCAAGGTATACGTATGATCTGACGGACAAACATCGCGGGGCTGGACAGGTGCTCGATAAAAAGGCTACCTTAAAAAAGATCATTGAGACAAATATAAACCTTAACAACATCCCCGATGTGCAAGATATCGATCCCGCACAACTATTGGTTTCTCCGGAAGATAGAATCTATAGGATTTTTTCAAAGGAAAAAGAATATGAGTCACAAGCAATGGTATTTTTCATCAGGGATTATTCTGGTTCCATGGCAGGGAAACCAACGGAAGTTGTAGTAACCCAGCACGTGTTGATTTACAGTTGGCTCTTATACCAGTATGACAGACAGGTCGAAACCAGATTTATCCTTCACGATTCCGAAGCAAAAGAAGTTAACGACTTTTATACTTACTACAACTCCGCGGTTGCCGGCGGGACGCGTGTAGAATCGGCTTACCGCCTGGTAAACGAGATCGTGGCGGCAGGCAATCTGGCTCGCGATTATAACATCTATGTCTTCCACGGCACGGATGGAGATGATTGGGACGCGGACGGCAGCCAGACCGTACCGGAACTGAAAAAAATCCTGACTTATGCAAGCAGAATAGGCATAACCGTAGCGGAAAGGACAGGAGATGAAATAGGCAACACAAGTGTTGAACAATACGTAAGAAAATCAAATGTTCTGGAGGATTACCCGCGCCAGATACGATTGGATACGGTTGATGAAAGTGCCGGTGAAGATCGCCTCATCGAGGGCATTAGGAAACTACTTTCGTGAAGGGGGAATAAAAAATCCTAAACACTAAATCCAAAACTATAAAAAATTTCAAAAAACAAATGACCTAAACGTTTAGGATTTCTTTAATAGCGCAGTACACAAGGTAACTAAAGATGGAACTCATTAACCAACACACAAAACAGATAATGGAAGGTTGCAAAGAAAGGGCTCGTGATGCAGGATTACGATTCTATGATGAGACCCTTGAATATATAGTGACCAATAAAGACCTTATTGAATTGGGCCCGAAAAATATGATTCCGACTCTTTATGATTACTGGGTTCACGATGTTGAGGTGCTTAAGGAGAAGGGAAGATATGAACTCTACCCAAACAATCCATACGAAACCGTCATCAACACTCATCCCGCCATATCATTTTATAATGATAACAACCCGGACTGGCTGAATGTGATGATTTTCTACCACGTTTTGGCGCACATTGATTTCTTCCAAAACAACATGTTTTTTAAACATACATGGGATGAGGATTTCGCAGGCCAGGCCCTGTCTGATAAACGCACAATCGCTACGCTCCGCTCAGAAAAGGGGCGTTTTGTTGATTATGTTATTGAATTTACACGCGGGATCGATAATCTTGTCGGCTTCTACAATGAACTTTCAGAATTGAACCGGTCTGGAGAAATAGAGGCGTCCAAAAGACTGGATTACTACTTCGATGTCTTTCTGCAAAATGTCAGAAAAGTTAAATACCTCGATTATCTTAAAGAAATAGAACGTTACAATGAGGCGGTAAGTCAATGCGGCGATATGGCGGAAGCTGTATTTTTCTCTAAAATAATAAAAAAATACCCGGAGTTTGATGCGCTTTTCGAAAAATATAAGAAACGGGAGAAGGAGAGCATCAAGGATATAATTCAATACCTACTGGAAAACTCATCCTTCTTGCAAAAGGAAGAGAACCGATGGATGAAGTCGGTAATAGAGATCGTCAGGAAGACCTCCCTGTTTTTCCAGCCTCAGATAAGAACCAAGATACTCAATGAGGGCTGGGCAAGCTACTGGCATGAAAAGCTATTCTTGAAAGACGACAGGATCAAAGGCAATGAGGTGGCTTTTGCAAGGGTCAATGCTATGGTTACGGCATTACCGAGGATAGGACTCAATCCTTACTCGCTCGGCATGAGAATTTTTTCTTACATAGAAAACCTTGCCGATAAGGGGAAACTTTCTTATGAGTATGAGAAAATACGGAACTTCGAGCAGCGGCAAAAATTTGACAATCAGACAGGAACCGGTTTTAATTTCGTGTTTAACGTCAGGGAAAACTTTTGTGACTTCACATTTATCAATACCTTTGTTGACCAGGATTTTGTGGATCGGTACAAACTCTTCGTGGTGGGGAAAAGGCTGAACAACGCCAAAGGTGTGTGGGAGTATTATGTTAAAAGTAGGAAAGCCGGTGATTATAGGAACATGCTGCTGGAATCACTCTATCATCCACCTTATATAGAGATCGAAGAGGCAAAAACAAGGGATGGTGTTTTGTATCTCAATCACCAATTCGAAGGTAAACCTCTGGTAAATGAATACATCGCCAATACTATGTTAGGTATTGCCTACCTGTGGGATGATGTGGTGAAGCTGGAAACAACAGAACTGGTTGAGGAGATCGAAGAATTGACATCGGATGCAATGTATACGGCATATTCTACCAGCCCTCCTGAAGAAAAAGAACCTGAATACCGAAGGGTTCTTTACACTATGGAGGATAAAAAACTATCGCGGGTCGTCCTATGACAGAGAAAATTGCTATGGAAACAGTCGATAATTCATTAACGTATCTTTGCCAGAAGATAAAGGAAAGGGAACAGCGTACCCCCCTTTCTTTCAAAGAATTCCTGGGGCTTTCTGAAGAGAAGCCGGATCTTATTTTACGCAATATATTCCAGGTATTCTACGATATGATTTACAGTTACATAGGTGATGGAGTTGATGAATATCCCGATGATCCGGAGTCGATAAATTACGTCTATTACGACTGCAGCTCCCTCTTTGAGGATGGGACAGATCATCCATTCTTTGCGGACAGGCTCTTCGCAAACAGGCTCATCAATCATATCGCTTCTTTCAAGCGGGGCATCCAGCAGAACAGGATCTATATCTTTGAGGGGCCGCACGGGTGTGGTAAAAGTACATTTTTAAACAACCTGCTCATGAAATTTGAACAATATACGAAGACAGAAGGAGGGGCAATTTATGAAACGATGTGGCGGCTTGACAAGAGGGAACTGGGTGTAGTTTCAGACCGTGAAGCCCATTACATATTGGAGCAATTGCGCAGTCTTGTGGATGGTTCCGTTTCCCAGCATCAAGGGGAAGAGAAGGATCAACTTTCTAATTTGATGAATAAAGAATACCTTGATGTCTCATGCCCAAGTCATGACCATCCTTTGCTTCTGATTCCGAAGGCATACAGAAAGGAACTGCTTGATGATTTAATCAAGGATGAAGACTTCAAAAGCAGGCTTTTTTCTGAAAAACAGTTTGAATGGGTATTTAGGGACCAACCCTGCACCATATGTATGTCCTTGTATCAAACCCTGCTTGACATGTTCAACTCTCCTTCAAAGGTTTTTGAGATGGTGTTTGCGCGAAGATACTTGTTCAACAGGCGTCTTGGTCAGGGGATAAGTGTGTTCAATCCGGGTGACAGGATTACAAAGACCAATGTCATGACAAATCAGTTGCTGCAAAATCAACTGAACAGCATCTTAAGAGACAGCAACTGCGTGAAATATCTTTATTCAAGATATGCAAATACCAATAATGGCATCTATGCGTTGATGGATATCAAGGCGCATAACAAGGAGCGATTCGCTAATCTCCACGGTATTATCAGTGAGGGGGTCCATAAGGTAGAAGATATAGAAGAAAATGTAAATTCGCTTTTTCTTGCCCTGATGAACCCCGAGGATCAGGAAAATGTTGTGGACACGCAGTCGTTTTCCGACCGCATTACTTATATAAAAATTCCTTATGTTCTGGACTATAACACGGAAGTGAAAATCTATAAAAACGTCTTCGGAGATCAAATTGAGACGTACTTCCTTCCCAGGGTGCTCCAGAATTTTGCCAAGGTTATTATCTCGACGAGATTGAAACGGGAATCCGAAGGTCTGCAGGAGTGGATCGGGGATTCAGAAAAATATAGTCTATACTGTGATAAAAATCTGCAGCTTCTCAAAATGGATATATACACGGGATTTATTCCTCCATGGCTTACAGAAGAAGACAGGAAGAGTTTCACAGCCAAGCGGCGGCGGAGAGTCATAGCAGAATCAGAGACTGAAGGTGATAAAGGATTTACGGGCAGGGATTCGATAAAGATATACAATGAATTTTATTCGACTTATGCCAAGAAAGATAAACTCATTACCATGGCCATGGTGTGCGGTTTCTTCGAGAAGCACCGTGAGGGTCTGGTCAGGTCTATACCGGAAGGTTTCCTGGATTCATTGGTATGCCTTTACAACTATACAGTTTTGCAGGAAGTGAAGGAATCACTTTACTACTATAATGAAAAACGTATTTCGAGAGAGATACAAAACTACCTCTTTGCTATAAACTTTGAAATAGGGCGGACCGCAAAATGCGTCTATACAGGAGAAGAATTAGAGATCACGGAAGAATTCTTAGAAGGTATTGAGGGGCGACTCCTTGGACTAAATTCAGAGAAATCCCAACGATTGTCCTTCCGCAAGGACGCGCAGCATCAGTATGCATCCAAGACATTAACTCAGGAAATGCACCTCGAGGGAAAGACGATACGCGAGACACAATTGTACCAGTCGCTGCACCAGCGCTACGTTCATAACTTGAAAGAAAATGTCCTAGACCCATTTCTTAAAAATGACAACTTCCGGAGCGCCATTAAGGATTACGCCACGGAAGCCTTCAAGTCATATGATAAGCGAATAAGGGAAGACGTGAATCTTCTCATGCAGAATCTGAAAAAAAAGTATGGCTACACTCAACAAGGGGCAAAGGAAGTCTGCATCTATGTAGTGGATAACAACCTTGCACAGACATTTACAGGACAATAGTCTGAGTTTCGCAACGCATCCTTTAAATGAAACTTAAGAATATCTCGCAAAAGCAACGGCGAAAGTCGTATATCGATTACACAATATTTCGCTGTTAAATTGCCCTTATATACAAAAACAGCTTCCCCTATATTTCATGTATACAGATTTAAGTTCTATCAGAAAAAGATATCAAAATAATTGTCAGATATAAAAAAATTGGGCAGGGAGAGATGGATAGCGTATTGAAACGTTCTCACAAAGCTTTAATATTAAAGCTACAATACGCAGAAGCACATTATCAGTTGGCAATAATTTTCAAAAAGAAAGGTCTGATAGAAGAATCTAATCGTCATTATAATGAGGCTGTGCGCATTATGCAAACATTGAAGAACAGAAAATAATTCCATTTCTACAGAAAAACTATCAGCACAACAATATTCCATGGATCATTTTTTCTTGACACAAAAACGCAGTAACTTTATATTTTTACAGTAATAAAAGTGAGTTTCTAGCAACTTAAAATTATAGTTTTTAAAAGGACTGATTATGAAGAAGTCTCTTCGATGGCTGTTTAGTTTCATCTTGATATTTAATATTATCACACTTTTTTTTATCCCAAATTTTCTATACGGGGAGGAAGTTGCAAAAACAAGGGATAATGATCGTGCTTCAGATTTTATCTTGAAAGATTTGGAGGGCAGAAATGTTAGGCTGAGTGACTATAAAGGACGGATGATCTTACTGTATTTCATGGCTACATGGTGCCCAGAGTGTCGTTCCACAATTCCCCATCTGAAAGAAATCTATTCCTTATATAATGCCAAAGGTCTGGTTCTTCTGAATATCAATGTCATGGAATCGCGTGAGAAAGCGTTAGCCTTTTCAAAGAAATACAGCCTCCCCTTTCCTACGCTTCTGGATGGAGATGGAAAGGTCTACCAGAGCTATGGTGTTGTTGGTGTACCTGTTAAGGCTTTGATCGACCGAAATGGTCGGATCATTTGCTGGAACTGCCGTACTCTTGATAAAATGCTGGAGAAGCAGTTTGAGTTGGAAACCACTCAGTAGTTGGGATTTTACATCTTTTCACATATCCGCTTTGCATAAGATCATGTAGAAAAAGAAAAGGGAGTCGATTGGGGCAGCGGCAAATTGCCGTTATTTAGGCTCGATTGGATACCCCGCATCTGTCCAGGCATGAAAACCGCCCTTGAGGGCTCTAACCTTTTTAAACCCCTTGTCTAATAAGATCTCTGCCGCACGGGCACTCGTAGCTTCACTGTGTCAAGTACAATATGTGATGATCTCCTTATCCCTCGGCAGTTCATTGATCCTGTTTTCTAGCTGAACTATAGAAATCCTGATAGCCCCTTTTATCTTGATTTTACTATCTTCATATTCCCGTCCTGCCCGGATATCAATAATGACTACATCCTCACCTCTATCAATCTCGGCCTTCAGTTCCTGCACTGTAATGCGTGGAACCACATCATCTGCAGAGAAGACGACCGGTACAATCAGCTGATTCAGTAAAATGAAGAGCAGAAAAAGAAAGAGCAATTTTAACAACTGTCGCGTTGACATTCTTACTTCGTCTTTCAGGGGGAATGTTTTGCAGTTAGTATATTCAAATTCACCGATTAACAACTCGATCTCATTTATTATAATAAATAAGCCAGCTCAAAAATTGGGTGGGTCGTCAGTTCACTATTCCTTTTTTACTGACCGGGGGAAACAGCATTCCCAACTTGGCATACCATCTTCTTCGTTGCGAAGTTTCATGGTCCAATCGCCCTTGCTTACTTCCGTGGCAATAATTCTGTTACCAAACTTCTTACCTCTGACTTCAACCGTGTCGCCGGCCGCAAATTTGATCTTCTGATTTTCAATGAACCACTTGGGCCCTAAATAGACAACGTACTTATTGCCCTGATCCGTTGTAAATCTCATCTGCAGACCGTCTTTCACGCCTTTCATCGGTTCGACTTTCGCTACTTTACCGGGCTCGACAATTATAGCTTCCTGTCCGGTAAATGATGTCTCGGCATCAAGTGCCGGTACTCCCAAAGTCCATGCACCTCTCGTTACGGTTGGCCCAGTTGCCTGAGCAAATGATGTCTGCGCAAACATCAGCATAAAACTCACTGCTACCACAATCCATATTGCTACCTTTCTCATACTTTCCTCCTTAGACCAATTGTTTTGACCCACCCGATTTCGAGCTTAAAGCTTACTCCAATATGATATATTGGACTGCTATTCTAATAAAAAAAATCGAGTATACAATAGTGGTTTAATAGATGTAGAATGGTAGTTAAACACTACTAAGATAATCGGAGAGAAGTGATAGTGTAATCAGGTTAATATCTGGCGAAGATTATGTAGTATGGCAAGGGAGCCGGGTTTGGGTCATTATGATTTTTAACGATCCATTTTTGCAGAATTACACCATTGATTGATTGTGGGTTCAATAGTGCTGTGGGTTGGACTACCTATGACAGATGGAAAGTTGACTTAAAATCTTATAATGCTCTTAGCAAATAGAGGATCCTGTAAAAGTTTTTTTGCGAATTTTAAATATTTCGACACAATGGCCCGAATGGCGAGTTGTAATGCGTAAGGTCTGATCGGCTTTTCCAATAGGTAGGTAATATCTGAAGCCACGCACATCTTAACCACCTCGTCACTTGCGTTTCCCGTGATGATAATGGTGTCCTGATGAGCCATGGGGAATTTATCCAAAATAGAATCAAGGAAGTCAAACCCTGTCTTTTTTCCCATAAAGACATCCAAGATAAAAATAGCCACCCCGGTTTTCTGTTTTCGACAAAAAGATAATGCTTCATTTGAATCAGTAAAAGTGAGTACTTCGCCCCATGTATAGAATCTTTTTACAATTTCGGAAATAACTTCACATACTGACGGGTCGTCATCGACTATGATTATCGGTATGCCATCCGACATATTTACCCCCCGATTTATATCGGTTGTATTAACAATTATAGGATATCTCTTTTTTGCGGAATTGTAAACATAGTTCTCGGCTATTTTTCTGACGCCTTTGTAAATTTGCGCTTAAGACCACAAGGGATTTTTTTGTTGCAACATGGGGCGATTAATTTGTATAGACAGTTTACCATGAGTATAAACTCACACGAAAATACCAAAGCAGAGCGTCTTCTTGGCAGCATAAAAAACAGGAACCTTCAAATCATTGCCGAAAAGGTTATCAAGGGTGTACCGGTAAATGAGTCGGATGCGCTTGCCATGTTAACCACTAAAGATATCCTGGAGCTGGGATCAATCGCGCACTACCTGAAAACGAAGCTGCACGGGGATGCCGTCTATTATAGCGTTAATATGAATCTCAATTATACTAATGTTTGTGAGTTGCGTTGTCCGTTGTGCGCCTTTTCGCGCTCTGAGGATGATGCTGACGCATTTACCCTTTCTCTCGACGAAATTGAGACCAGGGTAAGAAATGCGGTATCTTCCGGCGTAGATGAAGTGCACATAGTGGGTGGCCTCAATCCAAGACTTACGATCGAATACTTTTTAGAAATGCTCCAAAGGATAAAATCTATAAGGCCGGACATCTTCATAGTTGCCTTTACCGCGGTAGAGTATGATTACTTTGCCCGTATCAATTGCCTCCCCCTGGATGAGGTCTTCATTATGATGAAAGAGGCTGGACTGGGTGCTCTTCCCGGAGGAGGGGCAGAGGTCTTTGCCCCGGAGATCAGGAATGTTATAGCGCCAAAGAAGATATCCGGAAAGCGCTGGCTCGATGTGATGCGAACGGCACACGGGCTCGAACTGAAGACAAACGCAACTCTGCTTTACAACCATCTTGAAAAGCCTGCCGATATAGCAGATCATCTTTTGCAGATCAGAGCCCTTCAGGAAGAAACCGGAGGATTCAAGACCTTTGTGCCTCTTACTTATCACGGCATCAATACCAATATCCGCTCCCAGCGGCCTGAGACGACCGGTTTCGGGGATATCCGTTTATACGCGACAAGCCGCATCGTCCTTAACAACGTGCCTCACCTGAAGGCTTTATGGATGTATTTAGGTGAAAAAATGGCGCAGATACTGCTCAACTTCGGTGTAGATGATCTCGGCGGAACCTATCACCATGAAAGGATAGTACACGCAGCAGGCGCATCTACACCTGAGAGCGGGAGTGAACCGCACCTGCGAAGACTTATCAAACTCTCAGGTTTTGTTCCGATAAGGGCGGCGGCAAACTATGAAACGAGGCAAATGCAATGAAGTTAGGCTACATCAATTACCTGAACTGTTATCCATTTTATTATCATATGTTTGAGATTAGCCCCATTCCGGATGTGCAAATATTCCCGCGCTATCCCAGTGATCTAAACAGGTTGATGAAAAGGGAAGAGATAGACATGAGCCCGATTTCCGCAGCGGCATACACCGACCTGGGAAAAGATGTGGTACTGCTTCCTGATTTCTGCCTCAGCTCCGTAGGCTACGTGCATTCGGTGATCTTAAAAAGCATGGTACCTATAGAAGAGTTGCACAAAAAAAAGGTCGGCCTGTCCAGTGCGTCTCAAACCTCGGTAGTGATTTTAAAAATTCTTCTGGAGCACTATTATTCCATAAAACCCCTCTATCTGACAACAAACCCCAACCCTTCTCATAAAAATCATGATATTGATGCGGCGCTCATCATAGGTAATGAAGCTATGTTGCAAGGAGTTTCACCCTATACCTATGATTTGGGCGATCTGTGGTTGAGGAAGACAGGATATCCTGTCGTATTTGCCGTATTTGCCGTTCGAAGATCTGTCATTGAGCATAATTTGTCTAAGGTGATGGCTGTTATTAATTCCTATTATCAATCCCTCGCCTGTCTTGATCATAACCGGGAAATACTTATTCAAAAAGCAACAGCAAGATATCCCTCTGTCAAGTGGGACATCGACTCCTACTACCGGTCTCTAGAGTATACATTCACCCCTGAATTGAAGGATGCCCTATCCTTTTACTTTAGTCTGGCAGGTGAACTTGGCCTCCTCAAAAAGGTAAGCACTGTGAGGTACATGGACCCCATAATAGATAAAGTGGGAATAGAAAATAACATGAAATATATACCTTCAAGCATCTTGTGATTTCTACATGAATAAAAGCGGCACGAAAAGCTTCAAAGAAAAAATCTACGCCGGTGAACGCGTAACCTGTGAGGAAGCAGTCGGGCTTTTTTCCTGGGATATTATCGAACTGGGCATGGCCGCAGACGCGAGGACAAAGCTTGCATTCCCCGGAGATAAAGTAGGCTTCATCATCGACCGCATCATCAACTTCACCAATGTCTGTGAGGCCTCATGCGCCTTCTGCGCTTTCCACGCAAGGGCAGGGCAGATCGAGCCGTATGAACTTTCCCTGGACGATATCCTGCTGAAAGTAGAAGAACTGGCGGCCGTAGGCGGTACGCAGGTCATGCTGCAGGGCGGCCTCCATCCGCATCATACGTTGGATACTTACATCTCTATGGTAAAGTCCGTCAAAAAACGTTTTCCCGATATCTATCTCCACTCGTTTTCCCCGGCGGAACTGGTGCATATTGCCCGTATGAGCGGTCTTACCCTCAATGAGGTGGTGCAGGAACTAAAGACAGCCGGCCTTGATTCTGTACCGGGCGCTTCGGATATTCTGGTGGACAGGATTCGCAGCCAGGTGAGTCCCAGAAAAGTTACGAAAGGAGAATGGTGCGAAGTGATGAATACACTGGCACGTCACGGCCTGAAATCAAGCGCAACCATGACCTACGGGATGGGAGAAACCCCTGAGGAGCGTGTTGCCCACCTTGAGGTCATTCGCGCCGTGCAGGACGAAACCGGCATACTGCGCGCCTTTATCCCTTGGTCATTTTCCCCGGCGCGTACACGCATGGAGGATGTGCCGCCCGCAACCGGCATCGACTATCTTAAGATTGTGGCAATCTCACGTATCTTCCTGGATAATATAACCTTCATACAGGCGGGATGGCTCACTGAGGGCATGAAGCTGGCGCAGATTGCGCTCACCATGGGGGCCAACGACATGGGCGGCGTGCTCACGGAGGAGGTTGTGGTAAAGGCAACCGGCATCGAGACCAGAACCAATATGTCTGAACTCATCGATGTTATCAGAGATGCGGGCAGAATCCCCATCCAGAGGGATTCGGATTACAGGGAGATAAGGATTTTCAATTGAACATAGACATTGCTTTTTCCCCATGTCCAAACGATACATTCATCTTTCATGCATTGGTCCATAGGTGCATTGATACCGACCCATTTAGGTTCATATCCCGTATCACCGATGTGGAGGAATTGAACTCACTGGCTTTTGCCGGAACCTATCCCATCACCAAACTCTCTTTCTATGCATATCTGCTGCTCAGGGATCGATATGAACTGTTAGATGCGGGGGCGGCTCTCGGATATGGATGCGGCCCGCTCCTGGTCGCGAAAAGGCCGCTTAAATCCTTTCAGAATGTCCGGATAGCCGTGCCGGGCAGGTATACCACAGCATACTTGCTTCTCCAGCTCTGGCAGAAGGATTGCAAGCATGTGGAGTTCACGCGGTTCGATCAAATACTCCCCGGTATCGCCGCTGGAATTTACGATGCAGGCATCATTATTCATGAAGGAAGGTTTGTGTACCCCCAATATAACTGCATGAAGATCATCGATCTCGGCGAGTGGTGGGAGAGTCAAACAGGTCTCCCCATACCCCTCGGCTGCATAGCCATGCGCAAGGATATGTCCCGACATAGAGGGGCTATTGAGTCCATGCTCCGGGCATCGGTCGCCCACGCCATGGATAACCCCGGGGCAGCAAGGGATTTCATCACATCACACGCCCAAGAGCTTGATGATCAGGTAATCTCAGAACATATCTCGCTCTATGTGAATGACTTCACCCGCTCTCTGGGTGAGACAGGCTTGAAAGCGGTTAAAACCCTGGAGGAGATGGCGCGATGTCAAGCGATCCTGTAATCGGTCTGGTAATCGCGACCATGCTGGAGGCGGAACCTTTCATCAAGGGGCTCGCTCTTATGGAATGCGAAAGAAATCCCTTTCCTATTTACGGAAGACCCTCACGTCCCATGGAGACATCGCATGAGCACCAAAATATGTCCCCGCATCGCCTAAGCGGCGACCACCCCCACCCCTCCCTCCCCCATCAAGAGGGAGGGAAAAAGGGAGGAGGTTCCTTTCAGGGGAAAGACGGCATTTACCTCATTATATCCGGGATCGGAAAGGCCAATGCCGCCATGGCGTGCACATATTTTATTGATCGCTATCATCCGGCGTGCATTTGTAATCTCGGCGCGGCCGGATCTGTCAATGCTTCATATAGTCTTGGTGAATGCTATCACATTACGAATATTATTGAGCCAGACAGGCCGGAGCTAAAGACGGGCATCCCCCATACTCATACCCCTTATTTCCTGGACAACTTTGCGACAGCCGTCCTTGCCACGCAGGACAGGGCGGTGCGCGACCCAGCAGAAAGAGACAGGATCGGACGGGATGCCCAACTGGTTGATATGGAAGGGGGCTCCATAACGCAGGCATGCAGGCATTTTGGCGTGAAATGTTTTCTCTTCAAGTTTGTCAGCGATACGCCGGACCACCGCAAGAGCGACGATATCGAAAGAAACATCGCCCTTTGCCGGGATTCATTCTTCCAATTCTTCCGCGACACAGTGCTGCCCTGCCTTAAATAAGTTATTCTTGTCTTGACAAAGGCCTCATGAAACCATTATGTAGACCGGCATGACGCAAATATACCAGAGATATCCCATGAAGGTGCTTACAAAGGCAGTCGTATACTCCCGCATGATAAAGTTTTTACACACCATCTTCGCGCTGCCCTTTGCCCTCGCTGCCGTGGTGCTCGTACACAGGGAATCTCCTGTTGATGTTTATACTGTATTCTGGATTATCGTCGCCATGGTGGGGGCTCGCTCGGCTGCCATGGGATTCAACCGTATTGTAGATGCATACATAGATGCAAAAAATCCCCGCACTGCTTCGAGAGAGATTCCTGCCGGTACAATATCCAGAGGCGAGGCCTCAGTCTTTGTCATAAGTTCAAGCCTGTTCTTTATCCTGTCTGCTGCCATGCTTTCTTCGCTTTGCTTTTGGCTTTCCTTTCCAGTACTCGCCGTTATGTTCACGTATTCTTACACCAAGCGCTTCACCTGGCTCAACCATATTGTTCTGGGATGTGCCATAGGGATGGCGCCCATGGCAGTCTGGGTCGCGGTAACGGGAACTCTTTCCGGAAATATCATGACATTGAGTCTCGCACTGGCAACCTACATCGCGGGCTTCGATATCCTCTATGCCTGCCAGGATGCGGAGTTTGACACGAGGGAAGGCCTCTATTCCATTCCGTCAAGATTCGGCATAGCCACTGCGATGCGGATTGCGGCCGTGCTCCACGGGATCAGCATTATATCCCTCTTTGTCCTGTATTGGCTCTTTCCTTTAAGCCCCGCTTATCTCGTCTTTGTCGGCATAATAACCGTGCTCTTTGTCATCGAGCACAGACTGGTGAACCCCCATGACCTCTCAAAGATCGATATGGCCTTCTTCCATGTGAACAGCATCATTTCGGTTCTGGTGTTTCTGGCCATAATCTCGGGAAAAATGTTGATAGGGGTAATATGAGAAAAAAAATAATTATCGGAATATCCGGTGCATCGGGGGCAATATACGCCGTCAAATTGATAGAGACCCTCCTCGCCAAGGAGGTTCATGTCCATCTAATCATATCCGAGATAGGGGCAAAGGTCTTTGCACATGAGCTTGCGATCGAAGGCAAGGATGTGTCGGAATTCTTTTCACGGATGCACGACCGGGGCAACTTCCGCGGTGAGGTTACCATGCACGACAGCACCGACATGTTCACCCCGGTGGCAAGTG
>Ga0187771_10001609_pt1 | contig 15236 bp, 13 predicted proteins | sample 0116_SJ02_MP15_1_FD_133139 | JGI IMG/M metagenome (GOLD analysis project Ga0187771, IMG submission 133139) | Tropical peat soil microbial communities from peatlands in Department of Meta, Colombia - 0116_SJ02_MP15_10_MG | ecosystem: Environmental > Terrestrial > Soil > Wetlands > Peat | place...
CAGTGTTCACCAATCTGATCATCTCCGCACAAGGAACACCTTCACAAATCAACTCAGCTAACTTCAACTCCTTCTCGGTGGGGGTCCCGTACATGCTTCCTTTCCCAAGCTGTTCAGTTACCGAAGCTAAGACCCTACGGTGTGAATGTCCGAGTATTAGGGGTCCAAAGGCCAAACAGTAATCAACGTACTCGTTTCCATCGACATCCAGTATCTTTGATCCCTTTGCATGACTGGTGAAAAAAGGATATGGAAGAAAAGCACGAACGGGGCTGTTCACTCCTCCAGGCATTAGCTTCTTCGACTTCTCGTAAAGAAGCTCAGACTTTGATTTTCCTTTCAAAACCACTCAATTCACTTGATCTAGTTCGAACAGTTTCTTTGCTGCAGCCATTAACGTGGCATCCCTGTTCAAAGCGCTCTTCCTCAAGCTTTCGACGGGCTGTTGCAGGATCCTTTCAGCTAGCTCCTTGGTCAGATTTTCTATTACAACCTTTTGCTCCTGACTAACGTTTCCGATCATTCGCAGAGCCTTCGTCAGCTCCTGCTCTCTGATCCTGTTAGCTCTGATGAACATCGCGGAAACTAGCGGTTCGGAGAGCAGTCTGCCAAGCTGAGTTTCCAGATTTCCTAGCTCTTCTTGAACTATTCGCCTCACCTTTTCCGCCTCAACAGATCTCCGCCTGGTGTTCTCCTCCACCAACAACTTCAGGTCGTCGACATTTCTGAGGTCGACGCCCGGTAGGGAACTCACAGTGTCTTCCACGCATCTGGGTTGTGATATGTCAATCAGGATTAGATCATGGTTCTTGCGGGAGAGCAGAGTTTTCTTTGATTTTTCTAAGCTGAGAAGAGGCCTGTCAACGGAGACTGCGAACATGCCAAGGTCGATGGTTCTCAGCTCATCATAGATCTGTTGAAGAGGGATAGCCTTTCCTCCGACTTTCTGTGCTAATTCGCGGCCTTTTTCAATGGTCCTATTCGCGATATGAATGGTCTCAGCTCCTCTTCTCCTCAATTCTTCCGCGAGGAGAGAAGCAGCTTCCCCAGCACCAACGATCAAGGTCCTCACGTTCTTCAAGTCGCCGAATTTTTTTTCAGCCAGACCAACAGCAACTGAACTTACGGAGACTGACCCTTCATCTATCCGTGTCTCACTGCGCACTCTTCTGCCAACGTTCACGGCTTTCATGAACGCCTTCTCGAGCAGCGAATTTGCTGTTCCAATGTTCCTTGATTCGACATAGGCCATCCTAACTTGGCCCAGAATCTCGTCTTCCCCAATTACTAGGGATTCAAGACCGGACGCGAGTTGAAGAAGGTGCAAAAGAGCTTCGTTTCCGTAGAAGACTTCAGCCAAGTCGCCGATAACATCGGAGCTGATGCCTACCTCTTGGCTCCAAAATCCTACAATGCTACCCGCAATCTTTCCAGGTCCGTCTTCCTCTGTGGCCACGTAAATCTCGACCCTGTTGCAAGTTTGCAAGATCACAGCTTCCTTGACTGATTCGAGGGAACAGCACTTCTTAGTCGCTTCGTCCTTGTGTTTGAAACTGAGCGACTCAAGCATGGGCAGCGATGCTGTCTTATGATTGGCACTTAGGCACACTATCATGCTCTTGAATCCTCCAGACTGGAACTCAACCCCTAGCGCGTGGTCACTTGATTACCACGGTTTTTTCGAACTTGTCACCAAAAGTACCGAAGGGCACGAAGGAGATGTTGTCAACGGTAATGCCAACCCTATTCTTGATCTGATCCCTTAGAGTCGTCTTTATGGATTCTTGCTCGGCGTTCGAAAGATTCTCGTGAGGCTCGATTCTCAGCGTGCACTCTTGCCTTGGCGTCCTCTTGTCTACCACGATCTGAATCCTTCCAGCCAAGCCTTGAGCCTGCTCCAGAATGAGTTCGACTTGGCTCGGGAACAGCGAAGTACCTCTGACCTTTACCATGAAATCCTCCCTGTCAATGTCTGCGCCTATCTTGTGATGCGTCAGCCCGCATCCGCATTTCTCAAAATCCTTCAGATGCGTTATGTCCCTTGAGAGATATCTAATCAAGGGATAGGCTTCTCGCTGCAGACTAGTAACTGCAAGTTCTCCTCTCTCTCCCTCTCCAAGCACTTCATGCGATCTGGGGTCAACGACCTCCACAAGATAAAAGTCAGACCAGACGTGATGAGATTCAAAATCTTCGCTGCAGTTGACTGAGAAACCAGGGAATTCAGTTGCGCCATAGTCCAGTGCAACAAGCCCGTAACCGAACTCATCCTTTAGCCTTGAAACTTGTTCCTTGGAGGGCTTTTCAGATACGCATATCCCCGTCCTAAGAGAATATTTGGCTAGGTTTTCCCCTAATTTCTTCGCGACTTCGGCTATTCTAAAATGGTAATTAGTAACCCCGTAGAGAACTGTTGTTCCGAATTGCTTAATGATCCTGATCTGCCTTTCAGTATCCCCAGAACCAACTGGAATAACGCAGGCTCCTATTCTTTCTGCGCCCCAATGAACTGACCACGCGCCCTGCCACAATCCATAAGTTGAGGAGACCTGAACGATGTCTTTGCTTGTTACGCCGTGATACGAAAGCTTCCTAGCCGAAGCTTCAGCGATATTACTGACGTCTCTCTGCGTGTGCGCAATCGCTAAAGGTTTTCCGGTGGTTCCGCTTGTTAGCTTCACCGTGGCAAGCTGTGAAAATGGAACCGTCAGAATCTCTCCAAAACTGTTTTCCAAATCTTCTCTTGTTGTAAAGGGCATTTTCTCGATGTCTTTTAAGTCTCTTATTTTGGAGGGCTTGAAGTTGTTGGCTTTGAACCTTGCACGGTAGAACTTGCTGTACCTGTATACCATTTCAACCGTGTTTCTCAGGAGTTTCGACTGCATTTTTTCTAGCTTCTTCACGGGAAGTGTTTCGATGCGTTTGTTCCAGAAGATTTTCTCAGTCATTCACGATCCCAAACTGAACATCCGCATGAAATCATCCTGTGAGGATGGAGGCTGCAATTGGATGACCCACAGCTGGCGCTGAGTAACTTGCTTGTGAAGTCGATTTCTAGAAAACTTGTGATCTTTTGTCGAGTGCAACTTTTCATGCACCTTGTAGGGCGAGAAGCTGTTACAGTAGCGTCCGTTTTCTAAGGACACTACCGAAGCGAACCAGTCTTGGCTCAGCTCAGTCATGCAATTCCACGCAGTATCAGGCTGCTGGTTGCTGATACTCTTCACCAACAATCCACCTAAGGAAACCAATTTGAATCTTAAGATGGCTTCCACAGCCAACATCGTCATCCATACATAGTCACCGCGTCCAGCACGAGCACTACGAGAATTCAAGCCCAGCTCCTGCCTAGACACCTGTGACTACAGCACCACGTTCGTCACGACAAGCATGCATTGATAAGATTGAACTCTGGTGGTGCGGGCTAACCTGTTACGTAATGAGCTTCGCGCGAGTGGAAAGCAACCCATAAGTCAAGTATACCCCAAACGTACTGAGCGGCGCTAGTGCCCAAAGAGCGCTCTCGATCCATGTGTGTGCATCTTAGAAGTGTGAATCCGACGATCAGAGGTGAACTCAAATGCCTTTTGACGATTTAAGAGAATTTCTATCATACCTGGAAGAAAAAGGACAACTTTCACGGGTCATTAAAGAAGTTGACGGAGGTTCATATGACGTTAGCATTATTCTCGACGAACTCTCAAGGAGAAGCGGTAATGCTGTGGTCTTTGAGAATATCAAGAACTACAGTATTCCCATGTGTGCCAATACTCTGGGAACTCTGAGAAGAATTTCGATGGCTCTCGAAACGACCGAAAGAGATCTCGTCAATGAATGGAAGAAAAGAATGTTATCTAGTTGGCCATCTCCTGTGGAGGTTTCAGACGGCCACTGCAAGGAAAGCATCATTAGAAAAGAACAGGTTGACCTGCATAAGTATCCCATTCTGAAGTGGAATCCCTTAGACGCTGGTCCATACATAACCCTCGGGGTGCTAATATCCAAAGATCCCGAAACAGGGATAAGAAATGCTGGTATCTATCGAATGATGCTCCAAGGGAAAAACCAGGTGGGGATAAACATGCTCAATCATAAACACATTACAGCACACTATGAGAGGGCTCAGGCTAAGGGAAAGCCGCTGGAGGCTGCTATCGCAATTGGCTTGGATCCCACAATTGTGTTAGCCGCGGCAACTGGGATAAGGTTCGGAGAAGACGAACTTGCTTTCGCCGGAGCGTTGAGAAATGAAGCTGTCAAAGTTACCCGTTGCGAAACCGTAGACATAGAGGTGCCAGCCTCTGCTGAAATCGTGATTGAGGGAACAATCCCACTTACAACTAGGGAAATGGAAGGGCCCTTCGGCGAAAGCACAGGGTATTATGATCAAAGCAAGTACATGCCGATCATGAGAGTTGAAGCGATCACTCACCGCGAGAATCTGATATTCCAGGCAACGCATACGGGAAGGCCTCCGAAAGAAGAACATGCCATTACTTGGGTTTCGGCCGGACAAGACTATCGATCCGCTGGTTCCATCCTTCGCGCGCTCTCGAGCGGCGCGATGGGTGAAGTCGCCCATGGAATCTGGGGGAGATTAGGGCTAGTCAGGATGCGACTGATGGAGACACCGATCAGATTCCCACGCAAGGATATTGAAAGAGTGAGGAGAAACTGGAACAAGTACGGTTTGTCCTAGAAGTAACACATAAAATCCCCTGAGTCTTACTCAGTCGCAATTGGCCTGAAGCGCATGATCAGATGAAAATTGTTTTTGTCGATCGAGATCTCTCAGTCAGGACCGAAGAAAGACATTTTCAATACAGGCTATTCAGCTGGAGAAATTGGGACACGAGGTCAAAAATCTTCATTAGCAAAGTGGCGGCTCGCGGCTCTGTTTTGACTTACGAATTGCTACAAGTCTCTGTCATGAAATTGGACATTTGCTTGAAGCGTGAGGTTGAGAGCCTCGGTCATCCAACGCATATTCATGTCTCTGTGAGCAAATCCGACTCAAGGGGTAGGTCTCTTCCCCGACGAAATGATGTGCAACTGCCTAGCATCGCGCGGTTGTTTGCAATGTCAGAATCCACATTGAGTTCAATCTGTGAAATATCCGCTTAATAACCTGACCTCTTTACGATTTCACGTAAACTTCAGATGTCGAACGGCTCCGAGTGCGCGCTCGTAGCTCTTGCTTTGAGCACATGTGATCTAGAGCAGCTTGGTTCGCAATGAAAATTGCATTCGTCGATCGAGATCTGTCGCCTCGAACTGGGGAGAGACGTTTTGAATACAACGTAGCCCTGCAACTTGAGAAATTGGGGCATGAAGTCAGGATTCTGACTAGTAGAATGGATAAAGAGAAGTGCTTTTCAGAATTCCTTCACCTACCTGTGGAGGTTGTGTCAAGAGGGGAGACTCATATCGAAAGAACGCTAAAGCGTACCATTCTCCGCATGTTTGGTCATCCTCGACAAGAATCAAGCGGCAATCTAGGGCTCGAACATGGATCAAGCAGCAGTTTTCTCCTTGACTCCGCCGAGACCTTCCAATATATGATGCAGACGGTTCTCACCTTGGGCTTGAGCAGAAGAATCGCTGACGCGGGATGCGATGTAACCATGGTCCAACACCAGGGCGAATGGGGACTTCTCCCCTTTTTCCGGCATCTGAGCGAACCAACCGGGGTTGTTTACCTCAATGGAAGCCTACCCAAAGCCCGCGGGGCTTGGGGAGCCCCTCCAGTCTCTCCACAAGAGATGCCATCGCTTGGGAGGATGCTGGACAGCCTTCTCGACCTACCTCCCACTGGCTCATGGAACAATGTGAGTTACAAGAAACTTGCAATGTTCCTTGCTCCCAGCAGATACCTGCTCGACCGGGTTAAGCGGCAAGTGGTCACTGGTCAGAGAAAGGCGGATGTTGTTCCAATGGGGGTTGATCACTCCCAATTCTTTCCGACAGGCGAAGAAGAGCCCTACGCACTCTTTGTTGGACGAATTCACCCTCAGAAGTCGTTAGAACTCGCACTACTGGCCATGAAAAACACTGACCGGGATAAGTCGCTGATACTTGCCGGATCGGTAGGGTCAGCAGGACCAGGGAGCGGCGGTGATGATTTTTCATGGTATAAACGGAAATTAGAGGACCTTGCCGCAAAAATAGGCATGTCGGACAGATTCAAAGTGATTCCGTTTCCATCTGATTCTCAGGTGGTTCGATTACTGCAGAGATGTTCCATATTTCTATATCCCGGCGGCGACGAGAATTTTGGAGTGGCAATGCTCGAAGCAATGGCGTGCGGTAAACCAATAGTGGCTTCTAACAGGTGTGCTCTGCCTGAGGTCGTTGGTGACGCAGGGTTCCTTCTCGAACCTGATCCCAACCAGTGGCAGGAAACGGTTAGAGGATTGTTTTGCGATTCTAAGCTCAGAAAGCAAATGGGGCAAAAAGCATTGCAGAGATCTAAAGACTTTTCATGGGAAAACACGACCAAACGATTACTTCAAGTGTTCAGTGATCTAAAGCAGGGGACGCAAATTCCAACCATAGCATAAGAAAACGAGTTTATAGCAGACGCCTTGCTCACCCGCCAATAGAGCGTGTGCAAACCCGGTTCGACTAGCAGTGACCAGCGCAATGGGGAAGACTGATGGATAAATCAGAGGGCCGAGGCGCGGAGAAATATGTACTTAGAACCTATCAAAATGGAGACGAGTTTGAACTTGCGCAGGTCTTCAATGGGGCTTATCGCGCCTACGCGGGTTTTGTACCTAGAACAGCTGATTATTGGCGATGGAATTGTCTGGACCGGCCCGATGTTGACAAGGAAGGAATAGTAATTGCCATTCAGGGGGGAAAGATAGTTGCATACGCGGTCGTTGGAAAGTCGGGGAACATCTGGGAGCTATGTTTTGATCGTGCTCACGATGGGGAAGCTCTAGTCTCCCTGATTCTTGAGAAAGCTGTCGAATACCTGACCAGGATCGGTTCAGATGCTGCTACACTGAATCTACCCTATGATGATTCAGTTGCTAGAGAAGCGTGCGAGAAAGCGGGATTCTCAGAGCTTCCGCCGGATCCGGGAATAATACTTTTGAGCGTACTAGATTATGAACCATTTGTTCGGTTGCTTTCGTCCATTAAGGAAGAGAAGTTTAACGGCTTTGAAGGTAATTTCTTGATAAAGCTCAGGGATGCGAGATTTTGGTTAAACCCTCTTATCTCGATAAGACTGCAAAACGGGCGAATGGAGACTGGGGGCGAGAGCAAACGCGGTGATGTTGTGATAGAAACAGACACGTCAACGCTTACCTCAATCCTATTCGGAGCCAGCAATCCGTTGTGGGCCTTGTTTCGCTTCAAGCTCAAGATACGTCCGCTCCGAAAACTGGGCAAGGTGCTCAAATTGTTAGGGCTTCTGCGTCTTGACGACCCTTGGTTCTTGGCGCGCGCTGATTTAGGATAGAGTTTGGTGCTCTGCCTTGGCAGAAAGGGAATATGTCTACCGAACTCTGGCTAAAGGAGACGAGGATGCTGTTAGAGGGCTCGTTAAACGTGTTTTCGTTGGGAGTGAGTGGGAATGGAAGTACTTGCACAATCCAAGTTTCGATCCGTCGTTGGTTGTGGTGGCTGAAAAGAATGGGAAGATTGTCGGGTGCGACCATTGGTTACCTCGGGATATCAAGATTTCAAGCTCCTCAGTTGGCAGGACGATCATGTGTGCTGATATTGCTGTCGATCCTGATCATCGGAAGCGCGGCATCGCAGAGTCTCTGGTTCTCTTCGAGAGGAAGTCAAGTCTATCGAAAGTCAAGGGAGCTGTTCTAAATTACGCGTTCACTAATCCAAATCTGAGCAGGCGCCTTTTCCAACCTGCGGCGGGTTTCGTCCCAATCGTAACTTCGACCGTAACATATGGTAAGCGCTGGAGTTGGAAGCAGTTTATTCAGAGGGTTAAAGAGGGTAGTCCGAGTATGGATCTAGAAGGTGTCAAGCGCAACCTCAAACTCGTTTTTGATGTTTCAGGAGCGCCTCCATTGACCATTGCGCTTAGTCAAGGACGAATTGAAGTCTCTCAGGGAGATGTTGAAGGCGCGGTTCTGATGGTCAAGAGTGATTTTGCCACTTTAGCACGCCTCAGGAGGAAAGAAAAGAGAATTAGAGGATTATTCAAGGCACTGTTGACCGGAAGACTGCGAGTGACGGGAAGTTTGTTAGGCGTTATTAGCCTGTATCAGAATCTCGATTTGCTAACAGAGATTTTTCGCTTGGTGCCGTGATTGACCCTCGCTTCGGAAGGCAGAGCGGGTGGGCCGTCAGGCGATCTCGAGGGCTGCCCCATTCAGGGGCATCCAACAATGGATATGCTTCTGCTCAGCACCTTTGATGATCTGCTTCATTTGGAGAACGATTGGAACAGTCTGCTGACCAAAAGCGAGACCAACACGATTTTTCTCACTCACGAGTGGATCACAAACTGGTGGAAATGCTTTGGTCAGGACAAAGAGCTTTTTGTCTTGCTGGTGAGGCATGGGCAGAAGATCCTTGGAATAGCGCCATTGATGATAGCGCCTTCGAAGGTCTTCATAGCTAAACTAAAAAGAATTCAGTTCATAGGCACGCCGCATTCAGATTACTGTGATTTCATAGTCGGCGAACAGAAAGAAGCTGTTCTAGAAGCACTATACGAGTATCTGATCCAACGAAAGAAACGTTGGAACGAGATCAATCTAGTAAACGTCCCAGGCACCTCCTCAACTCTGCTTCTCTCTAGGAAAATCTTGAAGAAACTGAGAGCGCGCTTCAACATGCTTTCCGCGGACGAATGTCCATCGATATCATTAAGCAGCGAAGCAGTGCAGCAGATTCAGAAGAAGAGAGACATTATCAGGCATTGCAAATATCTGTCAGAGCGCGGCGAGCTCACGTTTTCGAACGTGAAGGACGTTGGCCAAGCGTCTGGCTTGTTGGGTACGCTGTTTCAGCAGCACCTCAAGATCTTCCAGACGAAGGGAATAAGCAGTAGCTTTTCTGACGCGAAATGGAAACGCTTGCTTCTATCTTTGATCAACGAGTTACTGCCGAAGGGCAGAATCGATCTGTGGGCTTTGATCTTCAAGAAAGAACCTATTGCGATTGTGTACGGCTTCAAGCATGACAAGAAGTACCTCACCTATTGCCAGTCCTACGACCCGCAATATTCTAGGTACGGTCCAGGCATGATACTCTTCAAGCATTTTATCGACCAATATTTCCAAGCAGGATTAGACGAAGTTGATTTCGGCAGGGGAGGAGAATTGTACAAACACAGGTTCTCAAACAAGCGAGTATACAACTTTGACATCAGAGTTGAGAAGAGCTACATCCACTATCTGCTCGTCAATATATATTTCAAAACCAAGGAAATAGTGATGAAAGACAGGAGGTTGGCAGGTCTCATTAGCGAGTACAAGTCTAAGCTGCAATACGAGAATCGTTCGTTCACTCAACAATCGAATAGAACCAAATGCGAGATACTCGCGCCAGGGGGGTCTCAAGGAACTGTTTGAGCTCTGGAATGATTCGAGTGCGGCCCGAGAAATCGAGGAGTATTTTCGGCGGCGCTACAGGAGAGAAGCGCTCTTTCTCCCATCGGGCCGACTGGCTCTGTACATAGCCTTTCGCGAGTATCTTAGGCCCGGGGACCGGATGCTCATGTCGCCCGTAAACGATGATGTAGTGTTCTTCACCGTCTTGGCAGCAGGTTTGGTGCCGGTCTTGGGCCCTGTAGATCCATCGACCGGAAATCTTGATCCGGAAGGCGTAGACGAATCGACTTGGTCGAACCTGAGCGCGGTGTTGACGACCAACCTGTACGGTATCCCGGATCGCATGGATCTGTTGGTGCAACGCTGTCGCAGGTTTGGTCTCCTGATCGTTGAGGATGCCGCTCACGCTCTAGAGAGCTACTTCGAAGATAGACGCATCGGCGAGTTCTCCCCGGTTGCCGCCTACAGCCTGGCGAAGCACGTTAATAGTAACGGGGGAGTGCTCACGTTCACCGATGCTGGACGGCGTGAGTCCTTGGTTGGCAGGGCAACAGAGGAGTTGCGTCGTCCGTCTTCTCTACAGTTGATGACGTTCCGCTTGCGCCCCTTCTTAAGATCACTCAGTGAGATGGCTGGCGCGCAAAAATTAATCCCAAAGGAGCGTTCCGGCTACCGAATGTCATATGAACCGGCTCAGGTACTGCGGGGGTGGAAAGAGGGAGGAGGACTTGACCGATTTGATCGGTGGGTCTCTGTCGATGACGCGGCCTACCGGACCGTCCTTCCGGAGTGGATGATTCAAGACGCGCTCAGGAAACTGGAGACATTAGACGAGAATCGTCGCCTTCGCCTCGAAGGAACGCGCAAGCTCCTCGAACTGAGATTTCCACCGCGCCTTTCAGCTTACGGACCCCTGTTCCGAGTTCCGCTGTTTGTTAGGGAGAGGGATAGAGTCCTCACCTACTTATTGAAACGAGGCCTGAAACTTGAATACGTGTACGATCCTCCTCTAGACATCTACGCGATTCCCGAACTCGCAGAACGGCTTCCATCACATCCTTCAGCACTCCTCTGGAGCCGCAATGTTCTGCCAGTAGATCCTCTCTCCGCCGATCGCTTTCTCGAACTTCTGAAACCGCGCTTGACAAGGGGGGATCCGGCAGACGGCTTGACCTGTAACGTAGGCTTTCAAGCTGATGGAACTGGGAGCCGACAAAAAAACAGTTGGCGCTAGGATTTGAGTTATAGTTTCCAAGCGGCTTCGCCGACGGAATTCATTACCCGAGCATTCAGCGGACTCTTTCGTCATGATTCTTGGAATATTGGATTAGGGGACGAGCCAATAGATTTCTTTCTCAAACCAAACGCTCGACCCAGGGTTCATTGGTTCCCCCCGATGGAATATTACAAGTATTTGTCGGATCCTTTCGGGATTAGGAAAAACGGGAGAATTTACCTATTTTGCGAGGAATTCGATTACCGTTTCAATAAGGGAAGGATTGTGTATTATGAACTAGGCGGGCCAAACCCTTCTGGTTGCAAGGTTGCGATCGAACTGCCGGTTCACATGTCATATCCGTATTTATTGGAACGAGCAGGAGAAATCTACTGTATCCCCGAAACTGCTCGCGCCCGTGAGATAATGCTTTTCAAAGCCGAGGAGTTCCCACACAAATGGGTCAAATGTTGCAAGCTCGTAAGCGATTTTCCCGGCCTTGACAATACAGTCTTCGAACATGGAGGGCGCTGGTGGCTTGCATCCGTTGACCTGCAACAGCAAGCGTCATTGTTCATCTGGCATGCCCCGGACATGTTCGGACCATGGACACCCCATTCAGGCAATCCCGTTAAGAGAGACATCGCCTCCGTTCGATCTGCGGGAACTCCGTTCGTGCACCATGGTTTTCTCTACCGCCCGGCGCAAGATTGTTCGAGAACGTATGGTGGTCGAATAATCCTCAATCGGATATTGAGGCTCACACCTGACGAGTTCAAGGAGGAACCGGCAGCGCTCATCGAGCCTTTCGCCGGTCCATATCCGTACGGTTTGCACACGATATCCTCGCTCGGAAAGATTACTTTGCTTGACGGGAAGCGCTTCATATTCGACAAAGGGCAGTTCAAACGCTCTTTGCGCATTGGAATCAATGAGGTCAGAAGTCGCTTATCTGAAGGAAAGTGATGTGGTCCGGGAAGGCGCACTTCTTTGACAATTTCTTTGAGAAATCCATCCAGAATTCTTGGGCTTTCGTTTTCTTATCGGAAGTATTAGGAGACTCTGCAATAGCAAAATGCCAGAATTGCAAGCTATGATAGAATGTTCCGTCTGGACAGGCGTGGAGAAAATCTTCCTATTATCTTTTGTCTTTCAACTCCTCAACGCGTACGGTTTCTTCCACGATGTCCCAGATTACCGATTAGGGTTGCATCATCTGTTCCTGATCGACGCTTATCTGAGAGAAGGTAAGGGCAGAACACGGAATTTTGATTAAAGTAATACCGGCGCAAAAAGGTAGATGTGGTCAACGGGCGTTTTTCTTTCTGTAGTGAAAGGTGAGGAAGATAGAAAGCAACACTGCAGCAGATATGAAGGCGAGAAGAAAACTTCCCTCGTTCAGGGCCGGGGATGATTCAGGCAAGTAAGGTGACAAGGCGGGCATGATCATTTGCTGGGTTTCAGAATCTGCAATGTTCCACCCAACCTCTTTGGTGGGATCGCTGGAATAGCAAAAATAGATCCATCCAGCAATGTGGTACTCCGACATTGTCTGGAGGACTGTGTTGAACCAGTCTCTCCAATAGGGTTGAGTCGTGTTCTTGCTGAATTCAGTGCTCATCCACGGCTTGTTCCACGAGTGGATTTTGTCTGCGAGTCTAATTAGACTCCACGCGACGTATGTGGTGCCGTTACCCCAACCTGTTTGGAAATTCTTTCCGTGCCACGTGAAGTTTTCATGCCAATAATTTCCGTTCGGATCGTAGGACGCCATCGGTGCGTAGTTATGCGTTGCCCAAATCACATTTGATTCGTTCAGATCTTCTGTCCCATCAAGAATTTGTTCTCCACTGTCATCCAGCAAGAATTCGACAAGCTTCAGATGCTGTCGTGTCTCGGCTGTTTCGATTCCTGAGATCATCGCCTCATTGAATCTCTTGTAGTCATCTCCTGCCAATGAAGTGTCGGATACTTGTGGTTCGTTCAACAGTTCGAAGATCACGTTAGGGACGTCTCGGTACCGATCCGCTATGTAATGCCAAGTGTTTACTAGACCGGTTGTCTCTTTGGCCGCGGTCCCATTAATCATAGCGGAATATTCCTGTTCGGATTGAATATCGTATCCCCAACTGCGATTCTGCATTAGGGGAAATGCCCAGCGTGGCGGGGGATAAGACGGCGTCGTCTCAAGGCATATTATGACATACATGCCTTCATCCACAGCCAATTGCACCACTGTATCCAAAGGTGGGTGGGGTAGGTACGCGTGGCCGAAGGGTGTTGAAATTCCAGTGGTTAAATAGGCAGCGTCTATTCCATCTAATGTCTCATTGTAAGGCTGAATCAATCCCCAATATGCTTCGACGCGGAACGCGTTGAACCCCAGTCCCTTAACGGCTTGTATGTCAGCAAGCGTTATCCTCTGCCCCTCGCCGTAGAACATATTTACGCCGTACAGATTGAAGGGTCGACCACTCTCATCGAATATTCCCGTTCCCGAAGTCAGCAACCATGAAACATCTTGAGTGCTTCGAGAGCTCAAAGCTGCCGTGAGGGGAGCAGTCAAAGCAGCTGTAGTTGCAATCATCACTAGCAGGAGCGGACCTCTCAATTCGCGGGTGAACATTATCACTTCCACCCTCCTTCTCTGCACATGGCATGATACGCTAAACTAGCAGTTTTCCTCCGTCTGGCTGCAGACATGAACCCTAATATGTCTATTCTATCTCCCAAAGAAACTTGAAATAGGTTTTTCTTCAGATCTAATAATCATCTGAGTGCTCAACGATAAAAGAAGTTTCTTGAAACCACATTGTCATCACGGGTAATTGTTTGCGGCGCGACTGTGCGTGCCTGCAAGTTGGATTTGTATGGCGGTTGCAGGCAAGTTGAAGTAGTTTCCTGTATAGAAGTTGTAATCTGGTATGCCGGTGCCACTAGCATCTTCTCTTATTCCAAAGTCGATCGAGTCCGTTATGAAATTACCTGTCACAGTTATGTTCGAAACGGAGTTCTCCAAGTAAACACCAGCCGTACCTCCGACTATTGTATTCCCGGTTATTGTGAAGAATCTACCCGAGGTGATGTATATTCCCTTACCCAACCGGGTCGGAATGAACGTGTTACCTGTGATAGTTACGTATCGTCCTGAATCCACGTTAACATTTTGCAAGTAGACCTTGACGCCGTAATTTGTGTTGCGAACCGTGTTTCCCGCGATCGTTATGTATTCGTTTATTCCTTGCTGGCCGATGTTTTCTATCCCTATGCCGTTTCCGCCCCCGTCAACGACATTCCCGACTATGCTCACGTTGCTGGAACCAGCAACGAAGATTCCATTGTACTTTGTAACAGATTCAACCAGGTTGTTTGAGATTATATCGTCCGTGCTTTTCAAAACGCCTATGCCGTCGCCGCTATTCCAGCCATAGAGAACGTTATTTGTTATGGTGATACGGTTGCCCGTGAAAACGTATATGCCTACTCCATCCCAATTGTTCACGAACAAACCAGTTATGGTAATGTTGTTTCCCGTTGGACGAATGGCGTGGTTGTTGTTGGTTCGATTCATATTCGTGCCGTCAAACCTGAAGTTTCGAATAACCCACCCGCTACCGCTTGGACAGATGCCGCACATGCTAAAGTTCTGGACAACATTGAAAACCGTCGCCCTGCCATCGCCTTCAAACACAACATCGTTCAATTCGCCCACTATTGATGTCGACAGCGTATACATGCCCGCGTTGACATGTACTATTCCACCATGTCCTAAGTTACTGATTGCGCTATTAATCACGGCTGCAGCATCTGCTCCTGAAAAGTCAACGGTTCCAGTGTTGCAATTCAAAGCAAAAACTGTTGTTGCATCTTCGTAGACTAAGTAGCCAGAATAGTTGCAAGCATGGCGCGGAGCCAAATAGGAAGTAAGCAAGTAAATACACGAAGACAGAACCAAGACGGAAACGACTACAAAAACTGCTAAACGACTTTTTTTCACCATTTCTATACCACTGTTAATGCGTCTGAGGCGCGTGCCGTTTCAACAAGAAAACTAGCGGAAGAATAAGAATTCTCTGTCGGGCAGGTATAAGAACTTGCCTCGTAACTGTTGATGACGCTCTCTGCAGTGTTCGCCTTTACGCTGTGTAAAGCGGGTTCAATATTGCTACGTCGTGAATTGCGAGGCACTCTCTATTCCAACAGAGATCGGTACAAGTCCCAGTGTTTCTGGATGACATCATCCAGCCGATAGTTTTTCTCAACTAGGCTCCTTCCACTTCTGCCCATCGTTCTCCTGAGCGTGCTGTCCCCGAGTAGCCGCAGGATCGCCTCCTCTATTGATTTCTGCTCTCTATCAGCAAATATTCCAGCCTGTCCGTCTCCTAGTATTTCTCTCAGCTGGGGGAGCTTAGTCGTGACTATCGGCAATCTGGCAGACATGGCCTCAAGAAATATGAGCCCGAACATTTCAGCGTCTGTTGGAAGGG
>Ga0187771_10001610_pt1 | contig 15234 bp, 14 predicted proteins | sample 0116_SJ02_MP15_1_FD_133139 | JGI IMG/M metagenome (GOLD analysis project Ga0187771, IMG submission 133139) | Tropical peat soil microbial communities from peatlands in Department of Meta, Colombia - 0116_SJ02_MP15_10_MG | ecosystem: Environmental > Terrestrial > Soil > Wetlands > Peat | place...
AAAAAGCTGAAGCTGCGGGTGAAAGACCAGATGGAGACGCTGGTCCGGCAGGCTCAGGTGGTTCGCTAGGCTCGTTCCAATTGATTTGATCGGTTTCAGGGCGACCTAAGCCTTTGCGGCGTCGTGAGGGTAAGGGTGCAGCATGCGAAGCGCTCCGGCAAAGGGTGAGGAGTGCGCCGTGGGCAAGCGGCGAGGCGAGAGGCGCCCACGGGAGTCGGGATCGCCCGTTGGGGCGGCACGTCAGGACCCATGGTCAAGGAGGGCTACTGGTACGGTTTACCGCTGCTGCTCATTTCCGGCGGATTGGCGGGCATCTGGCTGAAGGGAGGCGTTGCTTCCTTTCTGCTCCTGGCGTTTTTTTTTCTGGCCCTCGCGCTGCTGGTCCTTAATTTTTTCCGCGACCCGGAGCGCCCTATCCCGCAAGAGCCGCGGGCGATTGTCTCCCCGGCAGACGGGCGGGTCGTCCAAGTGATTCAGGAGGAGCATGGGGGCCGGCCCTTTCAGCGGTTGAGCATCTTCATGTCTCCGTTCGACGTGCACGTGAACCGTGCTCCCATCGCGGGGACGATTCGCGAGGTTTCGTACCGGAAGGGGAGCTTTCGGATCGCCTCTCAGGAAAGCGCCTCGCTGGAGAATGAGCAAAATATTTTCACGGTGCAAGGCGAGCAGGGCGAAGTGGTGGTGAAGCAAATCGCTGGCATGCTGGCGCGGCGCATCGTATTCTGGAAGCGCCCTGGCGACGCCCTGGCGCGGGGCGAGCGCGTGGGCCTGATCAAGTTCGGATCGCGCGTTGATGTTTTGGTCGCGCCCGACGTGGAGTGGCGGGTCAAAGTGGGCGAGCACGTTCGGGCCGGGAGCAGTATCCTTGGGTTCTCCAAACCTCCAGTTTAGTCCCCTCCGCCGCAAGGACAGCCGGCTGCGCCGCGGCGTGTATATCCTGCCCAGCTTATTTACGGTGGGTACGCTGGTGTGCGGTTACATCGCCCTGCTCTCCACTCTGAAAGGCATGCAGTTGCTTTCCGCGGGCCTCGGCTCCGGCATGAGCGGCGCCGCCTTTGATGCCGCGGCCAAGGCCATCGGCGTGGCCATCCTGTTTGACGGCCTGGACGGCCGCATCGCCCGGCTCACCAATTCCACCTCGCCCTTTGGCCGCGAGTTCGATTCTCTGGCCGATGTCATCACGTTTGGGGTGGCTCCCGCTCTGCTCGCTTACGCCTGGGGCGTGCGGACCGTGGACGACATCTATCCCGCGCGGAGCCTCCAATATTTCCGTGAGGCGGGGTGGATCATCACCTTTGCCTACGTTATTTGCGGCGCGGCGCGGCTGGCCCGCTTCAACATCGACACGGTGAAGCCCACCGGCGACCGGCGCTATTTCATCGGCCTGCCAATTCCGGGGGCCGCGGGCGTGGTTGCCGCTATTGTGCACTGGGCGAAGGAACCCATCGGCTCCTGGCCCACTGCCGGAGTCTGGCTGGCGCTGGTCCTGCTGCTGGCATTTCTCATGGTGAGCCGGACGCGTTACTACAGCTTCAAGTCGCTGGACCTCCGCCGCCGCCGTCCCTATGTGGCCGTCATCCTGATCGGCCTGGGGGTTTGGGCGATTTGGGCCTATTCCGAAGAAGTCCTCTTGACGATGGCCCTCACTTACCTCATCTCCGGCCTGCTCCTGCGGCTAAGCTCCCGCTTCCGGCCTCACCCTCCTGCCCCCGAAGAGGTCCATGCACAATGAAGCCCGCCCAGGAGGGTTACCGGGTTGCGGTGGTGGGAGCGTCCTCTCTCTTGGGCAAAGAACTCCTTAGCGTTCTGGAGGAGCAGGCCTTTCCGGTTTCCCGGCTCGTCACCTTCGAGGCCGATGAGGAAGAACCCGACCTGCCGATTGTGGATCTGCGCGGCGAGTCGCAGGCCGCGGTCGAGGACCGTGAGGTGAGCGAGGCGGAATTGGATTTCGCCTTCCTGGCTGTTCGTCCCCGCTCCCTTCCCGCGTTCCTTAGCGCCGCCCTGCAGCGTACCGTGCAAGGCTCGGTGCAAGACCTCCGCCCTTCCGAACCTTCCACTGAGGCTCGGCATTGCGTGGTCATTGATCTGGCGGGGGCAGGCCTCGATGGAGGGCTTGCGGCGGGGCTCCCGGACGGTGCAAGCTCGGGACAGGACATCGCCAGAACCTTCGTTAGCCGGCGCGTCAGCATCCCTTTCCTCGACCGACGCTATTCGCCGCCCCCGGAATCCGCAAGCGAAGCGGCGGCCAGTGGGTTCCTCGTCTCGCCGCATCCGGTTGTGATTGTGATCAGCGGCCTGTTGCTTCGCCTGGCGTCGCGTTTTCCTTTGCAGCGCGCGGTCGCGCAGGTTTTTGTCTCGGCCTCGGAGATCGGACCACGCGCCATTGATGAGCTCCAGAAGCAGACGGTGAGCCTGCTGAGTTTCCAGAAGATTCCGAGCAAGGTGTTTGGCACGCAGCTCGCGTTCAATTTGCTGAGACGCCCGGGGAAGTCCGGGGAGAGCCACCTGCCTGATCTCGAGTCGCGCTCCCGAATGGAGTTGCAGCATTATCTGCGAGGCCGGGTTCCCCTGCCCGCTCTCCACCTCGTTCAAGCGCCGGTCTTCTATTCCCTGGCGATTTCACTCTATGTCGAAACAGCGCGCGCGGTGACGGCGGAAGAGGCCACGGCCGCGCTCGCGGGCGAGCGGGTCCGCGTGCGGCGCTTGTCGCAGGATTCCCCGACGCATGTCGAGGTCGTGGGCTCGAGCGATATTCTGGTGGATGCGGTGGCGATTGACGCCACGCACCCGAATGGCATCTGGCTTTGGGCCGTGGCCGACAATCTGCGACTCGCGGCGCTGAACGCTGTGGAAATCGCCGAAAGCCTCCGACTGCGCGTTCGCGCGTAAACAAAGGCCGACTTTGAACCTTCGAACTGCGACCGCCAACTTCCGAGTGACCCGAGAGTGCGCCAAGCTCGAGCGCGCTTCGCTCGCCCTCCGCTTCTTGCCGTTCGCCTCTTGCCTTTTGATTCTTCTTCCTTCCTGCGGCTATCGCGTCGCCGGCCGGGGCGACCGTCTGCCTCCCGACATCAAAACCGTGGCGGTGCCCACCTTCGAAAACAAGACGGGCCGCTTCCGCATCGAGCAAAACCTTACGGCGGCGGTGACGCGCGAGTTCATCGAGCGGACCAGGTTCCGCGTCACGCCAAACCCCGCCGGCGCCGATGCCGTCCTGAAAGGCATCGTCAAAGACACCCGGACGGGCGTCATCACCTTCGACCTCAGCACCGGACGCGCGACTGCACTGCAGGTCCAGGTGACGGTCGATGTGAAGCTCGAGGACTTGCACACGCACAAGGTGTTGTTCGCCAACCCCAACTACACCTTCCGTGAGGAGTACCAGGTGAGCCAGAATACCTCGGCCCTGTTCGAAGAGGACCAACCCGCCGTGGAGCGCCTCTCCCGCGACCTGGCGCGCACCCTGGTCACCGCCATCCTGGAGAACTTCTAACAAACCACGACGCGAACCGCCGTTGTAGGGAGTCCATCGCCCTGCACCACTGCCCTTACAATTCCCGCCGATTCCAAGTACACTCTTGCCCATGGGCCCCTCGGAATTCATTGCTATCCTGCGCAAGAAAAAAACCGGCCCCGCCTACTTTCTCCGAGGGCCGGACCGCTTTCTCCATGAAGAATGCCGGAAGGCCGTGTTGGATTCGATTCCCCCGAAGGCGCGCGCCTGGTGCCTCTCGGAAATCGAATTCCAGCCCGGTCGCCTGTCGCATGAGCTGGAGGGCGCCGACCAGATGCCCATGCTGGGCGGACACAATTTTTTCCTCTTCTCGGACCCGGAAGACTTCAAGCACGCCACGGACGAGGACGTCGAAGCGCTGCGCGCCTACCTCGAGCGGCCCTCCACCTTCGCGACCGTGGTCTTCGTGGCAGCCGAGCCGGACCGCCGCCGGCGCTTTATCCAATCGCTCGAGAAAAAGGCGGGGCTGGTGGAGATGCGCCCCCTCGACCGGCGGGAAGCCGCCACCTGGGCGCGAGATTTTCTGCTTCAAGCCGGCGTGGAAATCGCCTCCGAGCTTGCGGAAGAGATTGCCGCAAAATTCGAAACCAGCGGCGACTCGCGCGCGGAATCGAAACCCGCCGGAGTCAATTTGCTCTGGATGCGCACGGAACTGGAAAAACTTCTCACCGCCCGGCCCGGATTGAAGCGCCTGGACGAAGCGGATTTGGATGTGATCGTCGCCTTCCGCGAGGAGCGCGAGATCGGCAAGCTATTGCGAGCCCTGGCCGAGCGGAAGTGCGCGGAGGCGCTCGAATTCCTCCGCGCCTTGGTGGCCAGCCGCGTGGCGGAGACGCTGATCCTCTGGTGTATCGGCGACCTTTTCCGCCAAGCCCTCAAGGGGGCCCGCCAATGGGCGGGAGCGGGCAGGGGCCCTGCGCCATTCACCGCGGGTCGTGGGGCGTGGTCGCGCGCCGCCAACCCTTACTCCACGTTCAGCATCGCCCCGCTTGTGGCGAGCCAATACAGCCGCGACGAATTGCTCCTGGCGATGCGCGCGGTACGCCGCGCCGACCTGGGGATCAAATCTTCGTGGAAGGATTCGAGAATTCTTCTGGAATTCTTGGTCTGGCAAATTGTGATAGGCAAGGAACCCGTGAGCGACGCTCCGGTGGGCGACGCGCTCCCCGCCACATGAAAAGCAGGTGCCAGGCCTCAGTTGCCAGTAAGATGCTTCGCTGGCGACCGGTTACTGGCCACTGGCTACTGAGTTAAAGGCCAGGGTGAGCCGCGACTTGTAGCGCGCGGCGGTATTGGGATGCAGCGTTCCCTTATGAATGGAGTGGTCAATGAGCGCCAGGGTGGGCTTCAGCAGCGCCTCGGCGGCGGCCTTGTCCTTGCCCTGCAGGGCCGCGCGCAGCTTGCGGATCTGGTGACGCAGCCGTGTGGTGTGCGCCCGGTTGAGTTCGCTGCGTTTGCGGGTTTGCTTGATGCGCTTGAGTGCGGATTTGTGACTTGCCACGGACTCTCCTTTTGTCGGCAGGTGCCCTACGTCTTATAATGCCCGCGCTTGTGTCGGCCATCGCCTGCTTGCTGTAAGTAGACTGGCGCGAGCACCGGCGCTGCGTTAGCTCGAAAATTCAATGTAACAGATGCTCCCTTGGGGCGTCAACGGTGACGGCAATGAACGACAACGCGCGGGACCTTGAGATTCTCCTTGACGCCGGCCGGATCCAGGCGCGGGTGCGCGAGCTGGCGAGCCAGATTTCCAATGACTACCGCGGCCTTACCCCCCACCTGGTGGGTGTCCTCAAGGGCGCGTGGGTGTTCATGGCGGACCTGATCCGGCAACTCTCGGTGGATGCCTCAGTGGATTTCCTGAGCATTCAGAGCTATGGCCAGAATACGAACTCCTCAGGCGAAGTAAAGATCACCAAAGACCTCGACGTGAGTATTGCGGGACGCCATGTGCTGGTGGTCGAGGACATTCTTGACACTGGGCGCACCTATCACTTTTTGGAAGGCGTCCTGGCCGCCCACCACCCCGCCAGCTTGAAACTGGTTGCACTGCTCGACAAAACCTCGCGGCGTGTAATTCCGGTCCGGGCGGATTACGTGGGATTTGAGATCCCCGACGTTTTCGTGGTCGGCTACGGCCTGGACTTCAACCAAATGTACCGCCGGCTCCCTGAGGTGCGAGTCCTGGCCTCGGTCTCTTCTTTATGAATAGGGTCGCCTGCCGTGCTGGCCTTGGCCGGGGCAAGCCACGCCCCCACAGCGGCAAACCCCAGGCTGCGATAAGGGCGCGCCTGCTCCCGATTTCCCACTTCCTATTTCCTACTCCCGCCTCTGCCGAACAAACACGCCTACGAATCCGCGACTCGAAAACGTTATAATGGCTCTTCGAGTTCCCCACCCATGGACGAGTTCTCCACCCCGCTGATGCGGCAGTACAGCGCCATCAAGGAGCGCCACCCGAACGCGCTGTTGTTTTTTCGCCTGGGGGATTTCTACGAGCTCTTCTTTGAGGACGCGGTCGTCGCCGCCAAGGAACTGCAGATCACGCTGACGTCCCGCAACCGGGAAAAGGGCGTGGCCATTCCCATGTGCGGGGTTCCGTATCACGCCGCGGAGGGCTACATCGCCAAGCTCATCCGGCGCGGCTTTCGGGTAGCCATCGCCGACCAGATGGAAGACCCGCGCTTCGCGAAAAAGCTGGTCAAGCGCGAGGTGACGCGCGTGGTGACGCCCGGGACGGCAATCGACGCGCAGGTGCTGGAGCCGCGCGAGAACAATTACCTGGCGGCGCTGGTGGAGAGGCAAAACGCGGTTGGCGTGGCGCTGGCCGACCTTTCGACGGGCGACTTCCGCGCCACGGAGTTTGCCGGCCCCGAAACGGCGGCACGGCTGCGGGAAGAGCTGGAGCGCATGCGGCCGAGCGAATTGCTGGTGGCTTCGGGTGGCGGGCCGGGTCTGGACCTGCGCCCCAATTCCTCGGCGCCGGTGACCCAGACCCCGCTCGACGATTGGGTCTTCAGCGAGGAATACGGCGCGCGGCTTCTGCGCGACCACTTCCGTGTGGCGACGTTAGCCGGCTACGGCCTGGAAGGCCATCCGCTGGCCGTGGCGGCGGCGGGCGCCATCCTGCACTACGTGCGCGAGACCCAGCGCGGCTCGCTGGCGCACCTGGACGGCATTCGCTTCTACCAGCAGCACGACGCCCTTATCGTCGACCCCGCGACGCTGCGCAACCTGGAGTTGCTGGAGCCCGCCTTCGGGGAGTCCCGAGCGGCGACGCTGCTGGGCGTTCTGGACCAGTGCGTCACCTCGCTGGGCGCCCGCAAGCTCAAGAGCTGGATCCTGCGCCCATCCCTCGACCGCCGCGAGCTCGACGCTCGCCTCGACACCGTGGACGAACTTCTGAAAAACGCTATCGGGAGGGAAGAACTGCGGCGCGTGCTGGGGGAAGTCCAGGACCTCGAGCGCCTGCTCAGCAAGGTCACGCTCGAGACCGCCAACGCCCGCGACCTGCTGGCGCTGAAGCACTCGCTGCGGCCGCTGCCCCTCCTGCGCTCCTACCTCAACGGCTTCCGTGCCGCAAGGCTGCGCGAGCTCCAAGAAAAGCTGGATGAGCTGGCGGACGTCCACGAACTCCTCGAGAAGTCCATTCATCCGGAGCCGCCGGTCCTCCTTAGCGAGGGCGGGCTGATTCGGCCGGGATACCACGCGCCCCTCGACGAACTCCGCGACTTGAGCCAGAACAGCAAACGGCTGGTGGCGCAGATTGAAGCCCGAGAACGCCAGCGCACCGGGATCGCGTCGCTCAAAGTCCGGTTCAATAACGTCTTCGGCTACTACCTGGAAGTTTCCAAGCCCAACCTGCACCTGGCACCCGCGGACTACGAGCGCAAACAGACCCTGGTCAACGCCGAGCGGTTCACCACGCCGGAGCTCAAAGAGCTGGAAGCCCGGATCCTCGACGCGGAGGAGCGGAGCCAGGGACTGGAGCGCGAACTTTTCGTGGGCATCCGCGGCCAGGTCGCTGCCGAAGCCCGGCGCATTCGCCGCACCGCGGAGGTGCTGGCGGAGCTGGACGTCCTGGCCTGCTTCGCGCACCTCGCCGCGGAGCGCGATTACCACCGGCCGGAGGTCTCCGAGGACGGCGAAATGCTGATCCAGCAGGGGCGCCATCCGGTGATCGAGCGCATCGGCAGCGAAGGCCAGGCCGGGAAGTTTATCCCCAACGATCTTTACATGAACAACGGCACGGATATCCTGCTCATTGTGACGGGGCCGAATATGGGCGGGAAATCCACTTACTTGCGCCAAGCGGCCCTGGTCGCGCTGATGGCGCAGATGGGAAGCTTCGTGCCCGCCGCGCGCGCCAAACTCCCCCTCTTTGACCGCATCTTCACACGCATCGGCGCCTCCGACAACCTGGCCCGCGGCCGCTCCACGTTCCTGGTGGAAATGACGGAGGCCGCCGCCATTCTCCACACCGCCTCGCCGCGCAGCCTGGTGCTGCTGGATGAGGTGGGGCGCGGGACCGCTACGTTCGACGGGCTGGCCATCGCCTGGGCCGCGGTCGAGCACCTGCTCACGCATACGCGCGCCAAAACCCTTTTCGCCACGCACTACCACGAACTCACGGAACTCGCCGACCTCCTCCCGGGCGTGCGCAATTATCATGTCTCCGTGAAGGAATCGGGCTCCAACATCATCTTCTTGCGAAAGGTTGAGCCCGGGAGCGCCGACAAAAGTTACGGCATCGAGGTCGCTCGCCTCGCGGGCCTGCCGAACTCCGTTGTGGAGCGCGCGCGGGAGATCCTGGAACGCCACGAGCAGAGCGAGCATAGCTTGAGCGAGCGGCTGGCCGGCTCGGCGGCTTCCCAAGAGGCTGGCCCCGTCCAGTTGACCATCTTTACGCCCTTGAACGCCGAGGTCGTGAGGGCGATCGAAAATGCCGACTTGGATAACCTGAAACCCCTCGAGGCGCTCAACCTCCTCGCGCAACTGAAGAAGCAAATCCAATCATGAAGCCTGCTCGGGCAGAAATTCTCACTCAACTTCTCATGGTGAGGCTCAAAGATTGCCGCTGGAGCGCCGCGCGGGAACGATTTCTGCGCAGCGCGCAACCCGCCGGCGTGCTGCTTTCCGACTCGCTGCCGCCCTCGGCCGAAGCAACCCGAGAATTGCTTCTCAAGATCGCCAACGCGCTGCCTCGCCCTCCTTTTCTGGCCATTCGACAGGAAGGCGGGCCTCGCGACCCCCTGCGTCGATTTCTTCCTGCGCTGCCTTCGCCGCGGGCGGCCCAGAAGGGTCTCTCCGCCGTGGCGCGCTTGGGAGAGATCAGCGGCAAGACCCTGAGCCTTCTTGGATTCAATACCAATTTTGCCCCCACTCTCGACCTCAGGCCGGACACCTTCGGCTCGGACCCCGCGCTCGTGGCTCAGTGCGGAGGCGCCTTTCTTCGCGGGCTCAAGCAGCATCGCATTCTGGCATGCGGCAAGCACTTCCCGGGCTTGGGGAGTGTGCCATTGGGCGATTCGCCATCCCGCCGCGTCAGCGGCAAGCCCATGGCGGCGCTGTGGCGGGAAGACCTGCTGCCTTTTCGAGAACTCCTTCGTCTACTTCCCATGGTTCTCATCAGCTCTGCCGCCTATCAGGCCTACGACTTCAACAAGCCTCGGCCCGCATCGCAGTCGCCGAACGTCGTGGAGGGGTTGCTGCGCATCAAAATGGGCTATCGGGGACTTGCCCTGGCATACGACCTCGACTCTGAGCGCGCGGGTGGTTCTCTCCCCGTCGGCGAAGCGGCGATTCAGTCGTTGAATGCGGGATGCGACCTGCTCGTCTTGGATCAAGAAGCATCGTGCGAAACAGTTGGCGAGGCTCTTCGTGCCGGTATAGAGTCCGGTGAGCTTTCCCGCGCGCGGGTGGAACAAGCTCTGGAGCGCGTTCGCGCGGCCCGGCAAGGGCTCCGGCACCCACCACGCACGGTTTCCCGCCGGGCCTTAGAAGGACTCGTCCGGCGCATGGAGAGCTTCGCCCGTGAATTCGGCTGTGAGGAGGGGAAAATTGCCTAGCAAATCCGCCACTTCTCGACTCGCAGTAGGTCTGATGTCCGGAACCTCTATGGACGGCATCGACGCCGCCCTGGTGCGCATCAGCGGCGCGCCCGATAAGCCCCGCGTTAAACTGCTCGCGTTCCATTCGTTTCCCTATCCGCGCTGGCTCCAAAAGCGGCTCCTCAGTCTCGCGGCAGGAACGTCCACGACTACTAGCGAATTGAGCCGCCTTAATACTTTGCTCGGAGAACTATTCGGCGACGCCGCGGCCCGCGTCTGCGTGCGAGGGCGGGTAAAGCCGTCCCGCCTTTCCGTCGTCGGCTCGCACGGTCAGACGATTTTCCACTTCGGTGGATTCATATCGAAAAAGGGAAAGGATGAGGCGTGGGGCATTGATGTGACACGCCTGCCGGAGCTCCAGGGCGCTCTCGACGACGGAGCGCTTCCGGACGTTACTTATGTGGGAAGGCCCTCGACCCTTCAGATCGCGAATCCTGCGGTGATCGCCGAGATTGTCGGCGCTCCAGTCGTTGCCGAGTTCCGCTCCGCAGATGCCGCAGCCGGGGGCCAAGGCGCGCCGCTGGTGCCAATGGTGGATTATCTGTTGCTTCGTGACAAGAAGCAGGGAACCGTCGCGCTGAATATTGGGGGCATCGCAAACATCACCGTGATTCCCGCCGGCGCGAAACCCGAAGACGTGTTTGGATTCGACACCGGTCCCGGCAATATGATCATTGACGCATTGGTCCGACACTTCACCGCCGGCCGGAGCGATTTCGATAAGGGCGGAAGCATTGCAGCCCGCGGCAAGCTCCTGGACAACGTCTTGGCTGAGGCGATGGATTTTCCTTTCTTTTGCCAAACGCCCCCGAAGAGTGCGGGCCGCGAACAATTCGGCAGCGACTTCGTGAAGCGCTACTTTCTTTCGCAACGCGAAGCGCGATTCGAAGACCTCGTGCGCACCGCCACGGAGCTGACCGTGGCGACCATCGCCGGCGCGCTGGAGCAGTTCGTGTTTCCACGGGCCAGGGTGCAGCGGCTGGTGGTATCCGGCGGAGGCGCGCACAATCGCGTCCTGCTGGCAGGCCTACAGGCTTTCCTTCCCAACCTCTCGACCGATCTTTCCGACCGCTACGGTTTGCCCGTGGATGCCAAAGAGGCCATAGCCTTCGCTGTGCTCGCCGACCGCACCATGCGCGGGCTGCCCGGCAACCTCCCCAGCGTCACCGGCGCGCGCCGCGCGGTCGTGCTCGGCGCATTAACGCGTCCGTAAAGGTAGGGACCGGAGGCTAGAGGCTTGAGGCTTGGGGCCGGGGCCTTGGGGTCAGCAACCACCGACTCCAACCCCGGAAGACTAGTCGCAAGCCTCTAGTCTCTAACCTCTAGCCGCTATCTCCGGATGCCCAAGTACCAAAGGGAAACGATAGCAGCCTCGCGCAGGGAGTGCAGAGTGCGTTCGACGGGGTCGGCCTCAATGGGGCTGTCGGGCGCCGGCGATCCGTAGGCTACGATGCCCGCCGATCGAAACATGAGCGTGATTCGGTGGAGATGAAAGCCGTCGCTGACGGCGATGCAGGTATTCTGCTGGCGTTGCCTCAGGACGCGCGTGACGGCTTGGACGCTCTCGTAGGTGGTCTGGCTGCGGGAGTCGGCGAGAATCTTCTGCTCCGCCATGCCCTTTTGAATAAGGTAATCGCGGCCCACATCCGCTTCGGTGAAGCGCGGGTCGCCACCGCTGCCGCCCGTGGTGATCACAATAGGGGCCAAGCCTCGCTCCTCGAGATCGAAGGCGTGGTCGAGGCGCGCCTGGAAAACCGGGGAGGGTGCGCCGTTATATTCCGCCGCCCCGAAGACCACCAGCGCGCCGGCGGGCCGCGCCTCATCGCGGACGGCCTGCTCGCGGATGGTTCGATAGATGGTCCGCTCGCTCCAGCCGGCGGCCATCAGAACCAAAACGATCGCTAGCCCAATCGCGTGTCGAAGTCGCAAGGGGATCAGCCCAGGAATTCCTTCAATTCAGACTGCGGGACGCCGCCGGGACGAAGGAGGCGGGCACGCTCGCCGTCCAGTTCGACCACCGTGGATGCCAGCTCGCCCGCCGTGGGGCCGCCGTCCAGGATGAGCGGCAGCGCGTGGCCAATCTGCATGGCGACGTCGGCGGCAGTCGAGCACGCCGGCATCTCGGAAAGGTTGGCGCTGGTGCCCGTCAAGGGGCGGCTCGCCGCCTGGATGAGCGCGGTCGCCAGCGCCGCGTCCGGCCAGCGCAGGCCCACCTTGCCGGTGTTGGCGGTCACTTTCAAGGGGATTTGCCGGGAGGCGGGAACGATGATCGTCAGAGGCCCCGGCCAGAATTTTTTCGCCAGGGTAAAAAACAGGCGGGGAGGATCATTGGCCAGATCCACGGCCCGGTCGATCGAATCCACCAGCAGAGGAAGGGGCCGGTCTGCCGTCCGCCCTTTGATGCGGAAGACTTGACTGACCGCCGCCAGGTTAAAGGGATCGGCGCCCAATCCGTAGAAGGTGTCGGTAGGGAACGCCACGACCTTGCCGGACGAGATTAATCGCACCGCATATTCGATTACGAACTCCAGCCGCTGATTGTCCACCTTTAGGATTTCGGCCATGCGCAAGCCGCGAGAAGATTATTCGGGAAATCTGCGCTGACGCTAACATAAGCCGGCTGCCGGGTCAAGGACGGCATCCGATCGGCAAGTCCGCGAGCGGAAAGGCTGGGCTGCCTGGAGGGACCGCAGCACCGGCAGGCGGGTGCTGCGCTACCCTTCGTCACTCGCAAATCCTGCCCTACTTCGACTTCTGAAGCTCCAGCGCGTAGAGATAGCCATCCGTACTGCCGAAGTAGATGACGCCCTTCTCCACCACCGGCGAGGAGAGGATGGAGCCCAGCGTATACAGCTTGTTCACGGCGAGGACCATATCCTCCCAAAAGTTGGAAGCGAAGATAGCGGGGAAGTTTGGCTTGCCGTCCACGCCGATCAGACCCAGGGCGTCCTGCTTGCCGGACTCGGTCTGGAATTCCCACTTGTACTTCCCCGTCTGGAGATCCACGGCATGCAGCTTCCCGTTGAACGATCCAAAGTAGGCCATCTGGCCGGCGATGGCCGGGGACGAGAAGATGAACATTCCCGCCGGCAGGACGATCCCGGGCGTGCCGGTCTTGGCGTCGAGCGAGCGGAAGAAGGGCGGTTCGGAGGTGCCGAAGTAAACCACGCCGTCACGGACGGCGGGAGAGCTGATGACCCAGGTGCCGTGGTTTGAGAAGTTCCACTTGCGCTGGCCGGTTAGGGCGTCCAGGGCGTAGAGCTGCGAGTCGCGGCATCCGAAATAGACGGCGCCGTCCGCAATCGCCGCAGAGGATTGAATGCCCACTTGATTGAAATTCAGCGGATCTTCGCCGGTCTTGAACTTCCATTTCTCCTGGCCTGTCTGGGCATCGAGAGCGTAGAAGTAGCTATCCCAACTGCCCAAATAAACGAGGCCCTCGGAGATCGCCGGGGAGGAGTGCACGACGCCTCGCGTGGCAAACTTCCATTTCAGCTTTCCGCTGCCGGCGTCGAGGGCGTAGAAATTGTTGTCGCCGCTCCCGAAATAAACCAGCCCATTCGCAACGACGGGGGAAGAAAGGTAGAAATCCCAGGGGTCAGGAATGGTTTGATGGCGCGGTATGAGCCCGTGGATTCCTTTGGCCTCGAACTGCCGTTCGCCGGCGGTGTCGAATTTCCAAAGCAGCTTGCCGGTGGGCGGGTCGAGCGCATAGAAGCTGCCGTCGGCGCTGGAGAAATAAACCCCCTGGGCGGTGACGGCGGGAGAGGAGTTGACAGCGCCGTTGGTATGGAAATGCCACCTCGCTGTCCCATCGAGCGCGTCCACGGCGTAGAGGTTGCCGTCGTCGCTCCCGACGTAGACGGTGCCGGCGAATATCGCCGGAGAAGAGAAGATTCTGCGGGCGGTTTTGAACTTCCATTTGATCGCCTTGAATTCGGTGCTGCCTTCGCCAGGATAGACGCCCGTGTGCTGCGGGTTGGCGCGAAACATAGCCTGCTGCTCGTCTGCGTGGCTAGGGATGGCGAGCGATAAAAGAAGGAGGAAAGTCAGGAGGGCTAACGTTGCGGCCTTAGTTTTTGGCATGGAGCTTCCTTTACATGAAAGATGATGGTCACCCGAAGATAACCGCGCCATGCTGGCATGGGAGGCGATGCCGCGCAAGAAGACGAAATGACGCGAGGACAATTCGTCCCGCGCGTGCGGCGGCCTTCAGGTGGCACGAGTTTTTGGGATGTTGTTCTGCCGCGAAAATTTCTCTCCGTGTTCTCCGTGGTAGGAAAAGATTTCACACAGAGTTCACTGAGCGGCTCCGTGCGCTCGGTGTGAAATCTTTCGCGACGCAGAGGTCACTGAGAGGTTCTGGTTGCGGCCCTACCGCGCCGTAAGACGCCTCGGGCAGAAAAAGTATTCCCTTGACTTTCGCTTTTTCTTCGCCTATGCTTTGAGGCGCTGAAAAGCTGGTAGCGCAGCGTTTCCCGTCCCGCGGCTGCGGGACGCGCGCTACCCCGCGAGGGGACGCCGATGGCGGATGCGATCGTGCCGGTTTCGCAGGTGAGGCCGGAGTGGGCGGGCGCGGGACCCCGCTCCTCCGAGGCCTGCCTGCGCAGGCAGGGCGGAGACGCCGGGGCGCCGCTCCGCAGGCCGTGGACGCTGCCCGCGTGCGGTTTGGCGGTTTTCCACGGCGGCGCGGAGACGGCCCGGCTAAGCCATTACTTCCTGCCCCACCTGCTGCAGCAGGGCAAACGCGTGCTGATGCTCGACGGCGCCAACTGCGCCGACCCGCGGCTGCTGGAGCGTCTGGCCCGCCAACGCGGCGTGCCCTTCGCCGAGTTCAACCGGCAAATCGAGAGCGCCCGCGCCTTCACCTGTTTCCAGCTCACGGAACTGATCATGCGCGTGCCGCGGCTGCTGGCGGACTTTCCCGCCCAGGTGCTGGTCGTCACAGCTTTCCCGGAGCTCTATTACGACGAGGACGTGCAGGACTGGAACGCGCGCGGGGCCTTCGAGCGCGCGCTGACGGACCTGCGGCGCTGGTCGTCTCCCCTCGCTCCCGCCCCTCTCCGTAGCGCCGGGCTTCAGCCCGGCATCGCAGGTGCCCCGACAAATCGGGGCGCTACACAGCCGCTTACCATCGCGTTGTTTTCCTCGGCGGCGACGTTTATGCCTTCCCCGGCCCGGCGGCGTTTTTTTGAAAGAACCTGCGCCGCGGCCGTGGAAGTTTGGAGATTCGATGTGGGCGCGGACAATCGGCTGAGGCTGATTTGCACGCAGTCCGCGCCCAGGCTGGGAGAAATGGCCAGTGACGAGTGAAGAGTGACGAGTCAAGGCCGCTGGCTTGTCACTTGTCACTTGTCACTTGTCACTCGTCACTGGTCTTGACGGGTGCCTTATGGGACGGACGGTCGCCACTTTCCGACAACTGATCGAGCAGGAGTTGCGGTCCTGGGAGCAGGTCTTTGGCCGGGCGCTGCGCCGGGAGGAGCGCGTCTATCTGGAGGCGATGTTCCAGCGCGTGCGCCTTTACCTCCAGGCCTGCACGTACGAATATCCCGTGCACGCCATGGACGCCATCAACGTGACGATCGGCCTCGATCACGAAATGCGCCTGCG
>Ga0187771_10001611_pt1 | contig 15227 bp, 14 predicted proteins | sample 0116_SJ02_MP15_1_FD_133139 | JGI IMG/M metagenome (GOLD analysis project Ga0187771, IMG submission 133139) | Tropical peat soil microbial communities from peatlands in Department of Meta, Colombia - 0116_SJ02_MP15_10_MG | ecosystem: Environmental > Terrestrial > Soil > Wetlands > Peat | place...
CTCCTGAATGGAACGCGACCGCTTCTATTTCTCGGTGGGATACCCGTTTTCGTTCCAGGCCTTCCAGCCTCCGTCCATCGAGACCGCGTTCGCGTAGCCCATCTGCCGCAGCGCATCGGCAGCGAGCGCGGAACGATAGCCCCCGCCGCAGTAAAGGATCACTTCGGTGCTCGTCTCCGGAATGGCCTTCTCGATGTCGCGTTCGATCACTCCCTTGCCCAGATGCAGCGCCCCGGGAATGCGCCCGCGGGCCACTTCGTTGTCCTCGCGCACGTCCACGATGGTTAGGCGTTCGCCCTTGTCCAGGCGCTTCTTCACTTCCTGTACGTTGGTCTCGCGAATTCGCGACTTGGCTTCATTGACGAGCTTCAGAAAACGGCTGCTGTGCTGCATGGCGTTCTCCTCTGTTCGAGCGGCTGGGCCGTAAGGATTTCACGTCCCCCGGCGGGACTGGCTGGCCGCCGTTCTCGTGCCGGCTCAGGGCTTGGGCGCCGGTTTCTCTCCCTCTTTCGGCTTGGAAAGCGAGCGCAGGTAATTGATGACGTTCCACTTCTTCTCATCCGGGGTCCGGTCGCCCTCCGGCGGCATTTTCCCCATCCCTTTCGTCAGGATATAGAAGAGCTCGCCGTCGGTGAATTTCCCAAGCGATTCCGGTTTCCGGTAATCCGGAAGTTTCAATTCCATCTGCTCGGCCAGGTCGCCTTTGCCGTCGCCGTCCTTCCCGTGGCACATGGCGCACTGTGAGGAATAAAACCTTGCTCCGGCGGCGACGGACGCTTCCGTGGGCTTGACGGGGTTGGCCCGCTGCGCCTCTTCCGCCGGAATGCTGTAGCCCTCCGGAAAGCGCGCATCCTTGGGTTTCTCCTCTGCGGGCTTCTGCTGGACGGCGCCCGCGGCCAGCGCCACGAGCAACGCAGCCGTGCTCACCAAGACCGCTTTCATGGGTTCGATCCTCCTTCTTCGTGGAGCAGACCAGGCCACGGGCCGGCGGCCCGCCGCGCATTCTACTTCATATCCCGCCAGTTCGCGCCCGCCTTCAGGTCCACCACCAGCGGCACGCGCAGAGGGTGCACACGTTCCATAGCGTCCTTCACCAGCGTGCGCAGCTCCTCGAGCCCCGCCCGCGGCACTTCAAACAGCAGCTCGTCGTGCACCTGGAGCGTCATGCGCGCGCCCAGTTTCGAACCCGCCAGTTGGCGGTCAATCTCGATCATGGCCAGTTTGATCAGGTCCGCCGCGGTACCCTGCAGCGGCGTGTTCAGCGCGATGCGCTCGCCCAGCGCGCGCATCGCTCCCTGGGGCGACTGGATCTCCGGAACCGGCCGGATGCGGCCGAACAGCGTGCGCGTAAATCCGGTCTTCCGCACTTCGTCCAGATGGCGATCGAGATAGTCCTTCACTCCGCGGTAGCGCGCGAAGTAGGCGGCGATGAATTTCGCCGCTTCCCCCCGGTCGATTCCGAGCTGCTGCGCCAGACCGAACGCGGATAGCCCGTAGATGATCCCGAAATTCACCGCCTTCGCCGACCGGCGGTGCTCCGCCGTTTGCGCCAGCGGGCCCACGCCGAACACCAGCTCCGCCGTGCGCGCGTGGATGTCTTCGCCGCGCTGGAACGCTTCCACCAGCACCGGGTCTTCGGAGAAATGCGCCAGCAGCCTCAGCTCGATTTGCGAATAATCGGCGGAAACGAGCAGCATCCCCTTTTCGGCCACGAACGCCGCACGGATTTGCCGGCCCGCCTCGCCGCGCACGGGAATGTTCTGCAGGTTGGGACTCGACGAGCTCAGCCGTCCCGTGGCCGTCCCCGTCTGGCTCAGCCGCGTGTGCAGCCGGCCGTCCACGGGACTCACCAGGCGCGGCAGCGCGTCCACATACGTGGATTTCAGCTTCGCCGCTTCGCGGTATTCCAGCACTTTTTTCGGCAGCGGGTGCTTTGCCCCCAGCTCTTCCAGCACGTCCGCCGCAGTGGAACGAGCTCCCGTCTTGACCGACTTCCGCGGCGCGGGCAATTTCATTTGATCGAACAGCACCTCGGCGAGCTGCGACGGCGAATTGATGTTGAACGCCGCCCCCGCCATTTCGTGGATCTCTTTTTCCCGCGCCGCAATTTCGCCTTCGAGCGAGCGCGAGATGGCCGCCAGCGCCTCCGGGTCAATGCGCACTCCGGCGCGCTCCATGCGCGCGAGCACGGGCGCGAGCGGGAGATCGATCCGCTCGTACGCCTCCACCAGGCCCTGCTGCTCCACTTCCGCGCGCAACTGCGGGCCCAGCCGCGCGAGCCACACGGCCTTCTCCGCCGCGGTTACCGCGGGCGCCGCATTCAGATGCCGCACGGCCACGTCTTCCAGGTCGTGCTTCGTCGTGGTCGGCCGCAGGAGATAGGAATACAGCCGCACCGCGTGGCGCACCCCGGCGAGCCCGCCCTCCGGCGCGAGAAGCAGCTCGACCAGTTTGGGATCGTGCACCGTTTTGGCCCGCGTGCCATCGCTCAGCCAGGCCTCCAGCGCTTCACGCATTCCCGCGCGGCCCTCCACGTCCACCGTTGCCGAGGTCTCCGGTCCCGTCGCAACCGCGACCGCTCCAGCTCGGCTGCCGAATCCGGGGTCTTCTTCTTCCTCCGCTCCTTCCGCTGGCAGCTCTTCCACCCACAGCGCGGCTTCTTGCGTCCCGGAAATCTGCGCCACGAACTCTCGAAACGCCCGCGGTGTAGTCAGGCTCCGCGCCGGCGCGCCGACAGTCGGCGGCGGTGGCGGAGGCGCGAGTTCGCGCAGCAGCGTGCTGAACCCGAACTCGGCGTAGAGCCCGCGAAGCGCTCCCGCATCGGGCGCGGCCGGCTGGAGAGACCCAAGGTCGAGATCCAGCGGCGCGTGGGTATCGATGGCGGCCAGCTTCTTCGACAGCACCACCATCTCGCGCGAATTTTCCAGCGCCTCGCGCCAGCGCTTGCTCGTGACCTCCGCGGCATGCTCGAGCGCTGCCTCCGCCGAGCCGTACTTCTGGATCAATTCTCTCGCGCCCTTTTCCCCGATCCCCTTCGCGCCCGGGATGTTGTCGATGGAATCGCCCATGAGCGCCATCACGTCGGTCACGCGTTCCGGAGGCACGCCCACAAGTTCCTCGACCTTCTTCTCATCCGCCAGCAGGTCTCCTTTGCCCGGATTGAACACGCGAATCCGCCCGCCGCCGGGCACCAGGTCGCGGACGAGTTGGAGCATGTCTTTGTCCGCCGTAACGATAAAGACCTCCAGCCCGCGCTCCGCGGCCTGCCTGCTGAGCGTGCCGATCACGTCATCCGCCTCGTAGCCCTCCCGCGCCACCATCGGCAGCCGCATCGCCTCGCACAGCCTACGCACCATGGGAAGCTGGATCGCCAGCTCCTCCGGCATCGGCGGCCGCTGCGCCTTGTATTCCTTGAACAGCTCGTCGCGGAAAGTCGGCCCGGGCAAATCGAACACCACGGCCAGATAGTCCGGCGACCAGTCCTTCGCCAGTTTCCGCAGCATGTTGGCGAACACGTACGGCACTTTCGTCGGTAGCCCGCTCGGACCGCGCAGCCGTTCCATCGGCGCATAAAACGCCCGGAAGACAAAGCCCATGGCATCAATCAGGAACAGCCGCTTGGCAGAGGTGGATGACATCAGTGGCCGGGAAATCCGAGAAGCGGCGAGTATAGCACCGGGTCTTCGTGCCCCGGTTTCCCAGATGCCAACCCAAACGCGTTCGTGCCGCTCCGCGTAGCGGCGCTGCCTGCGCGTCGTTGCCTGCCCGCCATCCAGAGGAAACTTGGGGTTACAAATCACAGACAAACAGCCACGCGCCGGGCAGTGAATTTGTTGTATGATAGACACACTCGCTGAAATCCGAGCCAAAATGTCCCTGTATATCCTTATATTTCAATCATTTGGAAAGCGCCCTTTGGCCGCTGACTTGCTTCCTGTCGAATAATCGATGCCCTTTCAGACCACAATTCAGCGCGCCGTCGAGACGGCTGGTGTAGGCCTCCACACCGCCGTGCCGGGCCGCCTCAGGCTCGCTCCTGCGCCTGCGGATACCGGGATCGTCTTCCGTCGCACCGACCTCGATAATTTCCCCATCGAAGCGCATGTGGGCAACGTCGCCCGGGTCAGTTACGCCACCAGCCTGATGAAAAAGGGCGTGCTCATCTCCACCACCGAGCATCTGCTGGCCGCGCTCTATTCTTGCGGTGTGGACAACTGCTTCGTGGACTTGGACGCCATCGAGGTGCCCATTCTGGACGGGTCCGCTCAGCCCTTCATTGAGATGCTCAGCCGCGCCGGCCTGCGCACCCTGCGCCGCCGCCGCCGCTACTTGCGCGTGGTGAAGCCGCTCGAATTTACCGACGCCGGGCGCCGCATCGGAATCTATCCCGCCGACGAATTCCGCGTGCAGTGCTCCATCGATTTCCCGCATCCGGCCATCGGACGGCAGCACGTGGACTTGCGCGTGGACCGCGAAACCTTCAGCCACCTGCTGGCCCCGGCGCGTACCTTCGGCTTCGAACGCGATTTCCCCGGCATGCGCAACATGGGCCTGATCCGCGGCGGCTCGTACGACAACGCCCTGGTGCTCTCCGACGAAGCGGTGCTGAACGGGCCGCTGCGCTTCGCCGACGAGTTCGGACGCCATAAAACGCTCGACCTGATCGGCGACCTGGCGCTCGTGGGCCGTCCGCTCCGCGCGCTGGTTGTGGCGCAGCGGGCAGGTCACGCCCTGCACACTCAGCTCGTCACCCGCCTGCTGGCCGATCCCGCGCTTTGGACGGAAACGGCTGCGGAAGTTCCCGCGCGCGCGCGCGCCGCCGCATCCCGAAGCTTCGGGACCGCTCCCGCCCCCGCGGATTAGCCTCCGTCTGATAATTGGCCTTAGGGGGTCGGAGCCTGCCTGCGGCAAGCAGGCTTCAGCTCCGACATCCGAGGCCCTCCGAACGCGGGGCTTTAGCCCCTGAGGCCCATCTTTCCAAAACCTCGCATCCTCCCGTAGCCGTGAGTGGTTCACACCCTCTCGGGATACACAGCTTCCCAAATCCTCCATGCAAAGCGAGAATAGAACCTCGATGCCGAGCCGAGCCCCAGCCCTGGCCGAATTCTCCGCGGTGATCCTGGCCGCGGGGAAAGGCACGCGGCTGCGCTCCAATACCGCCAAAGTGCTGCATCGCGCGGGCGGACGCACGCTCGTGGAGCACGTCGTGCGCGCCTGCCTCCCGCTGCGCGCGCGCGAAATCGTGGTGATCGTCGGACATCAGCCGGAAACGGTAGCCGCCTGCGTCGCGCCCCTCGGCGCGCGCACCGTTCTCCAGGAGCCCCAGAACGGCACCGGACATGCCCTGCGCGTGGCTCGAAACAAACTCGATCGGCGCGCCAAATACGCGCTGGTAATGCCCGGCGACGCGCCCCTCATCCGCACCGAATCTCTCGAGCGGCTGGCCCGCGCGCATCTGGCCAGCGGTGCCGCGGCCACCATCCTCACCGCCATGCTCGTTGAACCCACCGGCTACGGCCGCATCGTCCGCAAATCGGACAACAGCGTGGCCCGCATCGTAGAAGAGAAGGCGGCCTCGCCGGACGAGCGCGCCATTCAGGAAATCAATTCCAGCCTCTACGCCTTCACCCTCGACGCGTTGTGGCCCTGCCTGGACGCCCTGCGCCCGGATAACGTCCACAAAGAGCTGTACCTCACCGATGCCGTCGCGCTCTTGAACGAGCGCGGCCGGCGCGTGCTGGCCGAAGTGGCCGGAGATGCCCAGGAAGTGCTCGGGTGCAACACGCGCGCCGAACTGGCCGAGGTGGACCGCATCTTCCGCGACCGCAAACGCCGCGAACTGATGGACGCGGGTGTGACCATCTATCTGCCGGAAACCGTGCTGGTCGATCCCGGCGTGCGCGTCGGCCCCGACACCGTCATTGAACCCTGCGTGCACTTGCTGGGCGAAACGCGCATCGGCGCGAATTGCGCCGTTCGCACGGGCAGTGTGCTGACCGATGCCGTGCTGGAAGACGGAGTCACCGTGCGCGAGCACTCCGTCGTTACGGCCAGCCGCGTGCGTGCCGGCGCTCGCGTGGGCCCCTTCTCCCATGTCCGCGAGGGCGCCGAGATCGGTCCCGGCGCTCGCGTCGGCAACTACGTCGAAGTGAAGAAATCGCGCCTCGGCGAGCTCGTCAAGGCGCAACACCTCACCTATATCGGCGACGCTTCGATCGGCCGCGGCACCAACGTCGGCGCCGGCACCATCACCTGCAATTACGACGGCGTGCGGAAAAATCGCACCACGATTGGCGCGCAGGTCTTCATCGGCAGCAATACCGCCCTCGTCGCTCCCGTCCGCGTCGGCGACCGCGCCTACGTGGCCGCTGGCTCGACCATCACCGAAGATGTGCCCGCCGATGCTCTCGGCATCGCCCGCGGCCGTCAGGCCACGAAACCCGGCTGGGCCGCGGCCCGCCGCAAGGAACTCGCCGCTGCGCCCAAGCCGGCAAAACGCGCTGCAACGAAGCGCCCGCGCCCCGCCCGCCGGCATGCGAAGAAGCGCAACCGCCGCAATCGAATCCGCTGACCGCGTGTTAGAATCTTCCAGGGAGATCCCAAGATGAAATTCGGCGTCGTCGTGTTTCCGGGCTCCAACTGCGACCACGATACGCACCACGCCCTTGGCGCGCTTCTACGCCAGCCCGTGGAGTTCATCTGGCATCAATCCGAAGACCTTGCCGGATGCGACGCCATCATCCTTCCCGGCGGTTTCGCCTACGGTGACTACCTCCGCACGGGCGCTATCGCCCGTTTTTCTCCGGTGATGCGCTCGGTCACCAAATTTGCAAAGTCCGGCGGGCTCGTGCTGGGCATCTGCAACGGCTTTCAGGTGCTGCTCGAAAGCGGCCTTCTCCCCGGCGCCGTCCTGCGCAATGCCGGCCTGCGCTTTGTCTGCGAGCACGTGTACATTCGCGTCGAGCATGCGGACACGGCGTTCACTCGCGCGGCGCGCCCCGGCCAGGTCCTGAAAATTCCCATCGCGCATTCCGACGGCAACTACTTCTGTGATCACGCGACGCTCCGCGAACTGGAGCGGAACGGCCAGATCCTGTTCCGCTACGTGGCTCCCGACGGCCGCGACGCGCCCGAATGGAATCCCAACGGCGCTCTCGCCAACATTGCCGGCATCATCAGCCGCGAGGGGAACGTCGCCGGCCTGATGCCCCATCCCGAACGCGCCGCCGAATCGCTGCTCGGCTCCGACGACGGCCTGGTGATCCTGCGATCCATGGTGGAAACGCTTGCGGGCCGCGAGCGAACCCCCGCCGTCGCCGAACGGATTCCGGCGTAGCCGCGCCGCATGATCGCAACAGAAATTAAGGTAACGCCGCAAGTCGCCGCCGAGCACGGCCTTTCCGCCGACGAATACGCGCGTGTGCAGAAAATCCTCGGCCGCGATCCCAACATCACCGAGCTGGGCATTTTCAGCCTTATGTGGAGCGAACACTGCTCCTACAAGTCCAGCAAGGTGCATCTGAAGCGCCTGCCGATTAAAGGTCCCCAGGTCGTCCAGGGGCCCGGCGAAAACGCCGGCGTGGTGGACATCGGCGGCGGCTGGGTCGCCGCGTTCAAAATCGAATCGCACAACCATCCCAGCTTCGTCGAGCCGTTCCAGGGCGCGGCCACCGGCGTGGGCGGGATCCTGCGCGACATTTTCACCATGGGCGCGCGCCCCATCGCCGTGCTCGATTCGCTCCGTTTCGGGCCTATCACGGAGGGCGCGGGCGCCACGCCGGAAGAAGTCGCCCGCAATCGCCGCATCCTGGACGGCGTGGTGCGCGGCATCGGCTTCTACGGCAACTGTTTCGGCGTTCCCACCGTCGGCGGCGAGGTCGCTTTCGAGCCCTGCTATTCGGCCAACCCCCTCGTGAACGCCCTCGCGCTCGGTGTGGCGCGCCGCGACGAGCTGTTCTTTGCCCGCGCCCGCGGTGAGGGCAATCCCGTCATCTACGTCGGTGCGAAGACCGGGCGCGACGGCATCCACGGCGCCTCGCTCCTCGCTTCCGCTGAGTTCACGGAGGAATCCCAGCAGAAGCGCCCAAACGTCCAGGTGGGCGACCCGTTCCTCGAAAAGCTGCTGCTCGAGGCGTGTCTCGAAGCCATGCACACCGGCGCCGTCGTAGCCATTCAGGACATGGGCGCCGCCGGGCTTACCTGCTCGACCTGCGAGATGGCCTCGCGCGGCGCCACGGGAATCGAAATCGACCTGGCGCGCGTGCCGCAGCGCGAAACCGGAATGTCGCCCTACGAAATCATGCTGAGCGAATCGCAGGAGCGCATGCTGCTGGTGGCGGAACGCGGGCGGGAAGAGGAAGTGCTTCGCGTCTTCCGCAAGTGGGAGCTGGACGCGGTGGTCATCGGCCGGGTCACCTCCGACGGCATTCTGCGCGTGCTCGATCACGGCCGCCTGGCCGCGGAAATTCCCGCCCATCCTCTCGCGGAAGAGGGCCCGGTGTACTCCCGGCCGCTGGCCGCGCCCCCCCGGCCGGCGCGTGAGGAATCAATTGTCACCTTCGCGCCCGAAGGCACTGACCTCACCGCCAATCTCACGAAGCTTCTCGCCGCCCCGGCGATTGCCTCGAAGCGCTGGATCGTCCAGCAGTACGACCACATGGTGCGCACGAACACCGTGGTTGCGCCCGGCGCTGGCGATGCCGCGCTCGTGCGCGTCAAGGAGACGGGCCGCGGGCTGGCTCTCGCCGTGGACGGCAACGGCCGCTGGTGCCATCTGGACCCGCGCCTCGGCGCCATGCACGCCGTGGCGGAAGCGGCGCGAAACGTGGCCTGCGTCGGCGCGCGCCCCCTCGCCGCCACCAACTGCCTCAATTTCGGCAACCCCGAAAAGCCGGAAATCATGTGGCAGTTCAGCCAGGTGATTGACGGCCTGAGCGAGGCCTGCCGCGCCCTCGGCGTCCCCATCACCGGCGGCAACGTCAGCTTCTACAACGAAACGCTGGGACGCGGGATCTATCCCACGCCCACCGTCGGCGTGCTGGGGTTGCTCGACGACGATTCGCGCGCGCTCCACATGGGATTCCGCGCCTCGGGCGACGCGATTCTTCTTCTCGAGGGGGCAGGCCCCGCGACGGCAACTCCAGCCGCTTCGGAGATGCGCCGCGAATTCTCTTCCAGCGAATATGCGCGCACGATCCACTCCCTCGTCGCCGGATCTCCTCCCGCGATGGATTTGGCCGCGGAGAAGCGCCTGATGGAAGCGCTCGCCGCTCTGGCGGCGGAGCGGTTGCTCCATTCCGCGCACGACCTGAGCGATGGCGGCCTGGCCGTTGCGCTGGCGGAAAGCGGTTTCGCCTCCTTCTTTGCCACCGAATCGCTCGGCGCTGACGTCGCCCTCGAGGGCGGCGAGCCTGCCGAATGGGCCCTGTTCGGCGAACGCGGTGCGCGCGCCATCGTCACAGCGTCGCAGAGCGCTCTTGCCGCCATCCGGCAGTTTGCGGCACAATATGAGTTGGGCTTGCGCACGCTCGGGACCGTCGCTCAGGGGACTTTCCGCATCCGGTTCAACGGTAGGGATGTTGTCTCTTCCCCTGTTGCTGCACTCTGCGCCTCCTGGACACACTCGCTGGAACGCGCGCTCGCGGCCCGCTGAGCCACGATTTGTACTCCTCGGTGCATCCGCGGGACGACCGCCTGCATGACCATTGCGGGGTCGTCGGCGTGTATGGCCACACGGAAGCCAGCAAGCTCGCCTACCTGAGCCTCTACTCCCTCCAGCACCGCGGGCAGGAATCCGCGGGCATGGCCTCCAGCGACGGCCAGGAACTCTATAGCCACCGGCGCATGGGCGTCGTTTCCGAAATTTTCACCGGCGACGTGCTGGCGAATTTGCCGGGCGACTCCGCGATCGGCCACACCCGTTACTCCACCGCCGGCGACACCTCGCTGAACAACGCGCAGCCCATCGTCACCGACTGCAACCGCGGCAAGCTGGCCCTGGCCCATAACGGCAACCTCACCAACGCGAACGAGCTGCGCCGGAAGATGGAGCGCAAAGGCGCGATTTTCCAGACCACCAGCGACACGGAAGTGATCGTGCACCTGGCCGCCCGCAGCTCCGCCCGCACCCTGCCCGGTGCGCTCGCCGACGCGCTCCACCAGGTGGAGGGGGCCTACTCCCTTGTCCTGCTGACCCGCGATGAACTTTACGCCATCCGCGACCCGCGCGGCTTTCGCCCCCTGGCCCTCGGCCGCCTGGATGGCGCCTGGGTGGTGGCTTCGGAAACGTGCGCCTTCGACCTGATCGGCGCCGAATTCCTGCGCGACGTGGAACCCGGGGAAATGCTGCGCATCTCCCGCACCGGCCACGAGTCCATCCATTTTTCGCCCGAAAAGCCCCACCAGCACTGCATCTTCGAACACGTCTATTTTTCCCGCCCGGACAGCATGGTCTTCGGCCGTTCCGTGCAGCTGAGCCGCGAGAAGCTGGGCCGCTGGTTGGCGCGCGAGCATCCCGTGGACGCGGACATGGTCGTGCCCGTGCCCGACTCCGGCGTGCCCGCGGCCATCGGCTACTCCCTCGAGTCGGGCATCCCTTTCCAGATGGCCCTCATCCGAAATCATTACGTGGGGCGCACGTTCATCGAGCCGCGGCAATCCATCCGGGACTTCGGCGTCAAGCTGAAGCTGAACCCCGTGCGCCGCCTGCTGGAGGGCAAACGCGTTGTGCTGGTGGACGATTCCATCGTTAGGGGCACCACCAGCCGGAAAATCGTCCGCATGGTGCGGGAGGCGGGCGCGGTGGAAGTCCACATGCGCATCAGTTGCCCCCCCACCGTCTCGCCCTGCTACTACGGCGTGGACACCCCCACCCGCGAGGAGCTCATCGCCGCGCAGCACTCCGTCGAGGAGATCCGCCAGTACATCGGCGCCGACTCGCTCGGCTATTTGTCTTTGGAGCACCTGCGCGACTCCGTGGCAGATACGGAAGGAAAGTTCTGTACGTCTTGTTATACCGGTGTCTATCCCACCGAACTCGTTCAATTGGAGGTAGCGACAGGCCGTGGCTGCCAGTAAAAACCCGCCCACCCAGGAGTCGCTCGCCGCTCGCGAACGCATGCTGCGCGAGGTGCGCGGCTGGCTCTGGGTCATCCTCGCCTTCCTGTTCATTCAGGGAACGCTGGTGCAGGCCCGCGTCATCCCCTCCGAGTCCATGGTGAAAACGCTGCTCATCGGAGACCACGTGCTGGTCAGCCGGTTCGGCTACGACGCGGAAGTGCCCTTCACCGGCCTTCACGTCACCCTGTGGCGGCATCCTCAGCGCCAGCAGATGATCGTCTTCCACGCCCCGCTCGGCGACCATCCCGATTACGTCAAGCGCATCATCGGCATGCCCGGCGACACCCTGGAAATCCGCGCCGGCGCCGTCTGGATCAACGGCAAGCCGCTCACCGAACCCTATCTCGCCGACACGCCCGACACCTGGGAAAACCGCAAGCCGATTGTCGTGCCCCCCGACTCTTATTTCGTCATGGGCGACAACCGCAACAACTCCTACGACAGCCGCTTCTGGGGATTCGTGCCGCGCTCCGCAATTGTGGGCACCCCGCTGTTCATCTATCTTTCGCTCGATGCGCCCAGCGAAGCCTGGCAGCCGGGCCACATCCGCGAGCGGCTGAGCGCCTATGGCATGGCGCTGCTGCATCCCGGCCACATCCGGTGGAACCGGTTGTTCGTGCCGTTCTGATCCCCAGCCCGAATCATCGGCATCGGGATTCAGGACGCGCGACCCGGAAGCTTTCCTCACTCGACCCATGCGTTACACAGACGCAGGTGTTGACATCGCCCGTGCTGACCGCGCGAAACAGCGCATCCGGCACCTGGCCGGCCGCACCTTCACCTCCGGCGTGTTGAACGACATCGGGGCGTTCGGCGCGCTCTATCAGCTCGACCGCAAACGCTGGAAGGATCCCGTGCTGGTGGCCAGCGCCGACGGCGTCGGCACCAAGCTGAAGATCGCCTTTGCCATGGGCGTGCACTCCACCGTGGGCGTGGACATTGTGAACCACTGCGTCAACGACGTCCTCACCCAGGGCGCCGAGCCGCTTTTCTTCCTCGACTATCTGGCCATGGGCAAGCTGGAGCCCGCGGTGGTCGAACAGATCATCGAAGGCATGGCCGGAGCCTGCAGGCTGGCCGGATGCGCCTTGATCGGCGGCGAAACCGCGGAAATGCCCGATTTCTATCCGTCCGGCGAATACGACCTGGCGGGATTTATTGTCGGCGCGGTGGAACGCGAACGTATTCTGGATGGTTCCGCGGTGCGCGCGGGAGACGTGCTGCTCGCTCTGCCTTCCACCGGGCTGCACACGAACGGCTATTCCCTCGCGCGCAAACTCGTCTTCGACGTGGCCGGCCTGAAGCCCGATACCTACGTCGCGGAACTCAACAACAAAGTGGGCGCGGAGCTGCTCCGCCCGCACCGCTGCTATCTCCCCGCCGTCCGCGAGATGCTGCGGCGCGGCTGGATTTCCGCGCTCGCCCACATCACCGGCGGCGGGATCACCGGCAACTTGCCGCGCGTGCTGCCGCGCAACGTCCAGGCCCGCGTCGAGCTCGGCTCCTGGCCGGTTCTTCCCGTCTTTCGCTGGCTGGCTCAGCTCGGCAGCATGGACCCGGCGGAATTGCTGCGCACCTTCAACCTCGGCGCGGGAATGATTCTGATTGTGCCTCCGAAGAATCTGCGCGCGGTCGAAGCCCATCTCAAGCGCCGCCGCGAAAAATTCTTTCCGATCGGAAGGATCGAGCCCGGAAAGCCTTGCGTGGTCTACTCCGGCCAGTTGCCCCTCTGACACCGCCTCACGGTGTTATCCCGACCCTGTAGCTCAGGTCCCGCCATTGTCCGGCGTTCTTTGCCGGACGATGGCTGACCTGAGGTAGTAGGGACGCGCTTCGTGACGCGAAGGCTGGACTTGTTCATTCTCGTTTTTCGATTTTCGATTTTCGAATTTGGGTCTCGGAATTTCGCCTTCAGCTTCCTGCTTTAGGCGGGCGCCCGATGACGCTCAATCCCCCGCGCGCTTCTTTCGTCACCGTGCCCGGGGCCTGCTCCTCGGGCGCAGCCGTTACCCGCGACTGGAGTTTGGCCTCGAGCTGCCGCAGGCTTTCGATCAGCGCTTGCAGCTCGTCCAGCCGGCGCCGCACCGCCGTTTCCAGATTGCGTTCCATCTGCTCCGCGTCGCGCCTCTGCCGGGCCATTTCCCCGCTCAGCTTCTCGTTCAGCGATGCGATCTGCTGGTGGAGATAATTCTCGGTGTCCCGCAGCATGCGCTGTTCGCGCCTCGCCAGCCGCCTCATCTCGTTCCACACCACCCACAGGCAGACGCCCAGCGCCAGCGAGCTGGCCAGCAGAATGGCCAGCATGAGATTTGCGGGCGAGTGCAGAAAATCCGGCAACGCCATCTCCTCCTGCGCGAGCCTCCTCCGAAGCGAAGACGTTTAGTATAACGCGCCGCGCGCGGGCTTCCTGCCGCACCGGTGCGCTGCGATGCGGATTGGTCAACCCTTGTAACCGTGTAACTCTTTATTCCGCGCCGCTGGCGTAGGCGGGATGCTGCGCCGGGGCGCGCCGCGGCAGTTCGCGCGCCAATTTTCGCAACCAGCGAAGCTCGGTTTGGAATTGGGCGATCGTCAGGCTGACTGCCCACACCGCCTCGTGATACGGGTGGCCCACCTCATCGAAAATGCCTCTCAGCGTGGCCTGCTCGCGCGCGAGTTCCGCGCCCAGGAACTTTTGCCGGCGGCGAACCTGCTCGCGCACCACCCGCGGGCTGGCCTGCCAGGAAAGCGCGAGCCAGGTGAGAAACGCCGGACGGTCGCGCCCCCTCGTCCACGCTTCGCGTTCGAGCGCGCCGGCCAGCGCCCGCCGGCCGTTTTCCGTTGTCCGGTAGACGCGCCGGTCGGGCCCCGCGGCGGGCTCCGTTGACTCCACCTCGGCGAGCAGACCCTGCCGCGCCAGCTTCTCCAGCGAGTAATACACCTGCGGGCGGGAAATCCCCGCCCAATCGCGCACCTCGCGGCGCTCCAGCTCGAGGTTGGCTTGGTAGCCGTGCATCGGCTTTTCGGCGAGCAGACTGAGCAACACCAGATCCGGAGTCGTCAACTCGCGCTGCCGGCGGCGTCTCTCCAGTGGCGCAGGCTTCAGCCTGCGCGCTGTTGGCATCCGTCCCGTGTCAGGTGCACGCAACGCCTTGCTCCGCCGCACCGGTTCTGTAGGGGCATCCGCCGCGGCGGATGCCCCTACCTCCCAGCCCGCTGGACTCGAAGCTTCCGTTCCTCGGCCTTTCTCTTCCGGCTCCAATACCACCACTGGCGCTGCGGCGCGGGCAGGCGCCGGTTGCGCGCCTGCGCGACGGCCGCGGTGAACACATCCAGCAAGCAGAGGTCCTGCGCCTGGCCGGTCGCGCGGCACAACTCCTCGTACAGCGATTTCGGATTGCGCCGGGCCAGCGCGGCCACGCTGCGAATGCCCAGCCGTTCGAAATCGCGGAGCATCGAGGGCCCCACGGACTCCAGGTCGCTCAATTGCCTTGGTTCGCGCATCGAAAAATTCTCCTTGCCGTCCGTTTGGCTGTCTGCTAGCCTCTACTAGTCTAATTTAGACTACTGAGCGTGTCAAGGAGGAAATCGAATGCTGCGCTGGTTTTCCGCTGTGCTCGTCGCCGCCGCTCTCGCTGCGGCGGCAACTCTCGCGGGACCCCGTCCCGCCCAGGAGAAGAAACCGATGATTAAGAAGTCGACTCCCGTCCTGTTCGTCGCCGAGATCGAGCCCTGCGTCCACTTCTGGACCGAACGGCTCGGCTTCGAGAAAACCGCGGAGGTCCCGGACGGCAACAAGCTCGCCTTCGTCATCCTTAGGAAAGGCAACGTCGAGCTGATGTACCAGTCCTACGCCAGCGCGGAAAAGGATGCGCCCGCCATGGCCCAGATTGCGCGCAAGGGACCCACGTTCCTCTATATCGAAGTGGAGGATTTGGAGGCCGTCAAAGCCGCGATCCAGGGCGCCGAGGTCGTCCTGCCGGAGCGGACCACCTTCTACGGCGCCCGCGAAATCGGAATCAAGGATCCGGGCGGGCATTACCTGACGTTCGCGCAGTTCACCGCCCCACCCCAGCACTAGCGGGCGCCGTTAGGGGGTCGGAGCCTGCCTGCGGCAAGCAGGCTTCAGC
>Ga0187771_10001612_pt1 | contig 15226 bp, 11 predicted proteins | sample 0116_SJ02_MP15_1_FD_133139 | JGI IMG/M metagenome (GOLD analysis project Ga0187771, IMG submission 133139) | Tropical peat soil microbial communities from peatlands in Department of Meta, Colombia - 0116_SJ02_MP15_10_MG | ecosystem: Environmental > Terrestrial > Soil > Wetlands > Peat | place...
AAACACGAGACTGACCGCGAACTATCTCGTCGCCACTGATCTAAGCTCATCATAAAAAGCACGGAAGTATCGGCAAGTGCGATGGACGGTTGCGAATTGTAACGCAGAGAAAAGAGGGCGCCCGTCCTTAAACTTCTGGTAGCGGTCAGACTTCCTCGAAAGGACGAGTTGATTTATGCGCTCGCATGCCCGCCCGATACTATGGGCACCTGGAATGATGAGGGTAAATGGTTTGTTCCGTTTGTTCCGGTTGGCGAGGAGGGGTCGCTGCAACGCATAGAGAGCACAAGCCTTATTCAGTTGCTTGTCCTTTCGATCCCCACCGCCCCTACCAATATCTCCTTCATTAAGCGTGACTTGTAAATTCCCGAGGGCCACGAGGGGCCATTAACGCTAGGCAACTTGCGCCGGGTCTCAGGCGCCAGCGCCGCCCACTCCTCCGCCCCTTCGGCCATTGACAAAGGTGGCTTTTGCGCCTTCCAGATTCTTGCTATAGTTTCTCGGCCTTGACGGCGCATGCGCATTCGTCGAGGAAGGAGCGTGAGCGAGCTCATGGCTACGGATCGCAGACCAGAGTATTTCAAGGGCGCACAACTGAAAGTGGGCATCATTGGCTGCGGTTACGTGGGCCTGCCGCTGGCTCTGCGTTTTGCCGAAGCCGGCCACCGGGTCATCGGCTTCGACACGGACGCGGGAAAAGTCAGCAAGCTGAACGCCGGAAAGTCATATATCGAGCACATCCCCCAGACCAAGATCCAGCAATTCGTGAACAGCAGGCATTTCTCCGCTACCACCGACTTCACCCGTCTGCGCGAGGTGGACGCCATGCTCATCTGCGTGCCCACCCCGCTGGACGAGCGCCGCGAGCCGGACCTTACCTACGTGGAACAGACGGCCAGGTCCGCCAGTGAGAACCTGCAAAAAGGCCAGCTCGTAGTGTTGGAGTCCACCACTTACCCTGGCACGACCGAGGAATTGGTTCTGCCCATCTTGGAAAGGAGCGGGATGCGCTGCCCCCTCGGACGCGGCCCGGAGGCGGAAAACATTCTTAGCGATTTCTGGCTGGCGTTCTCCCCGGAGCGCGAGGACCCCGGCAACAAGCAATTCGGCCTGGCGCAGATACCCAAAGTGGTTGGCGGCGTGAATCCGCCAAGCGGCCGGGCGGCCCAGGCACTCTATGCCCAGATTGTGGGGCGGGTCGTGCCGGTCAGCTCCACGCAAGCGGCGGAAATGGCCAAACTGCTGGAAAACATCTTCCGCTGCGTCAACATTGCCCTGGTGAACGAGCTGAAGCTCCTCTGTTTGCGCATGGGCGTGGACATTTGGGAGGTCATTGACGCCGCATCCACCAAGCCCTTCGGTTTCATGCCTTTCTATCCTGGCCCCGGGCTTGGCGGGCATTGCATCCCCGTTGATCCCTTCTATCTTTCCTGGAAGGCGCGCGAGTACGATTTTGCCACGCGGTTCATCGAGCTGGCCGGTGAGGTCAACACCGCCATGCCCTATCATGTGGTCGAAGCCGTCGCCCAGGCCCTCAATCAGCGCGAAAAGAGCCTCAAAGGCTCGCGCCTGCTTCTGCTGGGCGTGGCTTACAAAAAGGACGTGGACGACTTGCGCGAGTCCCCCTCGCTCAAGATCATGCAGCTTCTCCTCGAGCGCGGCGCGCTGCTCGATTATAACGATCCCTACTTCCCGCAACTCCACAAGATGCGCCACTACGACTACAGCCACATGAAATCCGCGCCCTTGACTCCGCATTCGCTGGCCTCCTACGACTGCGTGGTCATCGCCACGGACCACACGAGCTACGATTACGCCGCCATCGCCGACGCGGCCAAGCTCGTAGTGGACACGCGCAACGCCACCCGGCGCTTGCTGCGCAACCGCGAGAAGATTGTTCTCTGCTGAGGCTCGATGAGCGCTCCTCTCGACGAAATCCGCCGCCAGCTCGAAGAGAGCTGCCGCGTCAAGCGCGCCTTTTCCGAGGAACTCCTCGGCCGCATGGCCCGCTTCGCCGAGCGCTCCGCGGAGGCCTTGCGTTCCGGCGGCAAACTCATTTTCTTCGGCAATGGCGGGAGCGCCGCCGACGCTCAGCACCTGGCCGCCGAGTTGATCGTGCGCTTGCGAGATGACCGGCCGGGCCTTCCCGCCCTAGCCCTGCCCACCAATTCCTCCGTGGTGACCGCCGCGGGCAACGACTACGGCTTCGAGCACATCTTTTCCCGCCAGATCGAATCTCTGGCCGGCCCGCAGGACGTACTTGCGGCTCTCTCCACCAGCGGCACGAGCCCCAACATCGTGCGCGGCATCGAGGCCGGACGCCGCCGCGGCTCCTTCCTCACCGCCTTCACCGGCGAGACCGGGGGAGCGCTCGCCGCCAAAGTGGACTTGCTCCTCAACGTGCCCTCGCGTGACGCCCAGCGCATCCAGGAAGCGCACATCACCATGGGACACATCTGCGTCGCGCTCATCGAAGGGACGCTCTCCGGCCGCCCGGGGCGCAAGTAGCCCCGCCTATTGGGCGTGCGTCATCCGCAGTTGCGCGCTGCCAAAAGGCAAGTCCGCCTGGAGTTGCACGGGCGTCTGCCCGGCGTCGCCGGCGAGCCAGAGATTGAAGTGCGTGTCCTTCATCTCCACGCCGCGCTCGAAAACGCGCAGCTCGATCCGCGTCGTCGAATACGCCCCGGCGGGAACCTGCACGTGCGCCCCCGTCTCCACCGGCCTGGCCGCAACCTCATACAGTTCGTGGCCGTCGTAAACCGGCGCGCGCACCTCTTTCACTTTCGTCCAATCCACGGTGCGCAGGAATTGCGCCATCCCCAGCGGATCGCGCGTGCCGGGCAGCACGCGCGCCATTGCCGCTCCGCTGGACGGTCCTGGCGCCGCCCCGTCGCCCGCGCTCAGGCGCAGAATGCTGTCCGTGGTCTGTCCCCGTTCGTGCAGATGCAGCTCATACTGGAAGCTCGTGAGTGTTGCGGTGTCGCTGTAGGAGTCGAACTGGTCGTCCAACTCGAAAACCATGCGCAAGGGGTTCAGCGTGTGCGCGAATGCCTGCAAGTGCCAGGCGGGCCGGCCATAGAAGTCCCGCCGCTCGGCCACCGCCAGGCGAATTGTCCCCACATTGCTCAGCTTCGAAAAAGTCACCGTGTAATCCAGCGCTTCGCCTGCCCGCAGCGGCAAGACGCGAGCCGGCGCCGAGTTCGCCCCTGGTGGCGTGGACCTGTTCCTGAACGCCTGCCCCCATCCGGCGCCGCAAAGGACCGAGAGCAGGGCCCCAAGGGCCGCGCCGCCGGCCAGATAACCCTTTCCCGCGCTTCCTCTTTTCGCTATCTTTCGCGCCACTCTTGGCCTCCGTTTCATTGTCCCGCTGGAACGCCTCTCGAGAATCACACCCATGAGTTTCGCAGACACGATATAGTGAAGCCTACAGAAAAAGCGCCCCGCGGCGCGCGGCCGGGAGGGGGATCTTGGCTTCGGCAAATCCCGCGGCGGCTGCTGATTTCCTCAAGGGAGAAGCCCAGTCATGCGCTACCTGGTAACAGGCGGTGCCGGGTTCATTGGTTCCAACACGGTGGATGAACTCGTCCGCCGTGGCCATGGCGTTGTTGTCCTGGACGATTTCTCCGCCGGCAAGGAGGAGAACCTCGCCGAGGTCCGCACGAAGATCACCCTCATCAAGGGCAGCATCACCGACCTCGAGATCGTCCGCCGCGGCGTGCAGGAAGCCGATTACGTTTTGCACCTTGCCGCGCGCACTTCCGTGCCTCGCTCTCTGAAGGACCCCCTGGAAACCAATCGCATCAACGTGGACGGCACACTCAATGTGCTCCTGGCTGCCCGTGACGCCAAAGTGAAGCGCTTCGTCTATGCCGCTTCCTCTTCCGCCTACGGCGAAACGCCCATTTTGCCCAAGCGCGAGACCATGCATCCTGCCCCCATCTCCCCCTACGGCGTCTCCAAATGGGTCGGCGAGCTTTACGCTCAGGTCTTCGGCCACGCCTACGGCCTGGAAAACGTCTCCCTACGCTATTTCAACGTTTTCGGTCCTCGCCAGGACCCGGGCTCGCCTTATTCCGGCGTGCTCTCCCGTTTCATCACCGCGTTTCTCGAGGACGCCCCGCCGGTTGTCTTCGGCGACGGCGAACAATCGCGCGACTTCACTTTCGTCGAAAACGTGGTTCAGGCCAACCTGCTCGCCTGCGAAGCGCCCAACGCCTCTGGCAAAGTGTTCAACATCGGTACCGGCACGCGCTTTACCCTGAACCAAACTCTGCGCCTTCTGGAAGACATTTCCGGCAAACGCATCTGCGCAAAGCACGAGCCCCCGCGCGAGGGAGACATTCGCGATTCGCAAGCTGACATTGCCCTTGCCCGCGAGTTGCTCGGCTACGACCCCAGGGTCGCCTTCGAGGAAGGTTTGCGCCGCACCTACGAGTGGTACAGCCGCGCCCAGGCCCACGCTCATGCCAGGACCAAATCTACGTAGAGTCCCCTTCCTTTTCATCCTTACCGCCTGTGCCCTTGCCGCTGCCTCGGCCCAGGAAAAGCCCTCCGCATCCCCCGCCCAAACCCTGCGCGAGCTGCCCCGTGGGCAGCTCCTCCCCAAGGTGCCCTGCGCCGCCAAACCGGCACAGAGCTACGCCCTGTACCTGCCCTCGAACTACTCCCCGGCGCAACGCTGGCCGGTCATCTACGTGTCTGATCCCCTGGCCCGCGGACTGGTGGCGGCCGAGCGCATGAAGGACGCCGCCGAACGCTATGGCTACATTCTCGCCGCCTCCAACAACTCCGCGAACGGCCCTTGGCAGCCCAGGATCGAAGCCCTGCAAGCCATCGCCGAGGACACACACGCCCGGCTTTCCCTTGACGGCCGCCGCGTGTACTTCGCCGGCTTCTCCGGTGGCGCCCGGGTCTCGGCCTGGTTCGCTCAGGTGTGCAAGTGCGCCTGCGGCGTCTTTCTGAGCGGCGCGGGATTTGCCGAGGGCTCGCCGCCGAACTCCGAGGTAGTGTTTACCGTGTTCAGCGCCGTGGGCTTGACGGACTTCAACTACCCTGAACTGGTGGGCCTGGATGCCCAGCTCGATGCCCTTGGCTACGCGCATTTCCTACGCCGCTTCGACGGCGGCCACGATTGGGCTCCGCCCGAGGTTTGGGAAGAGGCCCTCGCCTGGATGACCCTGATGGCCATGAAGGACGGAGGCGCCCCCCGCAGCGATGGTTTCATCGCCGCCGAGCTCGCCCGCGCCACCGAGCGCGCTCGCAAGCTCGAAGAGTCCGGCGAACTGTATTTTGCCTGGCAAGATTACCGCGCCGCTGCCGCCGCGTTCGCCGGTCTCGCGGACACTGCCGCACTGCAAGCTCGGGCCGCCGCTTTGGAGAAGAACACCGCGCGCCTCGCCGCCGCCAAGCGCGAAAAGTCCGACATTGAGCAGCAGGGCGTCCTTCAGGATGACATTTTCGGGTTGACCAACGGCGTGAATGGCCTGCAAGACCTCCCCAAAGCTGCTCTCGAAGACGCAAGGTTGCGCATCGTCCGCCTTCGCGGCAACGCTCTTGAGGAGAGGCGCCCCGAAGCGCGGCGCGTCCTCGAGCGTGCGCGATCCGGCGTGTTTGCGGCGCTGGTCGAGGCTGCCGCGCCGCTCCTGGACGCCGGGAATTATCGCGCCGCCGAGCCTTACTTCGAACTGGCCGCCGAGGCGTATCCGGGCGTCCCCTGGCCGCGTCTAGCCCTGGCGCAATGCCGCGCCGCACAAGGCGACAACAAAGGTGCGCTGCGCCATCTCCGGGCCGCGCGAAAAGCCGGAGGTACTCCTGGGGATCTCACCGATTTCGTAAAGAAGACCCCCGCTCTTGCTCCCCTTGCCGCCAGCCCCGAGTTTGAGAAACTCGTGGCTCCCACCCCATAGTTCCCTTGCCTCGCACCGGCTTGTGGCGAGTGGCTAGTGACTAGTGGCGAGCGAGACCCACGAGAGGGAATCGCTGTGTCAGACAGGCTGCCGAGCCGGTTCGCATCACAAACCCGAGAGGCCCCAGTACTACGGGTTCTTGACCCCGCCCTCTGAAGAGGGCGGCTACAGGGGCGTGCTCTGCGCTGGACAGGCGGCGAGGAACAGGCGGAACATGGACGTGGCCGGCAAGAGCGTGCGCCATCCCAAGGCGGTGAAGAAGAGTGCGGACGAGTGAAGCAGCGCGGTACGCGCGCTGGTCGGTGACGGTCGCGGGGGTCATTGCCGCGGTCACGTTCTCCGTGTATCTGCACCGGGCCTGGCAGGCGCACGAGGAACGCCGGAGGGCGCCGGCTCCGGCCATGCCGGGTGTGGAACGGCAATCGAGCGCCTTGGAATTTTCCAAGGTAGAGAAGAAGCAGACGGTCTTCACCGTGCGGGCGTCGCGCTCGACGGAGTACAGCGCCACCGGCGAGAACCTCCTGGAAGACGTCCAAATCACCATCTTCGGGCGCGACGGCAATCGTCACGACACGCTGCTCACGCGAAGTTGCGAATACCAGAAGGATTCGGGCAACGTGCGCTGCGGCGGAGAAGTAAAGATGGAGCTGGAAAGCGCGCAGGACGCGGGCAAGGGGGACGCGTCCGCCCGGCGGGCGCGCGTGGAAACGAGCAGCGTGACCTTCGACCGCGATTCGGGCGTCGCGCGGACGGACAAGCCGGTGGCGTTCGCGCTGCCGAACTGCCGGGGGCAGGCGGTGGGCGCTGAATACAACTCTGATAGCGGCGTCCTGCGGCTGGCCGGCGAAGTCAAGTTGTACCTGAAACTTCCCAGGGCGCCGGGGGCGCGTGAGGCGAAGCAGGCCGAGGTAAGCGGCTCGAGTCTGGAGTTCCGAAGAAACTCGCGGACGTTGCTGATCGAGGGGCCAGTGCAGGGGTTAATGGATGGGTACGAGTTGACCGCCGGAGAAATCTCCGTGAAGCTGGACGCGAATCTGCGGGCGCAAGACTTGATCGCGGAAGGCGGAAAGGGCGGAACGAGGCCTATAGTGCGCTCTAAGCGGCCGGGGGGCGAAGCGCGGATGGCCGCGGAGCAGATCGTGGCGCAGTTTCATCCCCAAGGATGGCTGGAGACCCTGAGCGCCAGCGGGCTGTTCGAGGGAGAATTTCGCGAGGCTCAGCAGAATGAAACGGTTCGTGCGGACAAAGTGGTGGCCACGTTCTGGCCGCGAAGCGAAAGTTTGAAGGAAGTGGAGGCCGCGGGAAAGGTGGCCGTAGAAGGCAATGGGAGGAAGGGGCTGCGGCGGTTGGAGACGGACCGGTTGCGCGTTGCGTTTTCGGAGCCGGGCCAGGGCAACAGCAATTATGCGCAGTCCGCAGAAACCATCGGGCCAGGCACGATCGAATGGACCGAGACCGGGGAGAAAGGAACACCGGTCAGCACACGGCTGAGCGCCGATGTACTGCGCGCGCGCCTCGCGCCCTCAGGCCGGGCGGAAGAGGCGGAGGCGGGGCCGAACGTGCGGCTGGAGCGGCACAGCCAAGGCCAGCCGGACCAGACCGCCGCGGCGCAGAGCGGCAGGGCGATATTTGCAGGCGATGGCAACTGGTCGGAGGTGGTCCTGAAAGGGTACGTGCGGCTGGAAGAAGCCGCCGCGGAGACGGGGGCGCAGAGACGCATCGCGCGCGCGGATAAGGCCACGTTTGCGCGGGCGGCGCAGAGCGCGGCGCTCGAGGGAAACGCTGTGGCCAGCGACGGGGCGGCGCGCACGACGGCTCAGAGAATCACTTTCGAGCAGGCCGGCGGCGAAATCCGGGCAGATGGGTCGGTGCGAACCACGGAGCTGGAGGCGGGGCGCAGCGGAGTGAGCTTCGAGCCGCACGCGGCGAATTTCTCCGCCGACCATTTGCAAGCGAATTCGCGGACGGGAGGCGCGATTTATTCGGGGCACGCGCGATTGTGGCAGGGCGATGCGGTTATCGAGGCGGACACGATGGAATTAGCGCGGCAGGAGCGTGAATTGGATGCCAGGGGAAATGTGCGAGCGGAGTTCCCACAAAGCGCGGCGACCGGCCAAGGGGCCTCGGGCGCGCGGAACGCGGTGACCTGGCGCGTGCGCGCGCAACGCCTGACGTATCGGGACGAAGAGGGCAAGGCGCATCTGGAAAGGGATGTGCGCGCGGAGTCCTCGGAAGGCGAGGTCCGGGCGGCGGCGCTGGACCTCTACTTCACCCCGGCTTCCGGGGAAGGGCGGCAAGTGTCGCGCGCGGTGGCCACGGGGCGTGTGCAGGTACGCCAGGGCGAGCGGCGGGCGAGCGCGGAGCAAGGAGAGTACACGGCGGCGGAAGAAAAGTTTGTTCTGCGCGGGGGCAATCCAACCATTGTGGATGCTTCGCGGGGCGCAACGACGGGGCGTCAATTGACCTTCTATAGTGCGAGTGATACGATCATTGTCGAATCGCCAGACGGTTCGCGCACGCTGACCAAGTACCGGGTTGAGAAATGACAAGGTATGCAAAGGCTCCAAGGCGTCGAGCTGAGCAAGGCCTATCGCGGACGGAAGGTCGTTGACGCTGTCGAGCTGGCCATCGGGCAGGGAGAAGTGGTCGGCCTCTTGGGGCCCAACGGCGCGGGAAAGACGACAACCTTTTACATCCTGGTCGGCCTGGCCAGCCCCGATTCGGGCCGTGTCCTTCTGAACGGCGATGACATTACGGATTTCCCCATGTACCTGCGGGCCCGCAACGGCATCAGCTACCTTCCTCAGGAACCATCCGTCTTTCGTCAACTGACCACCGAAGAAAACCTGCTGGCCGTGCTGGAGACTCTGCCCATCACCGCAGAGCAGCAGCGCGATCGTTTGGAGGAGTTGGTGGCCAAGATGGGGCTGGAAGCCGTTCGCCACAGCCGGGCGCATATGCTCTCCGGAGGGGAACGGCGCCGGCTGGAGATCGCCCGGTCGCTTACGCTGGATCCGAGTTTTATGCTTCTCGATGAACCGTTCTCCGGGATTGATCCGCTGACGGTGAAAGACTTGCAGGAAATCATCCGGGAGTTGAGCAAGTCCGGCATCGGGGTGCTGATGACCGACCACAACGTGCGGGAGACGCTGAACGTGACGGACCGCGCATACATCATCAATCACGGGAAGGTGTTTCGCGCGGGCACGCCGTTGGAATTGAGCAATGATCCGGAAGTCCGGCAAGTGTATCTGGGAGAACATTTCCGCTTGAACTGATTTAGAAACGCCCGGGCCGCGCCGCGGCGCGGACCGGACGAGCGGCAAGCCGAGCAACGATGAGCTGGCAAGGCCTCAAACTCAACCTCAAGGTCACGCAGAAGCAGATCCTCACGCCCGGCCTGGTGCAGATGGTCAGCGTGCTGCAACTGAACCGCTTGGAACTTCGGGAGATGATCAACCAGGAGATGATCGCCAACCCGGTGCTGGAAGAGCTGACCGACGACAACGCGCCGGCGGACGATTACAGCGACGAAGCCTTTATCAAAGCGGAAAGCGAGAAGGTGCCGGAGACGGAGGCGCCCAACCCGTTCGACGAATTCGATTTTGGCTCCTTTTTCAATCAATACCTGGACACGGGCGCGGACGGCGGCCAAGCGCAGGAGCGGGAGGTCATCGAAAAACCTTCCTTTGAGAAATTCCTTTCCTCGCCGCGGGGTTTGGCTGACCACCTGATGTGGCAATTGAGCTTGACCGTGTGTAACGAAGCGGTTGCAGACATCGCCGAGAACATCATCGGGAATCTTGACGAGAACGGTTACTTGACCGCCTCGCCCGAGGAACTCGGCCAGCAAGGGAAATACCCGGCGGAGGACGTGGAAGAGGCCTTAGCGGTGGTGCAGGAGTTCGATCCGCTGGGCGTGGGAGCGCGGGACCTGCGGGAATCGCTCCTGTTGCAATTGAAGGCCCTGGACCCGCAGAACCAACTGGCCCTGCAGATTGTCTCCGAACACCTCAAGCAGGTGCAGTCCAACCAGTTGAAAGAAATCGCGCGGGCCGTCAACCGCCCCATCGAACTGGTGAAGCGAGCGGTGGAAGTGATTAAGAAACTCGATCCGCGTCCCGGGCTGCGCTACAACAAGACCGAGCCGCGGCTGGTCGAGCCGGACGTGTACTTTCGCAAGGTGGATGACCAGTGGCAAGCGTTCCTGAACGAAGACGACATGCCGCAACTGCGCCTAAGCCCGACCTACAGGCGCCTGTTGGCGCGGGACGCGGCCGACCGCGAGGTGCGCAACTACGTCCGGGAGCGCTTTACCGCTGCCATCCAGTTGATGAAGAACATCGAGCAGAGAAAGCACACCATCCTGCGCGTGTGCCAGTCCATCATCGCGCGCCAGGGCGAGTTCCTGGACCACGGGGCCGATTATTTGAAGCCCATGATGATCAAGGAGGTGGCGGAAGAGGTGGGCGTGCACCCCTCCACGGTGAGCAGGGCGGTGGCCAGCAAGTACGCCCATACCCCGCAGGGAGTGCTGGAGCTGCGCTCGTTCTTCTCCGAGGCCGTGAACGGTCCGGAGGGCGGCAGCATGTCCCTGCAAACGCTCAAGAGGCTGGTGAAAAAGATGATCGAGGAAGAGGACGCTTCCAAGCCGCTCACGGACGAGCAAATCGCCAAGAAGCTCGACGAGGGCGGCATCCACGTAACCCGCCGCACCGTGGCCAAGTACCGGGAAGACATGCGCATTCCCAGCACCCACCAGCGGCGCACGAAAGCCTAGCGCCGTTCCGCCCTATGGAAACCATGATTTACGCGCACGTTCAGCACAGCCTGAAGGATGCACGGGAGTACGGGTTGCGCACGCCGGCAAGCCGGGACGGCGCCAGGACGCGCGCAGCGTGAAAGGCCAGCTCAGGGGCGGCGCGCAGCAACTGGTCCTTCTCACCGGCCTCTCCGGGTCCGGGAAAAGCACGATCCTGCGCGCCTTCGAGGACATGGGATTTTACTGCGTGGACAACCTTCCCGTGGACCTCATTCCCATGTTTGCGGAGATGCACTCGCAGAGCGTGGGAGAGTATGGCCGGGCGGCGCTGCTGGTGGACGCGCGCGAGGGCGCGCAGCTCAAGAAGCTGCCTCTGCTCTACCGGCACTTGCGCAAAGACCATCCCCTCACCCTGGTGTACGTTGACGCCAGCGAAGAAGCTCTGCTGCGGCGCTACAGCGAGACGCGGCGGCCGCATCCGCTCAGCCAAGACCGTTCCGTCCGAGAGGGATTGCGCCGCGAGCGAACCTTGATGGAGCCGATCAAGAAGGTGGCCGGGCTGGTGATTGACACTTCCAAATTCAACGTGCACGAGTTGCGCCGCTTTGTGATGGAACGCTTCAAGAATCCGGACCGGCGCCCGCTACTGATTTCCGTGGTGAGCTTTGGCTACCGATTCGGCGTTCCAGGAGACGCCGATCTGGTCTTTGACGTGCGTTTTCTGCCCAACCCGTACTTCGTGCCGAAATTGCGGGCGTTTTCGGGAAAGGACCCGCACGTAGCGCGCTTCCTGCGCTCATTCCCGCAGACGCGAGGGTTCCTGCGGCGACTGGAAGGGCTGCTGCTCTACTTGCTCCCGCAATTCATCCGCGAAGGGAAAAGTTACCTGACCATCGGCATTGGATGCACGGGCGGCCGCCACCGCTCCGTGACGCTGGCGGAGGCGCTGGCGAAGGATCTGACCCGGCGCGGATACGCGGCCAAGGCGGCGCACCGCGACATTGATAAATGACCCAGGGCGCCCCAGGATATCCCCCGCGCGACTTGACAAGCAGAGTGTCGGCTCATAGCGTTAGAGGCGCCAATTCCTCAGGAGGAGCACCGGGGCAGTGTCCGCGCTGATTTCCGCCAATCTGCGAAAGCTGTTGCGCTACGCCCGCCCGTATTGGCTGCGCATGACGCTGGGCGGCGCGCTGCTGGCCACCGTGGCCCTGGCCGAAGGGCTAATCGCTTTAATGGCCACGCCGGCCTTCGACCGCGTGCTCAAACCGGAGACAGCGGGGGCCAATCTGCGGCTGGTGACTTTGCCCTGGAACGGGCGGGCCATCTACCTCAATCATTTCTTCCCCTCCAGCATTCACAACGTATGGACCGTATTCACACTGTCTCTGCTGTTCGTCTTCTCGGTGAAGGCCTTCTGCGAATACCTGGGCGCGACACAGATCCAGTACGTGGGGCTCGCCGCGATCACCGACCTGCGCAACCGCCTTTATGCCAAGTTGATCCGCCAGCCCGCGGGCTTCTTTCGCGACAACCCCACGGGCCGCTTGATCTCCGCCACGGTGAATGACGTAGAGAAGGCGCGGCTGGCGCTCTCCGATAATCTTGTGGATCTGTTCATGAGAAGTTTCACGCTGGCGGTGCTGGTGCTGGTGTTGTTCGTGATCAAATGGGAGATGGCTCTGGCTTCGGCCTTGCTGCTGCCCCTGGTGATTTGGCCGGTAGGGAAATTCGGAAAGAGAATCCGGCGGGCGGCGGAGAAAAGCCAGGCTGGGCTGGCGGACTTGAGCCAGATTCTGCAGGAGACCTCCACAGGGAACCGCGTAGTGAAGGCCTTCGGGATGGAGGGTTTCGAAACCGGGAAATTCCGGGAGGCGGCCCGGCGGCTGCTGCGAGAGAACATGAGGTGGGTGCGGGCGGCGGTGGCCACGCCGCCGGTGATGGACTTGCTCTCCGCCATGGTCATCCCGCTGATCCTGTTGTATGCCCGTGATGAGATACTTCATCACCGGCTCACTTTGGGGGAATTCGTCACTTTCATGTACGCGCTTTTCAGCGCTTACACGCCGCTGAAGCGCCTGGGCGGCGTATATCAGCAGTTCCGCATGGCGGAAGGGGCCACCCGGCAAGTGTTCGCCTTCCTCGATCTGGAGGAAGAAGTGATTGAGGAGCCGGGGGCAAGGATTCTGCCGCCCTTGCGCGAGGAGGTGACCTTCGAAAAGGTGAGTTTCTCTTACGACTCGACGCCGGTGCTGCAAGGGATTGAGCTGAGGGCGCGCAAAGGCGAGGTCGTGGCTATCGTAGGCAGCAGCGGCGCCGGGAAGACTACCCTGGTCAACCTGCTGCCCCGGTTTTACAACGTGACCGGGGGGACTGTGCAGATTGACGGAACAGACGTGCGCGAGGTGAGCTTGCGGTCGTTGCGCGAACAAATCGCCGTGGTCACGCAGGAGAACATCCTGTTCGACGACACGGCATGGAACAACATCTGTTACGGACACCCGGACATGCCCCGGGAGCGGGTGGAGGAGGCCGCGCGCGCGGCCCTGGCGCATGACTTCATCATGGAACTGCCACAGGGTTACCAGACCATCTTGGGCGAGCGCGGCCAGCGGCTCTCCGGCGGGCAAAGACAGCGCATCGCCATTGCCCGGGCCATCTTGAAGGATTCGCCCATCTTGATACTGGATGAGGCTACTTCGGAACTGGACACCGAGTCGGAAGTGCTGGTGCAAAGGGCCTTGGCAAACTTGATGGCCGGGCGCACCGTCTTCGTGATCGCCCACCGGCTCTCCACCGTGCGGCGGGCGGACAAAATCGTCGTGCTCGAGGACGGTCGTATCAGCGAATCCGGAACACACGCGGAGCTGGTGGCCCAGGGAGGAACCTACGCGCGGCTCTACGAGCTGCAGTTTGCGGAAGACGACACCGCGAGAAGGAACGGTTCTCCGGCAGCGGAGGACTCGCTCAACTTGGCCTCACGAGAGATGAATGGATGATTACCAGCGGCGAGCCCGGCGATTCGCCCCTTGGCAGCGCGCGCGACAAACCGGCGGGCGGCGCACCCGCGGGCGTGTGCCTGTCCATGACGGGTTACGCCCAGGCCCGCACGGAATACAACGGCTGGGCCATCCGAGTGAGCCTGCGAAGCGTCAACCACAAGTCCCTGGATCTGCGCGTGCGTTTGCCGGAAGGATTCGAGATATTTGAGCCGCGACTGCGCCAGACGGCGCGGGCAAGAATCCGCCGGGGCCACGTGGAAGTGGCAGTGGTGGCCGAGGCCGCGGGCGCTTCGGCCGTGCAGGTGAACCGTGCCCTGGCCGAAGCCTACCTGCGCGAGGCGGTGGAGTTGCGCCGGGAGATGCACCTGGGAAACGAACCGGACGTGGTGGGCATCCTGCGGCTGCCGGGAGTCATTGCCGCGGGCCCATTGGCCGTTCCAGACAGCGAGGAGGAACAAGAGAAACTAGGGGCGGAACTGGCCGCCTGCCTGGAAACGGCCGTGACGCGCCTCGAGGAGATGAGACGTCACGAAGGCGCTCACCTGGCCGAAGAGATGAGCAGGCGACTGAGGGGAATTGCCGAGCGCGCCGCGCAGATTGAGTGCAAGGCGGAGGCGGCGCGGCCGGCCTTCGCCAGACGCCTGGAGGCACGCTTACGAGAGTTCGCCGGCGGGGCGGGCGTGGATCCGGCGCGAGTGGCGCAGGAGGCGGCTATCCTGGCGGAGCGCAGCGATGTGACCGAGGAGCTTTCACGGTTGAAAAGCCACGGGGCGCAGTTTGGGCGCATGCTCGAAGGTGCGGGAACCCCGGGGGAACTGGGCAAGAGGCTTGATTTCTTGCTGCAAGAGATGCAGCGGGAAACGAACACGCTGCTGGCCAAGTCCCCGGGCGTCGAGGCCGAGGGGCTGGCCATCACCGATTTGGGCCTGGAGATCAAGGCGGAAATCGAAAAATTGCGGGAACAGGTGCAAAACGTCGAATGAGTGCGGAAAACGGGTCCGGGACTCTGGTCTTTATTTTTTCCGGGCCGTCCGGTTCGGGGAAATCCACTCTGGTGCAGAACGTGCTGGATCTGCCGGGGACCATGGCCTCGGTTTCGGTGACCACGCGGCCGGCGCGGGCCTCGGAGAGCACAGGGAAATGCTATGATTTCGTAAGCGAGGCGGAATTCGAGCGGATGATCGCGCGCGGCGAGTTCCTCGAATACGCCCGGGTCTTCGGGAAATACGCGTACGGAACTCCGCGCAAGTGGCTGGACGAGGCCCGCTCGAAGGGACTCGACCTCATCCTGGAAATTGACGTTCAGGGAGCGGCCCAGGTAAAAGAGAAGCTGCCCGGTTCGGTGGCCGTTTTCATTTTGCCGCCCACGCGCCAGGAGCTGGAGCGGCGCCTGCGCGGGCGGGCGCAAGACTCGGAGGAAGAAATTGCCCGGCGCCTGGCGCGAGCCAGGGAAGAGATCCTGGCGTTCAACCGCTTCTACGATTATTGCGTGGTGAATGACGACATGGAGCGTGCGGGGCGCGAAGTGCAGGCCATTATCATAGCCGTGCGCTGCG